>Ga0224510_10000425_pt1 | contig 32720 bp, 28 predicted proteins | sample SF_May12_sed_USG_FD_170161 | JGI IMG/M metagenome (GOLD analysis project Ga0224510, IMG submission 170161) | Sediment microbial communities from San Francisco Bay, California, United States - SF_May12_sed_USGS_4_1 | ecosystem: Environmental > Aquatic > Marine > Sediment | place: USA: California... | reverse complement strand
ATGTTGACCTGTGGTTGTGGCCGCTGGATGCATACGGAGGGGATTGAGGAACGCGCGTATGATGACGGCGTCCTCCAGTGGTTCATCCGTTCGGAGTGTCGAGGGTGCGGCCTCAAGGTTGGCGTCGATGTGCCTGGAGGACAGCCGAACCAGTTGGTTGATCGGTTGATGTGGACCGACGAGGCCTTGCACCGACGAGACCGGATGCCGCCGTATCTTGCGACGCTCGTCAGGGAAGAGGTGGAGCAGGAGGCTCGTCAACGGAACATTCGTGTCATCACCTACGAGCTGTTGCTTCAGCCGCGGGGAGGGGACCAAATTGAATGGGATCCTGAGGCCGAGCGACGATTAGATCGGGTGCCGGCCCCGGTTCGTGCCATGGCTCGGATCGAGCTCGAGCGGACGGCAGCTGATCGAGGGCTGCCGCGAATCACCGTTGCCCTGATGGAAGAAGTGAAGGCGAAGTATTTTGGAATGGGTGCTCCAAAAACGTAAGGGGTTAGGGGTGAAGTGTAAGGAGAACAATTGTATTTCTCGCCTCACCCCTCAGGGTTTACACCTGACGAGTTAATCATGTTACATCGAATGGCGTTGCGGGTGCTTCCAAGTTTAAGTTTGGCAGTGACGGAAGAGGCCGTGCGCAAGAAAAAACGAATCGTGATGTTTGTTCCGGGCCTGATCGCTTTCGGGATCTATCGCCTTGCCAAACATCTTGTTCCGATCGGTGAGCCTCTGGTGCTCTTGGCGGTGAGTGCGTTGGTCGCCATGGTCACGGCGGTCTTGGCCTATCGGGTTGGGCGTGCTGCACCCTGGTCGGAGATTGTCCGCCACGACGGCGCCCGGTTGCTCAGCTGGCTCGTCGGATGGATCGGTGCCGTCTATGGCATACAGCTCTCTTTATTGGTGCTGACGCTGCTGTGGATCATGAACTATAGCTATCTTCAGCATCCCGATGGACCGGCGATGATGGCGATCATCATCTCCTGTACGTCCGTCGCACGTGATGCATTTGAAATTGGGCATGTGCGCCGCCTCTCGCAGATGGGGCGGCCATTTCTCACCTTCCCTGATGGAGCACCACTTCGGATGTTGCTGCAGTACAAGACGGGGCAGCTGGGGCCGTGGGTTCTTGCCGGACTTGGTCTGGGTGTGCTGGCAGCCCTTCCTGGGATGCTCATCGCGGATATTCAGGGGGCGGCGTTGGCCCAGTTGTTCGCCGTGACCGTGCTCGGTGGAGGGGTGACGCTCTGCGCGTATTTTGGTGGGCTCTATCCCTCCACGTCATGGGTGCAGACGCTTCGCCGGACCGCACCGGGTGAGCTGGTCAAATATTGGTGGTGGCCTGGGATGGCCTTTGCCTCGACCTATTACCTGGTCGCAATGGGATTACTGTTGTTTGTCATCAAGCAATCCACGATCACGGTGGGTTCGGCCGCTGTAATGGGCGCAGTCGTGACAGCCCTCATGGCTCTATATGGCTATTATCTGGGTGATCGCCGTCATATTGAAAATGAACAGGCGCCTCAACTGTCGAGTGGAATGTTACGGTGCCCGTTTGTGATGGGGATTCTTGGTAAAACGGTTGGTTCCACTGATACCACTGGCGAGTTGGTACTCGGTAAGACCGGTATGAAGGGGTAGATCTATGGGCCGAGGAGTCAGGATGAACGCTTCCCTGCTTCGTGTGGCGATATGCATCGCATTTGTCTTGATCACCCTTGGCTGGCCGGGGCATGGTCTCGATTTGAGCTTTGCCAACTCATCCACCGATGTCTATTTTGGAACCGAAGGCATTCCGCAGGGGCCAGCAGCTCCCACTCCTCAGGAAACGGTCTATCCTCAAGTTGGCTCACTGGACAGTCGGCTGCTCGTGTGGTTTGTGACGCAGCAACATACCTATTTTGGAGGATTCGTTCTCGCTTTGCCGCTGTTTTGCGCCTTGCTCGAGTTTTTGGGGCTGATCACGAAAAAGCCCGCCCTGGCACTTCGGTACGATGGTCTGGCGAGGGATCTTGCGAAGGTGGCGGTCTTGGCCATGTCGGTCACGGCACTGATCGGCAGTCTGATGTTGACGATGTTTATCACGCTCTATCCGAGTTTCATGAAGTATATGGGCGGAACATTCAAAGGATTCATGCCGGCCTATGCCGCCGTATTTTTTGGAGAAGCTCTCCTGCTGGTGATCTATTACTACGGTTGGAACCGGATGACAGACCGGGGCATGAAATGGATTCACGCTGCGATCGGGATTCTGACCAATATTGTGGGGACCGCGTTGCTGATGATGGCGAATGCGTGGTCGGCCTTCATGATGTCGCCGGCCGGGGTGGATGCGCAGGGCCGGTTTCTGGGGAACGTCTGGCATCTGTTGCACTCCGCACTCTGGAATCCTTTGAATGTCCATCGTTTTCTGGCGGATATGATGTCCGGTGGAGCGGTCGTGCTCGCCTATGCCTGTTACCGATTTTTTACCAGCAAGACCGATGAAGAGCGGGCCTATTTCGATTGGGTCGGATATGTGTTCCTGTTCGTCACGGTCTGCGCCCTCATTCCCATGCCGTTCGCCGGGTATTGGCTGATGAAGTCGGTCTTCGTGTTTCGTCAGACCATGGGGGTGACGATGATGGGTGGACTGCTCACCTGGCTCTTTGTGGTGCAGGCCCTCTTGATCGGTGTCTTGTTTTTGGGGATCAACTACTATCTGTGGCAGAGCATGGCGCGGATCAAGGGCGGAGAGCGGTATCAGCCCTATTACCAACTCCTATTGGGTGTGTTGATGCTCGCGCTCTTCATTTGGTTGACGCCGCACACGCTGCTCACATCCGCCAGTGAAGCCAAGGCGATGGGAGGCGCGCAACATCCGGTCATCGGTAACTATGGAGTGATGTCGGCCAAGAACGGAGCGGTCAATATCCTTATCCTCGTGACCGCGCTGAGCTTCCTCTACTACCGCCGGGCAAACCGCACCATGACGATCTCGTGGGTCAAGATCGGAAATATTGTGATCACCATGGTCTATGTGATTGGCGCTATCAACATCATTTGGTTGTCCATCTACGGATTCTATTTGCCTGCAAAAGTTCGTGTCGGTCTTTCCGCCCCGCAAGCCTTCACCACGTTCACGGTGATTGTGGTCGGGGTCGTGATCAATCGGTTGATGCTCAGGCGTGCGGTGGTGCATGGGCCGATTCAGTGGGGAAAGATTCCATTACGCGGTATGGTCGGACTCTTTGGGTTGGCGGCATCGTTCAGTTGGGTGATGGGGTTGATGGGGTACATCCGTTCTTCGGGGCGCTTGTCGTGGCACGTCAGTGAATTGATGGCTGATGTCTCTCCCTGGGCCTTTACCCCGGATCTCCAATATGCGACCAAGATGGTGACGCTCAATATGGTGGTATTCTGGGCAGCGGTGCTCGCGCTGTTTTGGATGTGTGAGCGGGGCCAGCAGCCGGTGATGGTTGAGGACGTGAGCGAGAAGGAGTCACCGTTACTGACTCCGGTTCCCTCGCAAGAAACATAGAAAGGGATGCATGGCATGATACGTACGGTGTTGATGGCTGCGGCAGCCGTGCTCGGCTTGATCGTTCTCGTGTGTGGGGTGACGCCTGCAATCACGGGAGAGCCGACGCTGGTGCTGGAAGATTTTCAGGCAAAAGAGGCGGATGGGTTTCCTTCCCTTTGGGAACATGAGAACCAGCGAAGTCAAACAAAGGGCCGCGATGCCTATAAGGTAGGGCTTGAGAACGGGGTCAGTTTTTTGTCGGCCAAAGATGCGGGACAGCGGATCAAGAAGAAGAAAATTGACTGGGATCCTAAGGCCTATCCGGTTCTGACGTGGCGATGGCGTCTGACCAAGGCTGCGACGGGAAACGAACCAATGGCTGCCGTCTATGCATCCCTTGATACAGACCTCCTGTTTATCCCGGTATTCACGAAGTATGTGTGGAGTGAATCGAAACCTGAGGGCACTTTGACCGAAGGCGGGATGTTCAGTGGGTCGGAGATCGTTGTCCAGTCTGGGACGAAGGAGATCGGACAGTGGTTTGAGGAACGGGTCAATGTGTACGAGGACTTTAAGCGGATTCACAAGCATGAACCGGCGGAAAAAGCCTGGGGCATCTCGATTATCGCTGCGCCTGGGGTGGAGATCGATTTTGGTCCGCTTGTCGCCCTTCCAGGGAAGTGACGAATGGACAGCCTCTGAGGAATCTGTGTGATGGAGAGTCGTAAGGTCGTCGATATTGTCCTCGGAATCGTCGTGATGGGGACGGTTGGGACCCTGATCGGGACGACGATGGGCGGGGGGCTGATGCCGGTCGCCATATTCGTTGGGCTTGCGCTCGGTGTGGTGATCGGTTTTCTTGGTGGTCGCCGGTTTCTCGTGAGTATTCTTGTCGGCACGGTCAGCGGTGGTCTGCTGGCCTGGTTGATGGCCGGTGCTGATCGGATCTGGGTCGGAGCTGGCGCAGGAGCGGCCATGGGTGGATTTCTTGGTGTGCAGATTTCGATGTTGCTCGATGTGCGCGCAGCGAAGAAAGCGGCGGCAGAACAGGCTGGGACGTCGTCGTCATAGAATTCATGGGAGTTGATTGTCGAGGTATTTGTGGAAAATAAGGGTGTCCTAGTTGGCTCCATCATTTTCGTGTTTGCATCGTTCTTTCTCATGATCGGTCTGTTGGCCTACGAATCCTATAAGGCCAAGCAGATGAAACAGCTTGCGGCATCGGTGAAATCGGAAGTGCGACCGGCGGCCAGCAGTCTGCCTGTTCAGGATTTCTCCATGTACAAGACAAGGATCGGAGATGAAGGGCGGGAAATGGTGCAGGTTCCGGAAGGGCCTTTTACGATGGGAAGTAATGATGGTGATCCCGATGAGGCGCCTGAGCACCAGGTCTATTTGAAAGGGTTCTACATCGATCGGAACGAGGTTACGCAGCAGGAATATCAGCGGTTTGCCAAGATGACGAAGCGAGGGATGCCGAGAATCGAGGTGTTTGATGATGATCAATCAAAAATCTTGAAACCCGAGCTTGCGGCGATGAGTGTGTCGTGGGATGAAGCGGCTGCCTACTGCAAATGGGCGGGGAAGCGTCTGCCTACGGAAGCGGAGTGGGAGAAAGCCGGGCGGGGTGAGAGTAGGAGGCGGTATCCATGGGGGGATAAGTTTGTCGTCAATGCTGCCAATGTCGATGGTGCGGAGGATGGGTATAAGTATTTGGCTCCTCCCGGATCATTCGAGGTTGGTCGCAGCCCCTATGGCATTCACGACATGACGGGGAACGTGGCAGAGTGGGTTGAGGATTCCTACGACGAGAGTTATTACAAGAAATCTCCGTTTCGTGACCCGAAAGGGCCGGAGAATGCGGACCTGAAAGTCGTGCGAGGGGGCTCTTGGAGAGAGACGGAGCATCACGCAAGGTTGTCCAAGCGGTTTGCCGCTAAGCATTGGCGTACTGATGTCACGATCGGTATCCGCTGTGCGAGTGATTTGGATCCAGCTTCAGCTGAGAATTGAGTGATAGGCCGGCATGCTCGATTCAAAATTTAAACTTGTCTTCTTATTTGTGGTGTTGGCGTGCGCCGCTATGCCTATCGTAGCCATCATGCGAGGGACGACGGTTACGCCGTATGAAAAGTCCATGTCTGATGCCACTGTCGAAGTGGTGTCGATGGCTGAGAGTGCTCCCGGAGAAGAACCTCTTTCGAGTGAGATGGTCACGATTCCAGCGGGGCCGTTTGTTCGAGGAACTGAGGGTGGGGGGTTCGATGAGCGTCCGCAACGAACCATCTATCTGGATGCGTTCGCGATTGATCGGTACGAGGTGACGAACTACCAGTATCAGCAGTTTGTTCTGGCTACGGGGCATCGAAAACCAGGACTGCCTTCGCGCTATGCCAAGAGTGGGGCCAAGGTGCGTGGTATTAATCAGCCCATCGTCTATGTGTCCTGGGAGGACGCCGATGGATACTGTCGTTGGAAAAGCAAGCGGCTTCCTACTGAAGCCGAATGGGAAAAGGCCATGCGCGGTACGGACGGACGGCTCTGGCCATGGGGGGATAGTGAGCAACCCGATGGGGCGAATTGGGCTCGGGTACACGATGGTCATGAAGCGTCGGCACGTGTCGGCACATTTCAGAGTGACAAGAGTCCTTATGGAGTGATGGATGGTGCGGGCAATGTCATGGAGTGGGTGGCTGATTGGTATGATGAGACTTACTATAAGAGCTCACCGGAGCAGAATCCACCGAGTCCCGAGTACGGAACCTATCGTGTCCTTCGTGGCGGTGGGTATACCACGAGCGGAGGAGATGTTCGGATTACCAGCCGAAGTAAAATGATGCCGGATTTCCGAGATGAAACGATCGGATTTCGCTGTGCAAGTTCGACCGTTGATGCGGTAGGAGAAGAGAAGAAAAAACCGGAAGAACTCACAGGAAATCAAAGTAGTAGAGGATCAAAAACACGGCCAAAATGATATTGACAACCATTCCAGCCAAAACTATAATGTCAAACACTTTTGAGTTTTTCGACACAATTTTCTCTCCAATTCGTGTTAAAAGTGGAGAAATTTTGATAGCACAGGGCCGGATGCCTGTCAAGAAAATGCGGTAATTCTGAATTTTATCCCTTAATAACTATCCTGATCTGGAGTGAAACGACGATGGCAACAGCTACCCCTGATAGCGAGCTTAAGGTAAAAGTCGGGAAGATGATTTTTTACATTACTTGTGCTGTCGGACTATGGTTCTTCTATTGGTTTGCTGGTATTCAGTGCCCTTGTTGAGTTTTTCGTAGGGTTTGTCTTGTGCGGGGTGGGTCTGTCCAGCTTAACTGATTGATGGCACTGGTCGACAGAGGAGAGGAAGAAAATGAGCGCACTTAACAATCCAGTCATTGCACTTGTTGTTTCTCTAATTATTACCGTTGGTTATTTTGTGATGGTTGATCACTACCTCATGGATATGCAAGGGCTGGACTTCTGGTATCTCTTCAAGAACTAAGCCCTCCTGAAGGTGTTGTCGAGTATTCTGAAAATCATACATTTAACGTGGTGTATTAAGGAGGTATTCCATGGGCCTTTTAGTCGGCAAGCGCGTATTTTCGATTGTGGCGCTCTGCATGATGGTCGGCCTCCTTCTGCTTCCGGTCGTCGTGGCGTTGCCTTCACTGGCTATTGGTGAAGAGACTCATGCTGGCGATGCGGCGAAGAAGGATGGGGATAAAGTCGAAAAGGGTCGGGATGTTTATTACAAGACTGAAGGCATTGTCTCTGGTGCCCCCGCTCCTAAGACGACGGATGGTGTTAAGGATTATCCCAGGTATAACTTTGAGAGTCGTGTATTGCTCTGGTTTGCGAACCAGCAGCACCTCTATTATGGAAGCTTTGTGCTGGCGGTGCCGATCTTCTGCATGATTATCGAGTTCATGGGGGTCGTAACAAAAGATAAGGCGCTTGCTAAGCGGTATGATCAGCTGGCCTATGACTTCATTAAGATCAGTCTTACGGCTTACTCTCTTACGGCAATCCTTGGCGGTATTCTGATCTTTACCTTTCTAACTCTGTATCCGGCATTTTTCTCGTATCTGTCGGGTATCTTCCGCCCCGTCATGCATATCTACGCATTGATGTTTGTGGCGGAGAGTGGAACCCTCTATATCTATTATTATGGTTGGGACAAGATGAAGGAGGGTTTTCTGAAGTGGATTCATTTGAGCATGTCGGTGGTGTTGAACGTCATCGGAACACTGCTCATGTTCCTCGCAAACTCCTGGATCGGTTTCATGATGTCCCCGGCTGGTGTTGATGAGCAGGGACGCTATCTCGGAAATATTTGGCACGTGATTCACACCGCACTTTGGAATCCCCTTAACCTCCACCGAATCCTTGGCAATATGGCATTCGGAGGCGGTGTTGTCGCGGCTTATGCTGCGTACAAGTTTTTGGCCTCAAAAACGGATGAGGATCGTGCTCATTATGACTGGATGGGTTACATCGCTATGGCATTGGGTGTCGCGTTTCTAATCCCCTTGCCATTCGCCGGATACTGGCTCATGCGTGAGGTGTATGCCTATCGTCAGCAAATGGGTATTACGTTAATGGGTGGTCTGCTTGCTTGGTTGTTTATTATTCAGGCCACCATGATCGGTATCCTATTCTTGAGTACCAACTACTATCTCTGGCAGGCCATGGGTCGTATGCGTGGGGCAGAGAAATATCAGCGCTATATTAAGTATCTGGTCTTCCTGCTTGCCTGCGGCTATATGGTCTTCATCACCCCGCACACTATGGTGATGACTCCGGCAGAGCTAAAAGCCATGGGAGGTCAACAGCACCCAGTGTTAGGTAACTATGGGGTTATGTCTGCGAAAAACGGAGGCATTAACGTCATTATTACCACCACGGTGTTGAGCTTTGTCTGGTATATGCGAGGGAACAAAGTTTCAACTGTATCGTGGGCAAAGTTCGGTAACATCTTTATGGGCGTGTTCTTCGGCTGCGCGTATTTCAATATTATCTTCCTTGCCGTGTACGGCTATTACATTCCGGCAAATGTACGGGTCGGTCTCTCAGTTCCCCAGGTGGCGACGACTTTGTCGTGTCTCTTCTTCATGTTTGCGTTGAATAGCTTCATGATGAAGGGCGCCAAGCAAATGGGGCCGATTGAGTGGGGCAAGATTTCAGCCCGCTCGCAATACGCCCTAATTATGTTGGCGACCGCATTTACCTGGATGATGGGATTGATGGGCTATATCCGCTCGTCGGTTAGGCTTTTCTGGCATGTCAATGAAATCATGAGGGACAATTCTCCATGGGCCTATACCCATACGGTGGGATTTGCCGCCAACATGATTTCAGCCAACGTGTTGTTTTTCTGGATTACAATTCTATTTGTGTTTTGGTTGGGTAGCTTAACAGCAAAGAAGGTTCCGGTTGAGTCTAAGGCTGGAATACCTGGTAGTGTTCCGCAGCCGGCTCCCAGTCATTAACCTGTGTCTTCGTTGATAGTCGGCTCAACGGACGGTGTGGGGACATGTCGCCACGCGAAGTTGTAGCTGTAGGAGGTCATGACCTTGGGTAATTTGATTACAGAAGCACTGTCGATGGGTTGGATGGCTATGGCCATCCTTGGGGGATTGCTCGTGTATTTTCAGGTGTCCATCAGCGACCCTGCTGCGAAGAAGCGCGCAGTATTTAAGACGTTCATTGGGATTATTTCCTGCTTCCTCCTGTTTATGGCGATCGCCAATTACAAGACTAACTTTTACGGCGAAAGCCGGTTGCTTCCTGTTTCGTTAGTCATGATTACTGTGACAACCTTCATCATGGCCCTCTACTTCACCAATCTCAGTGCCCTTCTGAAGATCGGTGGCATGATGTTCTTCGTGGCTGCGTTCCTGTCCGGTTATGGGAATTGGCTTCCCCAAGTGGAAGGTGGCTTTCCGCCGGTAGAGGAGAAGGTTACGTGGGAAACCATGTCCACTCAGCAGCTGGCTGACAAGGGTGAGGAAATTATCTTTGGCGGCGTCGGAAAGAATAAGGAGCAAGGTGCGATCGGTAAGGGGCAATGTCCGCTTTGCCATGCTTTCCATGCCGGTATGCTCGGTGAGAGAGCGCCAAACTTGTTGGGTTTGCCAACCCGCAAGGAGCGCTTAGAAGACCCCAAGTACTCTAAGGGTAACCCGTCAAAGCGTGAGTATTCTGTCAAGGAAGCATTCCCTGGTTCAGGCACTGCAGAGACCATACAGGAATATATTGCAGAGTCACATGCCTGTCCTAGTTGCTATGTTGTTGCTGGCTATGGTGTGAAAGGTACGAACGATAAAGAAAGCCCGATGCCCTCGATTCATAAGCCGCCAATCTCTCTTAGTCTCGCAGAGCTTGCGGCAGTTGATACATGGATGTACGCCAGGGAGGGAGTTGAGCCTCCATCATTCGATGACATCGTGAAGTCGTATGAGAAGTTTGTTCCTGAGGCTGACCGTCCGAAGCAGGCAGATGATAAACCTGCGGGAGCCACGTCACTGCTGGCAGATGGATCAGAGCCTGTTGATCAAATTTTTGCCAAAGCTCAGTGCGTGTCATGCCATACCATTCCTGGTATTCCAGGTGCCATGGGGACGATCGGTCCGAAGCTTGAGGAAGGGACCACTGCCGCACAGCGTATAAAGGATCCGGCGTACAAGGGCACAGCAAAATCACCGGCTGAATATATTATGGAGTCCATCGTTGATCCAAGCGCCTATGTTGTTAAGCCATTCCCGGATAAGACCATGCCGGCCATTTTCGGCCAGAAATTGAGCGCTGGAGCATTGAAAAAAATCGTTGACTACTTATCGCAAGTGAAAACCGGAGCGCCACCACCAAAGATTTCCTAGGACCCGGTTGTTTGTCATGCGGAGAGTAAAGGGAGTTTGCCGATGAAAGCTTTGATGTCACTTGGTGCATTGATTGGAGTAGCGGGGCTGCTCCTGCTCGGTGGGATGTTCTTTGATATTGTTCCATCCACTACTGTGCGATTGGTTGAAGGGTATATGCCGATCCAGCTGCTGCTTGAAGTGGCATGCTATGTAATTGGTTTTACTGGGCTGAGCTACATGATGAATGCTATGGGGATGGCTCTCCCACGCTTTTGGCAAGGGATTGGCTTCTGGGTATTTTTGATGGTTTATCTCAAATATCGCGTCTACCCGCCAATCCCATTCAGCGTGCGTGCGATGTACGGGACAGTTGGACTTGTAACGGTGTTCATGTGGATATCCGCGAATGAAGAGGACTGGACGAAATTCAAGCAACCCATCCTAAACGTACTTGATGCCCAAACGGGTGGGAAAAGGCTATTACGTTATCTCTATCTTGTGCTCTTGCCGATTTTGATCGGGGGATTCTCCTTCAATGCCATGATGCCGAAATCGGAGGAACCTATTGAGTTGCGAACGGTACATCCTGCCCCTCCTGCCAGCACAAAAGTGCATGGTAAGACCTATACCCTGCAGACATCTCAGAACCCTTACCGCGTCAATCCGGAAGGGAAGTATGATCAGGAGTTCTCAAACGCCAATATTGTCGAGCAAGGTATGGGGCGCTTGATGAAGCCCAATGCCAACCCATGGGACGACAAGAATCAGGGTTATCTGAAGTATGTGCGAGAGGGTGGTGAGATATTCTTTCAGAACTGTCATTTCTGCCATGGTGACAATCTGAATGGTAGAGGGCTGCACGCCTTTGCGTTCAATCCAATTCCGGCAAATTTTACCGATCCAGGAACAATCGCCCAGTTGCAGGAAACATTTATCTTCTGGCGTGTTTCGAAGGGTGGAATTGGATTACCCAATGAAGGATTCCCGTGGGCTTCAGTCATGCCACCATGGGAACAGCACCTGACCGTGGATGAAATTTGGAAAGTCGTTTTGTTTGAATATTGGCACACCGGATACTATCCACGGACTTGGGATTAGTCGCTATATCCCCGAGAATGCCAAACGAAACATAATGAAGATTATGAGGCTAAACATGATGGACAGTATAACTCAGAAGGCCGGGATCATCGCGGCTGCAGCCTTCGGAGTGGTTTTAGTATCGAGTGCTGGATATTCGTCAGTTTCAGCGCAAGGGCTCCCTGAGGGATTTAAAAAAGGAGAGCTTGCAGCTGAACCCTCCGCAGAAATGATTGAAGCAGGGAAACGAGTCTACTTTACCAAATGTGTGTGGTGCCATGGGGTCGACGGGGCAGGTGACGGGCCTGGTGCCGACCGTCTCTGGCCTCGCCCACGCAACTTCAATCAGGGAACTTTTAAGATTCGGCATACGGCCAGCGGAGAGTTGCCCTTGTTTGATGCCAAGAAGCCGATCCCCGGTCAAAACGATCTCTTTGAAACTGTGACGCATGGTCTGCCCGGATCCGCGATGCCTCCGTGGGAAGGTATCTTGAGCGAGGAACAGCGTCAACAAGTCCTCTCTTTTGTGACGACCCAGCTCGTCAAAGATAGAAAATTCACCGATAAGCAGTCAGAAAGTCAGACCGTGCTGCAGTTGGCTGATTTGAAGCCGAAGCCGGCCACCGATGAAAGCAGGAAGCGTGGTGGTGAGTTAATCGTCGAAAAAAAGTGCGTTGAATGTCATGGCATGGAAGGCCGGGGTGATGGAAACGCCTTCAATCTCAAGGATGACTGGGGCTTCTCCATTCAGCCGGCTAATTGGCATAAGTGTTGGAATTTCCGTGGGAGTCGTCAGGATCCGTACAACGTGTCCAACATTTTCAGAACGTTCTCAACTGGTGTGAACGGCACGCCAATGCCTTCGTTTGCAGACAACACGACCGTTGATGAGCGCTGGGATATTGCCAATTTTGTTAATTCTCTTTGTGAGCGAGATCCACTGGGTAATCCCTTACCAATCGATCCTCTGACTGATAAGCCCAAAATAAATTTCGTCATTCCATCAGATATGGTTGAAGGAGAAATCCCGACCGATCTTGAGAATGAAGCATGGAAGAAGGCTCCAAAACGATATGTGGCCATGGGTGGGCAGATTACCCACAAGCCGAGAAACTTTGTCAATCGACTGGACGATATTTGGGTGCGATCGCTCTATAACGATAAATACATTGTCTACCTGCTCGAGTGGGATGACAGAACGAAGAGTGTGGCAGAGGGGAAGCTCCCTTGGGCTCCAACCCAAGTCAATATCGATATCAAGGAACAGGACCCGAAGACCGGTGAAGAAGGATCCATTGCCGCGCAACAGAATAATTATGCGGTTTATAATGACGCCATTGCCATTGAGACCGCAGTCAAGTGGAAAGAGCTTCCAGCGCCGATCAAGCCACGGTACCTGTTCGGGACGAACGAACAGTTCCCCATGGACATCGTCAAGTGGGAGGCGGATGGGTCCCTGCGTGCCTTCAAAGGGACTGGCTGGGATAAGGATTTTGAAGAGCGGGATAACTATGAAGAGGCGATGAAGCTTCTCAAGGCTGAATGGTTGAATGGCCGGTGGTATGTCATGATTCAGCGGCCTGTCGGAAATAAGAAGGATCAAGATTACGATGAAGATACCTTCTTTGAAGTAGGCCAATATATTCCGACCGTCTTCTTTGCCTGGGATGGCCATAATGGTGATGCAGGACGGAAGATGGCCGTGTCGGCATTCTACTACACCTTCATGAATCCACCTGTTCCACAGGAGACCTACATTTATCCGGTCGTCATTGCAGTCGGTGTGGTTCTTCTGGAGGGCTGGGTTTTGACACGACGTTCGAATAAGAAAAGAGGAAAGACACTGTAGTTCTCATTTGAAACGGGAGTAGGTGCTGTAAACTGAAAAGGGGGTGGGGGTAACCCACCCCCTTTTTTATTTCGCAGGTAATTCATCCATGATTCGCGATGTCTCAGGGGTGCTCCTGGCTGGGGGCAAGAGTCGACGGATGGGGACTGATAAACGCTTTCTTGCCATCGGCGGGGGAACGATGCTCGAAAGGAGTTGCAACGTTCTTTCGAACATGTTTGACCGTGTTTGTATAGTTATTGCCCAGGATAGTCCGGCGCTGGAGGCGCGCATTCCAGTCATTCGTGACCTGGTCCCATTCTGCGGGAGTCTCGGTGGACTGTATACCGGACTACAGCAGGCAATGACGAAGCATATCTTTCTCGCTGCCTGCGATATGCCCTTTATCCATGCAGGCCTCGTAGAATACATGGTCGGCAAAAAGGACGAGTCGGATGTAGTTCTAGCCTATTGGAACGGGCGACCTCAGCCGACTCATGCCGTCTATAGCCGAAACTGCCTGCCGGTTGTGGAGGCGCTCATGCACAGCGGTAATCTGAAGATACAGAGACTAGTTACAAACCCTACCCTGCGTGTTCGTTTGGTCACGGAGGAGGAGATTCGCACGATTGATGTGGAGGGGCGATCCTTTCTTAATGTCAACACACCGTCAGATCTTGACCGCGCTCGCGCCATCTTTGGAGATCAGTTGGAAGACCGATATGGTGACTTTCCAAAACTGGCATGACACGGTCATTGATCATCTTGCATCCAGGCTCCTTGGGAGATGTCTTGCTGGCGGTCCCGGCCATCCGAAGGCTTCATGCTCGGTACTCAGGGCTGGAAACATTGCTCATTGCCCGCGATGCCGTGAGTCGATTTCTCGGGGCTTGTCGCGTCATCGATGATTGGATGTCCTTGGAAGGACCAGCCGGTGTTGGGCTCTTTTCAATGGGCGTCCAGCTACCGCATGAGCTAGAGACGTGGTTGAACCGATGTGATGTCGCGGTTGCCTGGATGGAAGACAGCGCTGGTGCACTTCGTGCCAGGTTCCAAGAATTGAATGTCCCACAGATACGAATTCAATCACCATCTTCTCCCACCTTACGTGCGAGGCATCAGAGCCATCGTTTTCTTGAAACGGTTGAGGAGCCGGTCGATGATGGTTTCTCAGACCATTTCATTCAAATCCCCTCATGCCTTGTCAAAGAGGGCATGGTCTGCCTTGAGCGTCTAGGGGTTCCACGGGGACGCACATTTGTGCTCGTGCATCCTGGGAGCGGGAGTGCACACAAGTGTCTCAATTCAGAAACCCTTGCGGTCATCATTCAGAGCCTTGATGAGAAAGGGGTGTTGCCGATAGTCATTGAGGGGCCGGCTGATCAGCAGGCGGTCAGACATGTGCTACAGGCAAGCAGCCGAAGACCGCTCATTCTACGAAATCTTGATCTCACGGCGCTTGCCGGAGTCCTGGTGCAGGCCAGGTTCTTTCTCGGTCATGACTCAGGTGTGACACATCTGGCGGCTCTCCTCGGTGTCCGTACCGTCGCCGTCTTTGGCCCAACCGATCCGGATCGGTGGGCACCCCTCGGGGATCACGTGACGATTGTGCGAGGGCCATCCTGCCTCTGCCGATCTTGGGAAGCCGTCCGACAATGCCACGAAAAGCCGTGCCTTGATGTGCCGACAGAAGAGATACTTACCCCACTGGACGCATCTGGACTAGCGATGTTTTGATCAGAACCCATTGGAATTCAAAGTAAACCGCCTTGTCTCTCGCTATCGCATAATGTTACAGTGCTGGGCTGATTTCCATTGATTCGTCATGACTGAGAGGAATGGTTTTGTCGCAAGGTATCGTGCAAGCGAAGGTAGCCACCGCCCTCCTGACTGCCCTCAATGGGGCAAAGCAAAAGGGCCAGCTCAAGACACCGGTCTGGCCGACGCTGAGTCTGGATGCCCCAAAGCGACCGGAGTGGGGAGATCTGGCCTCGACCGTGGCGATGTCCTTGGCAGCTTCTGAGCAGAAGGCTCCGCATGACATTGCACAAATCATTGTGGATAACCTCTCTGAGCGAGAGCAACTGTTTGATCGTGTGGAGATCGTCAGGCCAGGTTTTTTGAATCTCACGGTCAAGCCGGCTCTTTGGCAGGAAGTCATTCGAGAAATTTTGGCACAGGGGCGGTCATATGGCCGAACCGATATCGGGCATGGCCGGCGAGTGTTGGTTGAGTATGTGAGTGCCAATCCGACCGGTCCATTGCATGTCGGACATGGACGAGGCGCTGCGGTTGGACAGGCGGTTGGGCGACTGCTGCAGGCCATCGGGTATGATGCCGTGAGCGAGTACTACATCAACGACGCTGGACGGCAGATGAAGCTGTTGGGCGCGTCGGTGTATGCACGCTATCTTGAGCTGTCGGGGCAACCCACTGCGCTTCCGGAGGATGGGTACCATGGGGCATATGTTACGGCAGTCGCTCAAAAAATAAAGGAGCAACTTGATGGTGTGGCCGGCAAGCTCAGTTCGGAGGAACTCGAGGCTCGCTGCCGAACGCTAGCCTACCAAGAACTCTTGGGACACATTCGCAGCGACCTCAAGACCTTTGGGATTGAGTTCCACTCGTGGTTCAGCGAAGCGTCTCTTTTGGAATCACAGGCCGTGGAGAGGGCTTTCGATGAATTAACAACCAAAGACCTCCTGTTCCAGCAGGAAGGCGCTTGGTGGTTTCGATCATCGGTCTACGGGGATGAGAAGGATCGCGTCGTCAAGAAGCAGGACGGCGAATACACCTACTTGGCCTCTGATATCGCCTACCACCACGACAAGCTACGGCGTGGGTATGATCTGCTGATTGATGTCTGGGGGGCTGATCATCATGGGTACATCCCCCGGCTGCAAGCGGCGGTCCAGGCCTATGGCCATCCGAAAGAGCGTCTGCACGTCGTGTTGGTGCAACTTGTGAAGCTGCTACGGGATGGAGTCGAAGTAAAGATGTCCAAGCGGACCGGCGACTTCATCACGATGCGGGAAGTGATTGATGAGGTCGGGGCTGATGCGGCGAAGTTTTACTTTCTGATGCGAGATTCCAAGACCCACTTGGAGTTTGATTTGGAGTTGGCCAAACAGCGTTCCAGCGACAATCCGGTGTACTACGTGCAGTATGCCCATGCGAGAATTTGCAGTCTGTGGCGTGTTGCATCCGAACGGGGCATTGCCCGTCCAACGGCCAGTGAAACGGACCTCACGGTGCTCACGGATCCAGATGAGTTGGGCTTGATCAAGAAGCTGGCAGCGTATCCGGAGGTGCTCCAGGCAAGCGCCCTCGCGTTTGAGCCGCATCGGGTGACCTATTACCTTCAGCAGTTGGCGGCACTCCTGCACACGTTCTATAACAAGCACCGGATTCTCCCTCCGGCTGGTGAGCCAGGGGTGGATGAGCTGGAGGTGGCCGAAGTGCTCACACCCAGCCGCACCGCGGCACGGCTGGTCTTGATGGGAGCGGTCCAGCAGGTGATTCAGAATGGGCTTGAGGTGCTGGGTCTCTCAGCCCCGGAACAGATGTAGTTCGCCACCTCAAAGAACGATGATGCAGTACCAGATCCACCACTCCGACCCAGATTCCAAGGGTCGCATCGGCCAGTTGACGACAGGCCATGCCACGATCGAGACGCCGGCGTTTATGCCGGTGGGATCCCTGGGGCCGGTGAAGGGACTTGAACCCAAGGATCTGCAGGAGTTAGGGTTTGGTTTGATGCTCAATAATGCGTACCATCTGTACCTGCGTCCCGGGCACAAGATCGTCGCGGATATGGGAGGACTCCATGCCTTTACCGGCTGGTCTGGGTCCATCCTCACGGATAGCGGAGGATTTCAGATCTTCAGCTTGGCGAAATTGTGCGAGATCACCGATGAGGGCGTCACGTTTCAATCGCATATCGACGGATCGACCCATGTGATTACACCGGAGAAGGCGATTGAGATCGAAGAAGCTCTAGGGGCCGACATTATTATGGTACTGGATCAGTGCGTGGCGCTTCCTGCCTGCAGAGAGATTGTGCAGGAGGGGGTACGCCGGACCAGGCTCTGGGCAGAGCGTTGTCAGGCAGCGCGTCGTCGGACGGACCAGGCGTTGTTTGGGATCGTCCAGGGTGGCCTGGAGGCTGACGTACGCGTCACATCGGCGCGAGAGTTGGTGACGTTAGGGTTTGAGGGGTACGCCATCGGTGGATTGTCCGTTGGTGAGAGCAAGGCAGATATGTACAGTATGCTCGACGTGACGGTTCAGGAGTTGCCGGAAACAAAACCTCGGTATCTGATGGGGGTGGGGCTTCCTGAAGATCTCGTCGAGGGAGTGGCGCGTGGGGTTGATCTTTTTGACTGTGTCGTTCCGTCGCGCCACGGGAGAACGGGCTCTCTCTTTACCTCGTCGGGGCGAGTGGTGATTAAGCAGGCCCAATATGCGAACGATGAGCGGCCGATCGATCCCGATTGCGGGTGCCCGGTGTGTGCCCGATATTCCCGCGCGTATCTGCATCATCTGTATCTGATCAAGGAGATGTTGGGGGCTCGACTCAACACCATCCATAATCTTTGGTATTTCTCCGAGTTGATGCGTGGCATTCGGGAAGCCATGAGGGAGAACAGGTTCCCAGCGTTCCGCGAGGCCTTTTATCGGCGCCGGGAGCGACAGGGTGTGAGAGAACATATTAAGGATGGTGAGGCGACTGCTCACCGCGAATGCGAAAACACTTATCAGGCATAGAAGGGAAGATGTGCGATGTTGATGGAATCACTGGCATGGGCGGAAGGAACAGGTGGAGGCGGGGCAGCTGCAGGAGGCGGGGCGGGAGGGATTCTGTCGTTGGTTCCCTTTGTGCTCATCTTTGTGATTTTTTATTTTCTGCTCATTCGGCCGCAGCAGCAGAAGCAAAAGCAGCAACAGGCGCTGTTGGATGCCGTCAAAAAGGGCGACAAAGTGGTGACCACCTCGGGTATTTGGGGAACCATTACCAATCTTGGGAAGGATACCGTCACGTTGCAAATTGCGGACAACACCAAGATTAAGATGCAGCGGGAGAATATCTCCCGGCTTCGTACGGAAGATGAAGATAAAGAGTAGCGTGGCGTCGGTCCAATAGGAGAAGGGGTTGCGGACGAGATGAAAAAAGTAGGTGGGCGCTTATGGTTGTTGGCACTGGTGTTGGTGGGATCGTTCGTCTCATTTCTTCCCTCCTACCCGCCGCTCTATCAAGCCATGCCGAGTTGGCTGAAAGGGGTACTGCCGAATAAGGGCATTACATTGGGATTGGATCTGCAGGGCGGCATCCATATGGTGTTGGAAGTGGATGAGGATCGTGCCGTGGAAATCGCCGTGGATCGATCGGTTACGGCACTGCAAGATCTCCTGACGGAGAAGAAGATCGCCGTCGACTCGGTCAAACGCATCGGACATGAACAGATTACGGTTCAGGTTCAAAACGCCGATGCGAAAGCTCCGACTCAAAAGCTGATCGACAATTTCCCAAGCTTCGTCGAGAACGAATCGGCGGAGTCGGCCGCGACCGTGATCTGGGTGTTGCGTGAGGCGGAGACCAAGCGCATCAAGGACTCTGCGATCAATCAAGCGTTGGAAACCATCCGAAACCGAATCGATCAATTCGGGGTGGCGGAACCGATCGTGCAGCGGCAGGGTTTGAAGCAGATCGTCGTCCAGCTTCCAGGCGTCAAGGATCCCAAGCGTGCCAAGGATTTGATCAAGGAAACGGCATTGCTGGAATTCAAAATGTTGGATGAAGATATCCGGCTGGATTTGCCCGGGCATGTGACGAAGGACAAAGAGGCCGAGGTGCTCCAGCAGTTTGAAAGCAAACTGCCTGAAGGGGATCAGATCTTGTTCGAGCGGGTGGTTGATAAGGATACCGGGGTCGAATTTCGCGCGCCTTACGTCGTCAAAAAACGCGTGATGTTGACCGGCGATGTCTTGAGCGACGCGCGGGTCGCGATCGGCCAATTCAATGATCCCTATGTGTCGATTACCTTCGACTCCAAGGGGGGGCAGGAGTTCGAGCGAATCACGGGAGAACATGTCAAGAAGCGTATGGCCGTGGTGTTGGATAACACCATTTATTCAGCGCCGGTAATTCAAGAGCGGATTGCGGGAGGGCGGGCGCAAATTACGGGGACATTTTCGACGCAGGAGGCTAACGATCTGGCCATCGTGTTGAGGGCCGGCGCCCTCCCGGCGCCCTTGAAGATCGTTCAAGACCTGACGGTGGGACCATCCCTGGGACAGGACTCGATTGACAAAGGGGTCAAGGCGACCTTGATCGCGGGCCTCATGGTTGTCGTATTCATGATCGTGTATTACCGTCTGTCCGGGCTCATTGCAGATTTTGCCTTAGCCTTGAATCTCATCTGCCTGATGGGTGCTTTGTCGGCCTTGACGGCGACGTTGACCCTCCCGGGGATCGCCGGCATTGTGTTGACGATCGGAATGGGGGTCGATTCGAACGTGTTGATCTTTGAGCGCATTCGAGAAGAGCTTCGAAGTGGGAAGGCAGTGCGGTCCGCCATTGATGCCGGGTACGACAAGGCCTTGCTCACCATTATTGACTCACACGTCACGACCCTGATCACAGGGGTGGCGTTGTTTCTCTTTGGGACCGGGCCGATCAAGGGGTTTGCCGTGACGCTGTGCTTAGGCATCGCGATCAATCTCTTCACGGCGTTGGTCGGGACGAAAGTGATTTTTGATCTGTTGTATCAGAAGCAGAAGGTTGAAGCGCTGAGCATTTAACCATGACCCCATCGATACTGACTGTCCAGGATGAGGCTCAGGGCTATCAAAAGGGAGCGCGCATGTTAGAGATTCTAGGGAAAACCAACATTGACTTCATGGGCAAGCGCCAGTTCGCTTTCCTCTTTTCGGGCATCATGGTGCTGCTTGGGCTGATCGCGCTCGTGCAGATTGCGCGAGGTGCTGCGAATCTGGGGATCGACTTCGCCGGAGGGACTGCGGTTCAACTGAAGTTCGATCAGCCGGTTCGCATCGACGAAGCTAGGAAGGTCTTGCAGGCCAACGGTCTCAACGATGCGGAATTACAGGAATTCGGGCAGGACAATAAACTGCTCATCCGAGTCAAGGCGTCCACGACGATCGAAGAAAAGGTTGCGGAGCGTGTGGTGGCCATCTTCTCCAAAGAGTTCCCAAGCAACAAGTTTGTGGTCGACTCGACCACCGAGATCGGCCCGACTATCGGCAAGAAACTTCAAGAAGATGCGCTCGTGGCCATCGTCATTTCGTTTGTAGGAATTATTCTCTACATTGCGGCTCGATTCGAGCTGCGTTTTGGAGTCGCAGCGGCGCTGGCGACCTTCCACGATGTGTTGGCCGTCGTTGGAGTCTTCTATATCCTGGACAAAGAAATCACGCTTCTCATCGTGACGGCACTCTTGACGTTGGCGGGGTATTCGCTGACCGACACGGTGGTCGTCTTTGATCGGATCAGAGAAAACTTGAAGCAGCGTCGTCGTGAGAGTGAGGAAGCGACAATCAACAGCGCGGTCAATCAGGTCTTAAGCCGGACCATCGTCACCAGCTTGACGGTTGTGCTGGTCCTTATTCCGTTGACCCTTGCCGGTGGCGAAGTGCTCCATGATTTTTCGTTGGCCTTGCTTGGGGGTGTGATTTTCGGGACCTATTCATCGGTATTTGTGGCCAGTCCTCTCTTATTGTTGTGGCCCGGAACGCAGGGCCGACTCTTGAAGCGCAATTGAGCGAATAGTGGAATAGAACGGCGTCGCTCGTGAAGCGTCGTTCGTTCTGACGAAGAGTCACTGGTGTCACGTTTCTGGCTTCACGTTGCCCGAGAATAACTCCCAACACGTGAAACTCGAAACGTGCAACCTGTGAATCAGAACGCTTCACGAGATACGATTCACTCTTCACAGGTTTCCGCATCTTTAGCGGATGACCCTTATGACGATCTGGAGCCGGTCATATAGTCTCCAGCAAAAAATCATCGGCGCGATCGTCATGGTCGGCCTCCTCCCACTTGCCCTCCTGCTTGTCCTGATCTATGCGGAAGAACGGCGAGTGCTGCGCGAGGCGACGGGTGCGGATTTTAGAGAAGTTGCCGTCGAAGCCGCTCGGCGGATCGAGATGCAGGTCACGCGAGGGATGAGCGAGGCCCAGCAGCTCGCGACCATACCATTTCTCCGCACAGCCGTCTCCGAAGCGAACCGGACCTACGAAGGGAAGGATGCACGCAGTATTGCTGAGATCATCAAGGAGTGGCAGCAGCGATGGGGGCAGCGGGCTAAGCGAAGCGAGTTTCCGCTGTTCGTCAACCGGATCGTGACCAACTACTTGATTCAGTGGCACGAGATTCGAAAGTCGGACTACATCGGGATCTTGGTGACTGATGGGCAGGGTGCCTTGGTCGTCAGCTCCATTCCGCAAGTCGAATATTCGTATGCGAAAACAGCTTGGTGGCAAGCGGTCGTCAAGAACGGCAGCCGACGACCCTATGTGAGTGAGATCACCTTTGATCCCTCGTTCGGCACGCATGTCGTGGCTGTGGTGACCCCAATTCTAGAGGATCACCGGCAGGCCGTGATCGGAGCTGTCACGATTTTGTTGCGGCGTGATGCGCTCTTCCAAGTGATCGCGGAAAAGTCGTTTGGTGCGACCGGTCACGCCATGCTGGTGGCGACGGATGGGGGAGTCGTCATTTGTCCGATCCTCGGTCCTGAAGCCCACTCAATTGATACCGAATTTCTTAGCTCATTACCCACGACGAAGCCGGGATGGGTCATCGCGGCTGACGATTGGCACGGCAACAAGGACGCGCTGATTGGGATGGCACCGGTGCGGTTTGCTGATCTCATTGACCCGGGGAGTCTGGGCGGAAAGCGTTGGATGACGGTTGTCCGCCAGGATCCAAGCGAGACATTTGCCCCGCTGGGTGAATTGATCGCCAAAGTGCTCTTGTTCGGTGTCGTGGTGTCAATGGGGCTTGGCGGAATCGGCGTCGTGATCGCTCGTCGGATCGCGGAACCGGTTCGTGTGCTGCACGCTGGAGTTCAGCAGATCGGGAGTGGTCGGTTGGACCAGCGGATAGAGATCAAGACCGGCGATGAAATCGAAGGGCTTGCACGGGCGTTCAATCAGATGGCAGCAAATCTGCAACTCTCCTTCGGCCAGCTGGAACAGCGAATCTCCGAGATCAGACAACTGGAGGAGAAATATCGGGACTTGATCGAGCATGCGCCTGAAATGATTTGTCAGCTTGATCGAGGCGGGCGGCTAGTTCATGTCAACAAGACCGGCCTCGATAAGCTTGGATATAGCCGTCAAGAGATGTTGAACATGAAGTTATGGGAGCTCGTGCCCCATGGACAGGAAGGGCAGGTATTGCACTATCTCGAACAGTTGGTGTGTCGGGGGCAGAGTTCGATCGAGACGGTGTTGTTGGCGAGGGATGGCCGACAGATCGATGTCGAAATCCATGCGACGGCGCTGTTTGATCACGAGCGAGGTGGGTTGGTGCACTCTCGTGCCTTTGTGCGCGATGTGACCGAACGCCGTCGATTGGAGCAGGAGCTGCAGCGGTATGCCGTGGGGTTGGAACGGGTTGTGTCTGAGCGCACCAAGCAGTTGACGGTTTCGCAGGCACGCTATAAGACCCTCTTTGATGTCGTGGCGGACTCCGTGTTTATGGTTGGCGTGACAGGAGAGATTGTCGCGGTCAATGAACGGGAACAACAAGTTCTGGGGTATGTGGAGTCGGAGGTGGTCGGGAAGCCCATCCATGATGTCTTCCTCCCGGAATATCACGAGGCGTTCGCGAACTGGCTGGCCGATGTCGGTAGTGAGCAGCGGCAGGCGACGACCCAGGAGATTGTCGTGTACCACGCCGACCGTCGTGCGGTTCCTGTGGAAATGGACTTGATCCGAGTCGACGGGACCGACCCGCTCCTTGTCATGGTACAGCTTCGGGATATTACCGTCCGGAAGAAACTGGAGCGTCAGCTCCAATCGTATCGGGAGGATCTCGAGCTGAAAGTCAGTGAGCGAACTCGAGAAATCGAGGAGACGAAACAATACCTGGAGAATCTGCTCGAGAACGCCAATGATGTCATCTATACACTGGATCTCGACCAACAGTTCACCTATGTCAACAGCAAGGTCAATGCCTGGGGCTATCGCAAGGATGACCTGATCGGGCGGCCCTATCTCTCGCTCCTGTCGCGGCGTCATCGTGGGCGCCGTCTGAAGAGCACGTTGGATATCGGTGCCAAACAGGTCTACGAAGTCGAAGTCGTGACTCGTCTGGGCGAACCACGCACCGTCACGGTCAGTGTCTCGCCGTTGCATGGGGCGGACGGTCGCATTTTGGGGGTGCTCGGTATCGCGCGGGACATGACAGAGACCAAGAAGCTGGAACGACAGATTCGAAACGCGGAAAAACTGGCGTCGGTCGGCAAACTCGCGGCCGGCGTGGCTCATGAGATCAACAATCCGCTGGGGGGGATTCTGAACTGTCTGTACAACCTACGCAAAGGGACTCCGTCACCGGCACGCCAGGAGGAGTATTGGGCGTCGATGGAGCACGGTGTCCGGCGCGTGCAAAAAATCGTCCGCCAATTGCTCGATTTTTCGCAACAGCATGAGCCGGCGTTCAGCCAGGCCGATATCAATCGAGTCGTCGACCAGGTGCTGACCCTGACGACCCATCTGTTCGTTCCCAGCGGCATTCGCTTGGAGATCCTACAGGGACAGGGCCTTCCCCCCGTCATGGTCGACCGGCATATGATCGAACAGGTGCTGATGAATTTGATCCTCAATGCCGTGCAGGCGATGAAGAGCGGCGGAGTCTTGACCATCCGGACGTCCGTATCGGAAGGCGTCTGCCGTGTGGATGTGCAGGATTCAGGGGCAGGCATTCCGGCCTCGGTGCTCCCTCGTATCTTCGATCCCTTCTTCACGACCAAAGGCGAGGGGGAGGGAACAGGGCTGGGCCTCTCGGTGAGCTTGGGCATCGTCGAGCGCCATGGAGGGAGGATTTCGGTGGAGAGCGAAGTCGGAACGGGCAGTACGTTCACGCTGTACTTGCCTGTCTCGCGGGACCGTGCCTTGGTGGAGAAGGACGTATGAAAGGTTTGGCTGTGCTGCTGGTGGATGATGAGCCGCTGATGCGTCTTTCAATGCTGGATGCGTTGGAGGCAGTCGGCTGTGATGTGCAGGCCGCTGCGACCGGTACGGAGGGGATCGAGGCGATTCAGAAGCGGACTTTCGATCTGGTGATCACGGATCTCCGGTTACCTGGCGCTGATGGGCTCACGGTACTCAAGACGGCCAAGGAGAAGGCCACTCAAACGGAAGTGCTCATGATCACCGCACATGGGTCTGTGGAAACAGCCGTGGGGGCCATGAAGCTGGGGGCTTTCGACTACATCACGAAACCGTTTCAGATGGAGGAATTGCTGCTGATCATTGAGCGAATCGGCGGGGTGATCGCCTTGCGGCGAGAGAATCAGGATCTCAAGCGTCAACTCGAAGACAAATTCTGCTTCCACGGTATCTTGGGAGCCAATAGCCAGATGCGGGCGGTCTTGGACAAGATCAAGATGGTGGCGGAAACCGATTCCACGGTTCTTATTGTCGGAGAAAGCGGTACGGGGAAGGAACTGGTAGCCAATGCTCTCCATCAAAACAGCATGCGCAAAGGATCGCCGTTGATTAAGGTCAGCTGCGCCGCCTTGCCAGAGACGTTGTTGGAGGCGGAACTCTTCGGCCATGAGAAAGGGGCATTTACCGGGGCCCTACGCCAGCGCCGCGGGCGGTTCGAGATGGCCAACCGGGGGACGCTCTTCCTTGATGAAATCGGAGAAATCTCCCCCGTTGTACAAGTGAAACTGTTGCGTGTGTTGCAGGAACGGGTCTTCGAGAGGGTTGGTAGTAACGAACCGATCGAGGTCGATGTTCGGCTCGTCTGTGCCACGCAAAAGGATCTGCGCAAGGAAGTGGCGCAGGGCCGGTTTCGGGAGGATCTTTTTTATCGGCTCAATGTCGTGCCGATCCTCGTGCCACCGCTTCGGCAACGGCAAGAAGACATCATGGTGATTGCCGAGCATGTGCTGGAAACCTCTTCGCCGAAACTCAATAAACAGCTGCGTGGGTTTTCCCAGCCGGCTCGCGAATTGCTGTTGCGGTACTCGTATCCGGGAAATGTGCGAGAGCTGCAGAATCTCGTAGAACGGGCCGTCGCCTTGGGCCGAGATCGGACATTGGTGCAACCGAATGACCTCTGTGGATTTCAATCCTGTCCGTATGTCGGGGGAAGTGCGCAGGAGGCTTGCGGTTTCTGTCATGAAGGGTTGACCGGTGAGAACAAGAAACAGGTCGCGTCCATGACCTCGTTGGCCGCGGCACGAGAAGGATTTGAGAAGGACTATATTGTGTCTGTATTGGAGCGAGTTGAAGGAAGCCGCACGACGGCATCGAAGATTCTGGGGCTGTCGCGCAAGGCTTTGTGGGAAAAGTGTAAACGCTATGGGATCCCCTCGGCGTATGACGACCAAGGAGAGGGATAGAGGCGGTCTTCTAGGTACCGAGCGGCCGTGTGGTGATAGTTCCGGTACTCCCTCTATGAACCTGTGGAGGCCTGCCTCAGCACTTCGCGCAACGATTCATACAGACACTTCGCTACTGCAGCATTGCCCGCAGGTGAATAATGGTCGACCAGGAACCGGTCGGTGGGTTTTACTTCCAGCAAACAGGGCGTTGGATCAATGAAAGGGAGCCCAACGTTTTGCAGCACTCGCTTTCCAGTAGGGAAGGTTGAGGGGTTTGAAAAATCAACTTTACTCGGGAAGTAAATCAAAATAGGGATCGATCCGGCCTCAGTGGCTGAGCGCACGAAGGATTGGATAATCGCTGAGTTGACTGTCAGTGTGTCATTGATAGGATCCACTCTCCACGGAGGATAGATCGTCGAGAACAGTCGAAAAAGATACGAGAAATGGAGTACGCCTGTTTCCCAGTCGCTCTGTCTGTAGCTTGGTTGATGATGGTTCAGGAAGGGAAGCTCCGAGGGGGAATTGTGCGTAAAGATCTCACTCGGTGAGAGAGTAGGGACATTGATCGTTGCTAATTCGCCACCTCGCAAGATAAGACGAGGTTTTGAAAATGGCCAGTCCCACTGAGGGACAGCCAGAAATGGATAGACCCACATCGTACGGACGAGGTCATGTGAGATCAGGCTGAAGAGGACGAATTTTGGTTTTCGCTGAATCACATCTTTCTGATAGCGCAGATAGGTCTGATCTACACCATAACTCGGAACGCCATAGTTCAAGAGTTGGAATTTGTCACCCAGCATCTGTCCAAGGTGAAATCCCCAACTCTCCTCATATCTCACCTCTTCAGCGAATGTGAATGAGTCGCCCACCATGGCAATTTCGATGCTCCCCTCAGTGTTAGCGAGGGACATGTCTGGATGCGCGGAACGGGTTCCCAATGAACTGGAGAAGTAGAGCCCGTTGGCGCTACGCCTTTCCGGCCCAACCGTCCAGCCGAGTTCGTTGTCATAGACGATGTAAGAAAGATCGCCATCGGCTTTCTCAACATGTTGCTGGTATCGATGTCTAACCTTGTCCCAACTTTTTGGATTCAATGGTCGACCAGAAAATACGATGCCGTATGGAGAGGGGAGGGATCCTGCTCGCACGATGAGTTCACCGGTTACTGTAAGAAGGACGACGGTGACAAGGTTCATCCCCACGATCAGGGCAAACCGGAGGGATGCTGTTCGTCGACTTTCCAGGTACTGACGTATGACAAATCCCCCAGCAATGAAGAGAGTCGTGATGGCACAGAGAAACGTGACTCCGGGTTGGCTGGTGAGGAAGCGACTGAACGGTTGGGAGCCTCTCATGTAGAGGGTAGCGGCAATGACCACAATCGACAATTCCCAGATCGAGAGTGTGGCAAGCAGCAGCAATTCCTGATTGCTGAGTGAAGTTCCTGGAGTCAGTTCATCGTCTTTCATCGCGTTTAACCTGCTTGTGGAAAAGATGCCGAGATCAAAGGGAGATCAGACCCAAGGCGAGATCGATTTCATGACAGCCATGTCAGTGTCCGGTTGTTGAATGAAAAACACGAATGATAAAGTGAGGTGCTGCGCTTATTGGGCACTACGGATGTCCGACTTTCGCGCTCTGTACGATGCACGCCGATGGCCTCTTGCCTCCTCAATGGTGTGGCGAGCTGGTGGGCACTATGATAGCAATCAGTATTCAGTGGAGTCTACTAAGGAATCCTTATCCATAATAGAAAAAGTGCCTGAGCCTACCAGGGGGAAGGACCTGAGTCTAAATGGGGGATGGGCTTCAGCAGTGTGTGTTCTGAGGCTGAGAGATGTCTCACGAAAAGATAAAGACCTGCCAAGGTGCCCGTAAGGGAGCGCACCGAGCTTCATCAGCGGCTGCGCATGTTTCATGGCGGACCAATTGCCGCGTTGTTAGGCTGTGTCCGATAGCGGTGGGCTTTCAGAGGGCTTGTACTTCCAGCACAATGGCTCCCAGACGAGGAGATGCCTACAAGGTGATTCCTGGGACGACGAACTCAGGAGCTCCGGCCATCGCGTGAGATGAGGTGCACACCTCTATTCTTGCGAGGCCAAACTATGCTGGCGCAGACTTATAAGTGACGAATTCAGGGTGGTATGATGAAGGGCTTTGAACGGGATGTTCTTTTTCTCACGAGTAGGGAGGGAGCGAAGCATAATGATGAAGCAGGTGCAGGTTCTTATAAGTCTCCTGGGGAGTCTGGTGTTGTTCATAGGTGTCGCTTTAGCCGCCGAGCCCGCGGATGTTGAGAAATTCGTCAATGCCCGCATTGAGATCGGCGAGATGATGACGAATTACTTCAAGGATGGAGGGGGATTCGGTGGGGGGCAGCAGCCATCGCAAGAACAGATGCGGCAAATGGGGGCGGACATCAATACCAAGCTTACGACACTTCTCGCCAAGCATGAGCTCACGCTCGAGGAATATCGCAAGCGGAGTCCAGAGGTGTTTGCAGATGATGCAGCGGTCAAGCAGTACCTGAGCGAGCATCCCGATCTCAAACAGCGGTACGAGGCGCTTCCCCTCGATCGGATGGGTCGTGGGGGCAGCACTGGGAGGGGATACTAAGGACATTACTGTGTCTTGGTGAGCTGCTCCACAGAGGAATCTTGTTTCATGCAATACGTTCATCTCGGTCGTTCAGGGCTCAAAGTCAGTCGGCTTTGTTTGGGGACGATGAATTTCGGGCCCCAGACAAACGAGAAGGACAGCTTCGCCATCATGGATCGAGCCTTGGAACTCGGCGTCAACTTTTTCGATACGGCGGATGTGTATGGCTGGAAACTCGGTGAAGGCTGGACCGAGCAGATTGTCGGTCGCTGGTTCGCCCAGGGTGGAGGTCGTCGGGAGAAAGTGGTGTTGGCCACCAAAGTATTCGGCCGGATGGGGGAGTGGCCGAATCAATCTCGCCTTTCAGCTCGCCACATCAAGCAAGCTTGTGAAGAGAGTCTGCGCCGGCTTCAAACCGACTGGATCGATCTATATCAGATGCACCACGTCGATCGGGAGACTCCGTGGGAAGAGATTTGGCAGGCGATGGAACAGTTGGTCCGGGAAGGCAAGGTGATCTATGTGGGCAGCAGTAACTTCGCCGGATGGCACCTAGCCCAGGCTCAGGAGGCGGCGCGCAGCCGCCATTTCTTTGGACTCGTCTCCGAGCAGAGTCTCTATAACCTCAATGAACGCACGGTTGAGCTGGAAGTCATCCCGGCCTGCGAGGCTTATGGCATCGGGCTGATTCCCTGGAGCCCGTTAGGGCGGGGGCTCTTAGCCGGAGTCTTGGACCCAGTTGAAGGAGGGCGTCGGGCCAATGAAGATTTGAAAAAGGAAGTGGCCCAGTCTCGCCAGAAATTGGAAACCTATGAGGCGCTCTGTACCAAGCTCAGTGAGCGGCCTGCCGATGTTGCACTGGCCTGGCTGCTGCATCAAAAAGCTGTCACGGCTCCGATCATTGGCCCCCGCACGATGGAGCAGCTTAACGGGGCGATGCGGGCACTGAGCCTTTCCCTGAGCCAGGACACGCTGAAGCAACTAGATGGCTTGTTTCCTGGTCCCGGTGGGACCGCACCGGAAGCCTATGCGTGGTAACCACCGATCAATTTCAGGCCTGTGACAAGGCGGCATCGCCACCGGCGGTTTCTTTGGGTGGTTGAGGATAGAGTGTCGAGAGTCGTTCAATAAGGGGCTTCGCTTCTGGCGTGCTGGTGCGGGTCGGGTCGCTCGCTGCATGGTCCCAGGCCAAGGTTCGGATTCCTGCTTCGGTCAGTCCCGCGCGTATCGTTTCGATCATTGCCTCGACGGTGAGCTCGGTCCAGGGACGGAGGTCCAAGACCCGATCCTCCAGTCTTCGGGGCGGAGGGGTTTCATGAATGAGCGCCCAGCAGCGATTAAATATGGTGGCGCGGAGCGTTTCAGGAATATTGAGTACCGTTAGGCGAGATGTGCAGAGGGCTGTGACTAACAGCACGAACTGAAGATCCGGCATGTCGGGGCGATGGATATCAAGTGTTTGCATGATCGGTTGCTTTCTGCTTCAGCACGTTCTTCCCAGATCCACAACAGGGCCTATCTGTTGAAGGGTGGAAGATTCAAGCAGGCCCTGTGAACCTGCTTTGGAATCTTCCACCCATCTGATCACGCGTTCGTGATGGCCGCTGCCGGCTTCTGGGCGAACTCTTTGTACCCATATTGCTTGGCGAGATAGGCCTTGGCGTCCTCGCTCACATACTCGGCAAATTTGTACCGGTCATCTTCCACGGTCTTGGCATCGGCCATGACTTGGTCGGTCGGGATCGCATACTCGATGTTGCAAGACGTGTAGGCCTGGATATAGGTCGGACCGACCTCGCGAGCGATCAGCACGGCCTTCTTGATGCAGCTTTCCACCCGGCGTGGATTATTCGGCACGACGGTAGCGATGTAAGCGCAGCCGGCGATCTTTGCCATGGCAACCATGTCCATTTTTTCGAACTTCTTGCCAAGTGGCGCCATCTTGAGCACCGCCCCTTTGGTCGTCATCCCACTTTCTTGTCCGCCGGTATTCCCGTAGACTTCGTTATCCAGCATGATGGTCGTGAATCGCTCTTTCCTGAACCAGGAATGGAGCACCTGCTGGAATCCGATGTCGGCGGTGCCGCCGTCACCGGCCATCACGACGACATCCTTGTGCTGGTCGCCGAAACGAATCCGCAATCCGCGTGACAGTCCACTCGCCACGCCATTTTGGTCCCCATAGTTGCCGTACACGAACGGAATCGCCGCTTGTGAAATGGCCAACCGGCCGCAGCCCGCCGTTCCGACGGTAATCGTGTCCTCAGGATTTGGGAATGCCACGATGGCAAGCCGGATGAACAGGGTCATCGCACAGCCGGCGCACATGGGATGCTCTTCGAGGATTTCTTTGAAGCTCCCCATCTGCGACACGGTCGTCTTTTTCCCAAATGGTCCGTGCTCCACCATGTCCCGATATTCTTTCGGCATGAAGGATTCGAATCCTGGTGAAAATTTTACATAATCGAGACTCATTGGATACCTCGCTCTCGCTGTTATCCGCCATTGCGGTGGTGATGGTTACATGTCGTACGTTGTCAACTGCTTACCTTCTGGTCTGCCTGTCCGGTTCATCCGCCGCGTCCGGCCAGCACGCCGGATCGCATCCCGATCGCCTTTTTGACTTCCTCGACGATCACTTCCGGTGGCAAGGTCATGCCGCCGCAGACGCGCGGTCCGGCGACGACTCGCTCGCTGTGAGGGATGGTGGCTTTGATTTCCTTCGCCATCCACCCGATCACATTGAATTCAGGCACGATGATGTGCGAGGCATGCTTGGTCGCTTCGAGCAGTTCCTCTTCCGGCCATGGGCGCAGGGTCTTGATCTTGACCAGTCCGGCGCGAATGCCTTCATCGGCCAGCAGGCGGATAGCTTCTCGCCCTTGGGAGACTGCGGTTCCCGATGACACGATGAGGATATCGGCACCCACGTCCTCCGTTTCGATCAGGCCGTCCAGCCAGGAAATGGTGTGCTTACGCGAGCGTTCCGCAGCGGCCCAGACTTCCTGTTGCCAGCTCGCGTGCGTGGCGTAGCTGATGTAGTTGCTCTTCATCACGAAGGGATCACGCATCATCCGGACCGGCGGACATTCCATATCCATGCAGGGAACCGGTGAGCGATAGGGATCGTAGGGCGGCAGGCACATGTCGACCGGCGTCAGATCGACGACGTCCTTTGTATGGGTCACGAAGAAGCCATCGCAACAGAGGGCCAAGGGCAAATGCACATCCGGCTCTTCAGACACCATGTAGCCCTTGATAATCCAGTCGTAAAAATCCTGCGCGGTTTCCGCATGCCAGACCAGCATACCCGTATTCATGAGGTAGGCGATCTCGATCGTGTCCGGTTGGATCGACAAGGGAGAATTGATGCCGCGGCAGGTCACGATACATTGAATCGGCAAGCGGGCTCCGGCCCACATCGGAAAGTTTTCCATGGCCCGCATGGTTCCTGGCCCGGCGGTCGTCGTGAAGACACGAGCCCCGCCGAAGGCGGCGCCGGCGCATTGGGACATGACCGCAAATTCGCTCTCCCCACGGAAATAATCACCGATATAGCCCTCAGCAAAAAGTTCGCCGCAGAGGGCGGCTGCCTCGCTCTGGGGCGTAATGGGATAGGCCACCATCACATCGACATTCGCGCGCCTGACGGCCTCCTTAATGACTTCACTGCCGGTAAAAAACGACGGCGTGCGCGGGGCCTCGTTCATCATGATGCGTGGATCGGTGATGACCTGCCCCTTCTTATTCTTAGTTCCGATGATGACTGTGTCGTCCATAGCTCGTTTCCTTTCTATAGAACGGCGGTGGCCAGCGATCCGGCGCACCGTGCCATGTCGTTATGCGCTGAATGAACTGCCGCACCCACAGGTCGTTTTGGCTTGTGGGTTTTTGATCGCAAAGCCGGAGCCTTGCACACTGTCCATGTAGTCGACTTCGCAGCCGGCCAACAATGGTGCGCTCTGCGAGTCCATGATGACCTTGACGTCACCTTTTTCAATGACGGTGTCGTCTTCGCTCATGACGGACTCAAAGGCCATCCCGTACTGATAGCCATGGCATCCACCGCCCTTCACGTAGACGCGCAGGCCAAGCGTGTCCTTTTCCTCCTGCATGAGTTCCCGGATCTTTCCTTCTGCTGTCGGTGTGATGGTAATCATATATATGGCTCCTTTTCTGAATTGTCTGATGTGGTCGAGAGATCTCAGTTCCACTCCTGTGCGGAGGACACCTCTGTCATCCCAAGCGACGATGGCGCTTGGATGGG
>Ga0224510_10000423_pt1 | contig 32889 bp, 37 predicted proteins | sample SF_May12_sed_USG_FD_170161 | JGI IMG/M metagenome (GOLD analysis project Ga0224510, IMG submission 170161) | Sediment microbial communities from San Francisco Bay, California, United States - SF_May12_sed_USGS_4_1 | ecosystem: Environmental > Aquatic > Marine > Sediment | place: USA: California... | reverse complement strand
AGAGGTGATGTGGTTGTGGCCATTCGACGTTGATAATCTCTTCTACCGAAGCGCCTTTGAACCAGGGAAAGGCCTTGAAGGCGACAAAGATCTCTTGGTCGGCCAGTAAGACCCAGAAACCATGCTTCGAGATGTTAGTGACCTCAGCTCCCGAAATGTTCTTCCCAAGCGTTGCAGATTTCATCTTTGCGCTCCTGGATGATGGCTTTGGCCGAACGGAGCTAGGTTGCAGACATTCCGAAATTTCGTGCGAGCTCAATCCTTGGCGTCAACCAGAACTTCGCTTCGCCACGCTCACAATAGACGTGAACGTGTATTCGGCGCTCCTCCCGAGAGAAAAAGTAGAAACGAAATCCTCCAGCCTTAAAAATAGTCGGACTCAAGCACGGACCCTTCTTGCCTCAGCCGGCGCACCATGGCCTCACTTCGTACCGGTATGGCAAATGTTCCGCCGCTAGATCCCAAGCAGCGGCAAGTCTACTTGTTGCCATGTAGGGACGCAAGGCATGCAAGCTCAACTATACTGATCCCACGTGTCGCATTGCTTAATCGCCCAGAACACGGCTTCCTTCAGCTTCTTCAGCGTCACATTGTCGGGATCGCGAATGGCCTGCAGTTTTTTGTCCAAGTCATAGAGCGGCTGGATCGAGCGTTTGTCGGGGATCTTGCCCAGTGCCCAGGCCACTTCCGTCAAGACCGTCCAGTCCGTCTTTGAATCTTGCAATTTGGCCAGTAATGGCAGGACGACCGAGGCGTCCCCATGGAGGCCTCCGAGCTGTCCCAAAGACTTTGCTGCCGCGGCCTGAACCTCCAGCTGCGGTGAGGTATTCATCATCTCAACCAGCAACGGGATGCCGTCTCTACCGAGGTTCCCAATTGCTGAGAGAGCTTGCCTGGCAAGGTCACGGTCTTTGAGCGCTTCCTTCAGCTTCGGCATCGCTTCGTCAGCCTGCATTTCGCCAAGGAGGGACATGATCTTAATTTTCCGTGCCTGACTGGTTTCCGGAGAATCCAGCAGCTTGAGCAGTCGATCGGCATGGCCCCATTCCGCCGCTAACAGTAGCGGAAACTCATACTTCTCCAAGGCTTCCTGCAGTTTAGCCATCGCGTACCGACCTGGATCCGGTGCCTGTGCCGCCTGGGCGGCAGCGACGGCATCTTCAAACTCCGTGCGCACTTCCTTCTGCCACTTGATCTTCATCCCTCCGAGCAGGTAGCTCAGCTGACAGGCCGGTCCCTTCCAGAGTCGGGAGGGGGCATCGGGCAGGTCTGCATCGCCACCCGTCACGGCTGTGCCTTCCCAGGTCTTGCGTTGTTCGCATTTCACGCGAAGCACAACGTCATGCGCTTGCCCGGCATTTCGAACGGCCGAGTACCCCACTTCAGCCAACCGTTGAACGACGGTATCAATGAGGGGAGTGGCGTCCGTTGAGCCTTTGTCTGTGAGGCCCAGAACATCAACGAAGACCGTCTGGATCTTCTCCAGTTGCGTCCGTTGTTCGGTGGTAAAGTACTCACGGTAGGCCAGACCCGGCGACTCAAACAGACTCAGAACACAATAGGACAGGAGTATCAGTGCAACAGCGAACAAGAATGGAGACCACACCTTGTCACTCCGATTCCCTGTGCTCGGTGTATTCAGGCGGGGGGCGGCGCTGACTGGCTTCATTGGAATTCGTCTCACGGCTGGATGTTAGTATACACCCGTGGTCTTCTCCGAGCATGGTTTATGATGATGGATTATGGAAGAAGTGATATTGACAGCTCGTCATTCCCAATGCTAACTTCGCGAGCTCTGCTTCGTGAATTTCACGAAACCTTAAGGTACGTCCAAATAATGTAGGTGAGTCGAGAACGGTGATTAAAACAACAGTTGCGCGACGTTACGCACAGGCCCTCTTCGAACTTCTTGACCAATCCAGCATCGAAGTGACGCGAAATGCTCTCGATAGCCTGGGGCAGGCTATGAAGGAGTCCGACCAGCTTCGACACGTGATTGCGTCTCCCGCATTCAGTGTCGAGGAAAAGATTGCGGTACTCCGTGGGCTGGCCGAGAAGTTGGCATGTCCACAGGCTGGTCAGGCTTTTCTTGGCCAACTCGTGAAGAAGAGCCGAATCAAGTTCTTACCTGAGATTGCCACAGCGTTTGGAAAGCTGGTTGATCAGGCGAAGGGGGCTCAGCCGGTGACGGTGTCGTCCGCGACGGCACTTCCCATTACAGAACAAGAGCGGATTAAAGCGCGGCTGCGGGACACAATGAAGCGCGAAGTGGATGTCACGTTTCAGACCGACGCGAGTCATCTTGCCGGGCTGCAGATCCGCATCGGCAGCACGGTGGTCGACAGCACCGTCCAAGGTCGCCTGCGCGACCTGCACGTGGCGTTGACACGAGAATAAAGGAGTCGTCATGCAGATCAGGGCCGAAGAAATCAGTGCGATTATCAAGGAAAAGATCAAGGGTTTCGACAAGCAGGTTGATGTCAAGGAGACGGGCTCGGTCATTCAGGTCGGCGACGGTATTGCCAAGGTTTATGGCCTGGATGGGGCTATGGCCGGAGAGATGCTCGAATTCCCTGGTGGACTCTATGGCATCGCGCTCAACCTTGAAGAAGACAATGTCGGGGCCGTGTTGATGGGTGACTCTGTCGGGGTTAAAGAAGGTGATCCTGTCAAGCGCACCGGACGCATCGCGGAGATTCCGGTGGGTGACGCGCTGATCGGTCGTGTCGTCAATGCGATCGGTCAGCCGATCGACGGCAAGGGCGCCATCAAGTCCTCACTTTCTTCGCGCATCGAAATGGTTGCCCCTGGCGTCAACACCCGCCAATCGGTTCGGGAACCATTGCAGACCGGCATTAAGGCCATTGATGCCATGATCCCGATCGGGCGTGGACAGCGTGAATTGATCATCGGTGATCGTCAGACCGGCAAAACGGCTATTGCGGTGGATACGATCATTAATCAAAAGGGTCTGGGCGTATTCTGCATCTACGTCGCCATCGGCCAAAAGCGGTCGACCGTCGCGCGGGTCGTCAAGACCCTTGAAGAAAACCATGCGATGGAATACAGCATAGTGGTCTCGGCCAGTGCCAGTGACCCGGCTCCGATGCAGTTTCTGGCACCATTTTCAGGCGCCGCGATCGGCGAGTATTTCCGCGATAACGGCAAGCATGCCTTGATTGTCTATGACGATCTATCCAAGCACGCGGTCGCCTATCGTGAGCTCTCCTTGTTGCTCCGCAGGCCACCTGGACGCGAGGCCTATCCTGGCGACGTGTTCTATCTGCACTCACGCTTGCTCGAACGGGCAGCCAAGCTCAGCGAAAAGCTCGGCGGGGGAAGCCTCACGGCGTTGCCCATCATCGAAACACAAGCGGGTGACGTGTCGGCCTACATTCCCACGAACGTCATTTCGATCACGGATGGGCAGATCTACCTCGGCAGTGATCTGTTCTATTCCGGTATCCGTCCCGCCATTAACGTCGGACTATCGGTCTCACGCGTCGGCGGATCGGCTCAAATTAAGACCATGAAGCAGGTGGCCGGTACACTCCGGTTGGACTTGGCTCAGTATCGTGAAATGGCGGCGTTTGCCCAATTCGGGAGCGAGCTCGACAAGGCGACTCAGCTGCAGCTGGCTCGCGGCGTGCGCATGGTGGAGTTGCTCAAGCAAGGGCAGTACAGACCGATGCCGGTGGCGGATCAGGTGCTCTCCATCTATGCCGGTACGCAGGGATTCCTCGACGATGTCGCGGTGGACAAGGTTCAGCAGTTTGAGGCGGACCTCCTGCATTACATTCAACAGAATCATCCAGACCTGAAGAAGGAAGTGGCGACGATCGGCAAGATCGACGACAAGGTCGGGGGCCGGTTGAAAGAGATTATCTCGACCTTCAAGCAAAAGATGGGATACGGAGCCAAAGCCTAAGCACAGGACTGAGTTTCAAGGACTCAGGACTGAGACGAGCGGTAGAATATCGGGTTGCAGTCTCAGTCCTCAGCACTTAGTCCACAGCCCTAAAGAATACGATGCCAAGTCTTCAATCATTACGCCGTAAGATTTCAGCCTTTAAGAATACCCAGAAGATTACCAAAGCCATGAAGATGGTGGCTGCGGCCAAGCTCAAACGGTCTCAGGACCGTATTCTGGCCGCGCGTCCCTATGCGCATAAAATGCGCGGGGTGTTGAGCAACCTCAGCCAGCGTGTGAATCGATCGTCTCATCCTTTGCTGCAGAAGCGTGAGGGAAAGAAGATCGAAGTGCTCGTGGTGACGAGCGACCGAGGGCTCTGTGGTGGCTTCAACGGCAATATCGCCCGCAAGAGTTCCGAATTCGTTCGCCAGTGTGAAACGCGAGGGCTACAGGTGAATTTGAGCATCGTCGGTCGCAAAGGGCGCGACTACTTCCGTCGCCGTGCCTGGCCGATTCGGCAAGAGTGGACCGGTGTGTTCGACAAGTTGACGTTTGAGCATGCCATCGATATCGGGGGCGACCTCACGGATAATTTCGTCAAAGGCACGTTCGACGAACTCTACGTCGTCTACAATGAATTCAAGTCCGCCATTCAGCAGCGGGTGATCGTTGAGAAGCTGTTCCCGATTGACGCGCAGGAGGAATTCAGTGCAGCGTCCACCGAAGGTCCGCTGAGCGGAAGCTATCTCTACGAGCCGGAAGAAGCGGAGCTGCTGGCCGCCTTGATTCCGAAGCATTTTCAGATACAGGCCTACCGGATTTTGTTGGAGTCTGCGGCAGCCGAGCATGGGGCCCGCATGGCCGCGATGGATGGCGCCACGCGTAACGCCGGTCAGCTCATCAAAAAAGTGACGCTCTATTACAACAAGACCAGACAGGCGGCGATTACGAAAGAGTTGATGGATATCGTCGGCGGTGCCGAAGCGTTGAAATAAGTAGACTGGACTGAGTGCTGAGTCATAACGGGTCATCTGTTTTCAGCATGAGGCACTCAGAACTTAGCACTCGAGCAAAAGGGGTGAACTCGTGAGCACAGGAAAAGTGATTCAAGTCATCGGGCCGGTCGTGGATGTGGAATTTCCTCCGGGCCAGCTTCCCAACATCTACAATGCACTCAAAGTGATACAGGAAGAGAATAAGGCGGCCGGTACACCCGCCATTCGGATCACGCTTGAAGTGGCGTCGCATCTCGGAGAAAACCGCGTTCGCAGTATCGCGATGTCCACGACCGACGGTCTGACGCGCGGGATGGACGTGCAGGATACCGGGGCTCCGATTTCCGTGCCCGTTGGTCGCGAAACGCTCGGTCGCCTCATCAACGTGCTCGGTGAGCCAGTCGATGAGCGAGGGCCGATCACGTCGAAGAAGACGTACCCGATTCACCGACCTGCTCCCAAGCTTGAAGACCAAGAAACCAAGACCGAAGTGCTGGAAACCGGCATCAAGGTCGTGGATCTTCTCGAGCCGTATAGCAAGGGTGGAAAGGTCGGACTCTTCGGTGGCGCCGGCGTCGGCAAGACCGTCATCATCATGGAGCTGATCAACAATATCGCCTTGCACCACGGTGGATTCTCCGTGTTCGCAGGGGTCGGTGAGCGTACCCGTGAAGGGAACGATCTCTGGCACGAAATGCAGGAATCGAAAGTCATCGATCCGGACGATTTCACCAAGTCGAAAGCCGCGCTCGTCTATGGGCAGATGAACGAGCCACCGGGAGCTCGTCTCCGCGTGGCCCTGACGGGATTAGCCGTCGCTGAATATTTCCGCGATGAAGAGAATCAAGACGTGTTGTTGTTCGTAGACAACATCTTCCGATTCACCCAGGCCGGTTCAGAGGTATCCGCGTTGTTGGGTCGTATGCCTTCAGCGGTGGGTTACCAGCCAAATCTGTCGACCGAAATGGGTGCGCTCCAGGAACGGATTACGTCAACGAAGCGGGGGTCCATTACCTCCGTTCAGGCCATCTATGTGCCAGCCGACGACTTGACTGATCCGGCTCCGGCCACGGCTTTCGCCCACTTGGATGCCACGACCGTGTTGTCCAGATCACTGGCTGAGCTGGGTATTTATCCGGCGGTCGATCCGTTGGATTCCACCTCACGAATCCTTGATCCCCAAATCATCGGCGATGAACACTATAAAGTGGCGCGTGGTGTCCAATCCGTCTTGCAGCGGTATAAAGACCTCCAGGACATCATCGCGATCCTCGGGATGGACGAGTTGTCGGAAGACGACAAGATGGCCGTTGCTCGGGCAAGAAAGATCCAGCGCTTTCTCTCGCAACCCTTCCACGTCGCGGAAGCGTTCACCGGCGCTCCCGGCAAGTACGTCAAGCTGAAAGACACGGTCCGCAGCTTCAAGGAAATTCTCGAAGGCAAGTATGATCACTTGCCGGAGCAGGCGTTCTACATGGTTGGTCCCATTGAAGAAGCTGTCGCCAAGGCGGAGAAGATGGGAGTGAAAGTATAGAAACCGTAAAGCGTGGGGGGGAAGGGGTGAGGTGATCACAGCCGTGCTCCATCGCCCGACGCCTCACGTTTGGGGCTTCACGAGGAATACATGCCTGGAAAGATTTTATTGGAAGTCGTCACGCCGGAAAAACTCCTCTTGAGTCAGCAGGTGGATGAGGTCATCGCCCCTGGATCAGAGGGAGAATTTGGGGTCCTGCCCGGGCATTGTCATTTCCTGTCGACCCTCAAGATCGGTGAACTCCGTTATCGCGTCGATCAGGAGACCCATTCGATGGCGGTGCTGTGGGGATTTGCGGAAGTCACGCCGACCAAAGTGACTATCATGGCGGAGGTTGCTGAAAAGGCCGAAGATATCGATGTGGAGCGGGCCACCGCCAAGGTGGCTGAAGCTGAGCGTCGACTCCAGGCCGGCGGTCTGCCGTCTGAGGTCAAAGAGGCCCAGGTGAGTCTCGAGAAAGCTCGCCTCCGCAAGAAGATTGCGGAACGTGCGAAAAAGACCAGTCAAGTCTAGCTGATTCGGTTCCTTGCCGTGCACCTCTTATCCTACGCAACCGAGTGACGTCCGATCTGCTAATCGGGCAATTGCCTCATGACTGAATCACCCACGTTCTCAATCCTCCAGGCATATGGACAATGCTCGTTACGGCTCGGCGCTACCAACCGATTAATGGACTAACCCAGTCCTGCTTACGATCGCACCCCTGACCTCGTTAAACCTGAAGTCCCTCTTAAAATTCCGGTTCGAACCTACCCTCGTGACTTTGGGGGAGGAGTGATTGGGTTAAGTCAAGATGGTGCCGAGTCCGATACTCTCGAGAGCGTTTGTGACAATATTGCGATGAAGCATACTCCCCGGTTCCACAGGTTGTCGAATCATCGACATGTAGCTTGGTCTACAGGTGAAAGAGCAGCCTTGGTCGGGTCTGCTCGTGCACCTGCTCACAAAGTTGTGTTGGAAGAGTTTGTGGGTGGTGTTCTGGTGTCACGAGGAAGCGATTCGAGTAGACGCTCAACCCACTTCGCCGGGAGCTTTTCGACCGATTCAAAAATGCGGGACTGCCACCAAGACGAAATCTCGCCGAGGTCCTCCTTCTGAAAGCGATGTTCGACGATGTCAAATGTATCGTGCCGATAGAGCACGACATCGAGAGGGTATTCAACGTTGGTTGAGCTGGTACGAGTAGCATCGAAGGCCAGAAATCCCACCTTCAGAGCAAGGTCCATGTTGGAGTGGTACCGCAGCACGCGATCGAGGAGCGGTTTGCCATAGCCGGTTTCACCGATGATGCAATAGGGCGTGCCTTCGCTCACCTCCACCCAGTTTCCCTGGGGGTAGATGAGAAAGAGCTTGTGCTCCCGGTCGTTTTCTAACTGTCCTCCAACCAGTGCGTGGAGGTCGAAGATCAATCCCGCTTTGTCGAGCGCGTCCTTGTCCTCTTGTGCAACCCGTCTGATCTGGGCGGCGAATACGTTGACGGCTTTAAACAGCTTATCGAATGTCTGATCACTCTCCCCGATAGCTTCGTCGAAATACGTAACGGCCTTATCGCGCACGGAACGCAGCCCCGAGGTCATGAGAAACATCGAATGCCGTCCATGCTGATGGATGGAAACCTTTCCTGCTGTAATGCATTCCGAGCCGGTCGTCACCCGTGTGTCGGCGATGCCGATAAGCCCATCTTCTACTTTCATGCCTAGGCAAAAGGTCATTGTGCCTCCGCTCCGGTGATTGTACTGTGGACAGGACGAGGGGCAAAGAAGGTCTCGAAAATGGCGTCCCCTACACGATTGAGTTGCGCTTGAAACTGATCCAAGAATTCATGCAAGCCCCCGGCTACGCAATCCTCAAGATCACCAAAGTCCAACTCGGCGCGCAACCGTCCCAGTCGCTTCTCAGCTTGGTTCTGATAAGATCCGTGTTCAGAGCCGGAGATAGCGTGGAGCGAATCTTCGCTCTTGATGAGACAGTACCGGATGGCTCGTGGAAAGGTGGAATCGAGAATCAGGAACGCCGCGACATCGTCCGGGGCGATGCGGCCAAACCGTTTGTAATACATTTCGAGCGCGCTGGCGGATTTGAGCAACGCGGACCATTGGATGATATCGAACGGCGTACCGACTTCGGCCACGGTTGGGAGCAACATGAAGTATTTTACATCGAGAATGCGGGAGGTCTTGTCTGCTCGTTCCAGTAGACGGCCAAGTCTGGCAAAATGCCACCCTTCACTGTGCGACATCGTGGCATCGGTAATGCCAAGAAAGAGATGGCTGTTTGCTTTCACGTCCGCCAAAAACGTGTGGAGATTATGGCTGGACAGGTCTTTCGAGGCCGCGGCTTTCACCATGAGATAAAAGCGATTGACTTGCTCCCACATATCGGTGGAGATGATTTCTCGGACTGACCGAGCGTTTTCTCGAGCTGCCGTCAGACAGGACAGAATCGAGTTCGGGTTGGCGGAATCGACTGAAAGAAATTGGATGACAGTTTCCTTCCTTGCCTTCCCGCAGCGGTCTGTAAAGCTCTCATGATCACCCGTGGTGGCGACCAATGGTTCCCACTGCTCCGTGGTGCCTCTGGGAAGGTCGAGAGTGAGGTTCAAGTTCACCTCGATGAACCGAGCATAATTTTCCGCTCGCTCAATGTAGCGATTCAACCAATAAATGGAACTGGCGACTCGGCTCAGCATCGTTGGCCACGCCCTGCCTGTTCACCAGTGAGTCGACCATCGCTGGTTTTCCACCGGGTGGTGAACGAGAGGCTCATGAAAGGACCCATGTGTCTTTGTTGCCTCCCCCTTGAGAGGAATTCACCACGAGAGACCCTTTCCGCAACGCCACGCGCGTCATGCCTCCCGGTAAGACGTATACATCCCGTCCATATAACACGTACGGACGTAGATCGACATGACGCCCTTCCAGATGATCCTCCACCAAGGTGGGCACCCGCGAGAGTGCCAACGTTGGTTGGGCGATATAGTTGCGTGGGTCTGCCTCGATGCGACGGGCACAGTCCTCACGCTCCTGCTTTGAGGCATGGGGACCGATCATCATTCCGTACCCGCCGGCTTCGTTGGTGGCTTTCACGACCAGTTGATCCAAATGCTCCAAGACATAGGTCCGATCCTGTCTCTCAGAACAGACATAGGTCGGCACGTTCGGGAGAATCGGTTCCTCGGCCAAGTAGTAATTGATGATCTTCGGGACGTAGGCATAAATAGCTTTGTCGTCCGATACGCCGGTGCCGGGCGCGTTGGCAAGCGCGACCCGACCTCTCTTGTATGACTCCATCAGACCGGGGACTCCGAGAATGGAATCTTTTCGAAACGCCAGCGGGTCCAAATAGTCGTCATTGATCCGCCGGTAGATCACATCCACGCGCTGAGATCCCTTGGTGGTTCGCATATGGACTGACCCATCCACGACCACCAGATCGTTGGCCTCGACCAATTCCACCCCCATTTTGTGGGCGAGCAGGGAATGTTCGTAATAGGCGGAATTGAAGATGCCGGGCGTGAGAATGACGACGGTGGGATCAGGGATGTCAGAAAGGGACCGAAGAGTTTCCAAGAGTTGGCTTGGATATCCGTCTACCGGTCGCACGCGATAGGCCTCGAACAGCTCGGGAAACGTCCGTTTCATGACCTGTCGGGCTTCCAACACATAGGCCACTCCGGACGGGCAACGGGTGTTGTCTTCGAGGACGTAGTACTGGCCATCGCTGATTCTGACCAGGTCGATCCCGGCAATGTGGCACCAGATGCCACGCGGTGGGTTGAGGCCAACGCAGGGCTGCAAGAAGCCCTTGCCGGAGTAAATCAGTTCGCTGGGAATCACCCCGTTCTTGAGGATCTTTTGATCGTGATACACATCGTCGATGAACAAGTTCAACGCGCGCATGCGCTGGCGAAGCCCAGATTCGATGCGTTCCCAATCCGACGCCAAGACGATCCGCGGCACGATGTCGAAGGGAAAGATCTGTTCATGGCCGTCGTCACTCCCGGAGACTCCAAAGGTCATCCCCATGTTGAGAATGACGCGTTCCGCCGCTTCCTGGCGTCTTTTCAGTTCTCCTTCCGGCAACGATGCAAACTTTCGCAGCAACAGCGTGCTTCCGGGTCTTGGTTGGCCCTTGTCCTCATAGAGCTCGTCGTAGAATCCCTCTGGGTCGTAATGCGAAAAGCGTGTGCCCATGTAAGTTACTCCGGGGGGGAGTCACACTAACAAAACACTCCTCCGGCTTCAACAGCTCTCTGAGAGCGAAGCCGAAGCGCCTTTACGGATGCCGCCCGCGGAATCTCGATGATCAGCTTCCTAACACCTCGTCGATCTTGAAATCCTTTTGAGGGTTGGCTGGACCGGCCTCCTCCAATAATATGGCCCTCTGTTACGTAAGGAGCAAACAGCCGGCAATCGCCGATTGCAATTGACCAGAGCACTTTAGTAGCGTGTTTGCTTCATGATCACGGAATTTCTCATCACCGCCGGAGAACAGCCTAAGCGGCTCGATATCTTTCTTGTTGGCCGAGAACGAGATGCCTCCCGTTCCGCGTTGCAGCGGCTGATTGAATTGGGTCGTATCCGGGTCAATGACCAGGTGGTGAAGCCAAGCCACAAGATTAAACCTGGTGATCGGATCACCATGGACGTCCCGAAGCCGGAACCTCTCTCCATGAAGGGAGAGGACATCCCGCTGGAAGTCTTGTTTGAGGATGACGCCCTCCTGGTTTTGAATAAGCCACCAGGCATTGTGGTGCACCCCGCACCAGGAAATTGGAGCGGCACGTTGGTGAATGCCCTATTGCATCACTTCCAAACCTCCGGCGGGACCATTTCAACAATTGGTGGGAAGGAACGTCCTGGATTGGTTCATCGTTTAGACAAGGAAACCTCCGGTGTCATGGTGATCACCAAGACCGATACTGCCCATCGAACCCTGGCGGCACAGTTTAAACTCCATACGATTACAAGAGTCTATGAAGCCCTGGTCTGGGGAGTTCCTAAGAAAGGACGGGGCATGATAGATCTGGCCATTGGGAGAGATCGTAAAGATCGAAAGAAGTTCTCATCAAACACGACGAGTCCAAGGGAGTCGGTGACGGAGTATGTGGTGAATCGACGGTATGGCAAAGTTGCCGCGCATGTCTTGCTCTATCCGCAAACCGGAAGGACGCATCAGTTGCGGGTGCATCTGACGTCAGTGGGCCATCCCATTCTTGGCGATCGTACCTATGGCGGGAACAAGGTGATGGCACTGGAGGACATTGAAGTCCCGCGCGTGATGCTTCATGCCAGGACGTTAGGATTTACCCATCCGACGACAGGTAGCCGAGAGGAATTCACAAGGCCGTTCCCGGCCGACATGGAACGTGTCACGCAGGCACTCGAGGGAATAATGGTGCCGAGAGGTGCGATGCCAGGTAGTGCAACAGATGTCAGAACGGCCAACGAGGAACTATGCTGACCGCGGAAATGCTGGATGCGATAGGGGGGCTCACCGCTCATGTCAAAACCTATGCCGCAACCCTTCCCTCCATCGTGCATTTAAAGGCAGTGCCATCCGGCGTGAAACCCTCTGCCGAGGCCATCGATAACTATGAAGTGATTGTCTCTCGAACACAGCGTCAGAGTGCTGGGACGCCCTACAAGGCGCTCAATGAATCATTGGTCTGTTCATTGGAGACCTTCGAACAGGGGAATTTGATCGGGACCGTCCAAGCGCTTCTTTCAGTCATCGACCATCTGGAACGCATGCAACGGGATCAAGAGATTGAAGTCGGACGAATGGATGAGAAGCGACTTGCAGAGTACCGCGTGGCTCTGCGGAAAGTCCTTCCTGGCAATCAGCCAGAGTTGGCCGAGGCGGGTGGAGCATCGTAAGGCGGCCATGCTGATTGATGAGTGAGGAGTTCCTAGCCTACTGGCTGGACTCAACTCATGATTCTCAACATCCGAGTAAACACCCAGAAGATTAATGCCCCATCTTCGGTCCTAAGGCATTCGGTCCCGTCGACACCAGCTTGAACCGTGCGAGGTTCTCGCAATGAGGACATTTCGCACGAACTGTTTCGTCGTCGAGCACCTCATACTCATCGGCTCGTAACCACATGAGTTGGAAGCATTTAGGACAGGTACGGACTTGCGTTGACATTAGTTTCCTCGTACACTTCAGGTCAATTCGAGGGATACTGTAGTATAAGATGCCTCCAACCCTCAAGCCTGCTGTCAGCTATTCTCAGCACGAACTTCCTGAAGTGTCACAGCTTCTTGGACTCTTTCGTCAAGCGCCATGGGCGAAGGACCGATCCTTGGATGACGCCAAAGCCATGCTCCAACATACAGATCTCGCCATTTGCGCGCGGGACGGGGAGCGGCTGATTGGGTTTGGGCGTGTCCTCACGGATTTTGTCTACCGGGCGACCATTTGGGATGTGATTGTCGATCGGGCCTATCAAGGTCAAGGCGTGGGGACCGAGATCGTCAAGCGGATTCTCCATCACCCACAACTCCAGCGGGTCGAACTGTTTTGGCTTTGTACCAGGCGTCCGGGCTTTTATGAACGATTGGGCTTCAGTGCCAAGGAACAGACCGGTATGGTCTGGAGTCGAAGCAAGAACAGTCGACTGGAGTAGGTCGATAGATGAGCCCGGTCTTGGTTATGACCGGAGATCGTATTGGCATCTCCGCTTCTACGGAAACCTAGAAGAACATCTTTCCACCAAATAAGAACCCAAACGAAGAGGTATTCCAGTCGTTGTTCAGGCCGCCGGTGCCGGTCGTATGCCCATCGTTTCGCTTATAGGCCCACTCCACGTTGAGGGCAAACTGTTTAGTGAGTTGGTAGTCAGTCCCCCACCCCAATCGCCAGGCAAAGGTATTGCTTGGGCTGATCCGAATTGCGGTATCCTCCCCAAAGCTGTTGACGTTCACACCGAAACTCATGTTCACGTAGGGGCTGAGCGGACCTGACCTGCCTGGACGGATTTCCATCGTCGGTAGGACCGAGACTGTATCCTGGTGGCCCAGGTCCACGTCCGGCCGTTCCAGGCTCACCCCATGGCGTTCCCACTCAAGCATGAGCCCCACCAAAAACCAGGTATTGAGGCTGTACATCGCTTGGAAGTTGACCAGCGGCCCAATCGAGGTGGAGGTGTTATTCGACAGCTGTTGGGTCAGGGGTGCAAATCCGGCACGAAAGCCGAGCACCACCTTGCCGGCTTCAATCCCGCCGAACTCTTGCGCGGAAGCGGTTGGCGAAAAGGGAATCAGCGAGAAAAACACAATGAACAGCAGTCCAATCACAAAACCTGTGACCCGTTGTACATGCATACCACACCTCCGTTCCACGAATGGGAGGAAATCCCTCTGGCTATCAATCTCAGAAGGCTCGCCAATACTGGCACTCATGATGCTGCCGCCAGGACCAATACTCGATACCGTGGGCGACTTGCTGTGGTCACCCATTGTGTATGGCGCTATCTCAAGGAGTCTCACAATGTGGCTAATGAGAGTGAGCGGCACCCGTACGTCTCACACGTTTGGGCGAGAAGAGGACCGCTGTAAAAAATATCACGGTCGCTAACAGCACAATAGCCGGTCCTGATGGAATGTCCCAGATCGCCGAAATCAAGACTCCCGATACCGAGGTCGTAATTCCAAAGAATGCTGAATACAGCGTCAAGGTGGTGAGGCTATGGGTCAGTTGATAGGCCGTCGAAGCAGGAATCAGAATCATGGCAAATACCAGAATGGCCCCGACGGTCTTGAGTGAGACCACGACGGTCAGGGCGACAAGGGTCAGCAGCAGAAAAAACATCTGCCGAGCCGGGACACCAGAAGCTTCGGCCATTTCCTGATCAAACGCAATGAAATAGAGTTCTTTGGCAAACAGGAGCAGGAGGCTCAACACCAGTACGCTCAAGGCCCCAATGATGCGCAGTTCTTCCGGCGTCACGGAAAGTACGCTGCCGAAGAGGTAGCCATACACCTCCGCATTGTAGGTCTTCATCAGTCCGATAAAGAGGATGCCCAGCGCCATCGTTGTTGTATACAGAATGCCAATGGAGACATCGAGTTTCATCCTGCCGCGCTCCTCCACCCAGCCGGTAATCCAGACCGTGGCCAGGCCGAACAGAATGGCCAGCAACAAGGGGGGCCATCCCATCAGGTAGCCAAGTGCCACTCCTGCAAATGCGGCATGCGACGTTCCCGCCCCGACGAAGGCCAACCCTCGTAGGACGACAAAGACGCCGATGACGGAGCAGAGCCCGCCAACCATCGCTGCGGCGAGGAGGGAGCGTTGGATGAAGTCATAGGCGAGGAGGTCGAGCATGGATCATCGGTACTAGTTAGTGGTGATGGTGATAGTCTTCGACGATGACGAGGTCTTTCTCAGTAATCACCAGTTCTTTCCCGTACACTTGGTGAAGGATTTCTGGTTTGAGGACATCGGTCGGTGGACCGGCGGCGTAGAGCCTCGTTTTGAGGAGAACAAGTCGATCCACTTTCAAGCGTATCATATTAATGTCATGAGTGATCAACAGCACTGTCAGCTTGAGTTCGTCATGAAGATGCTGGACAAGCTCAATCACGTTGTGCTGCATGGTGATATCCAACCCGGTTGTGGGTTCATCAAGTATCAGGACTTTGGGTTGCTGTGCCAACGCCCGGGCGATAAAGACTCGCTGCTGCTGCCCGCCGGATAGATGTCCGAGCGCGGTATCTTTATGGGATTCCATGTCGACCTGGGCGAGGGCGTCCATCGCGATCTGACGATCTTTCTTTCCTGGGCGCTTCAGAAGCCCCAGCGCCCCATAGCGTCCCATCATGACCGTCTCGAGGACGGTCACGGGAAAATTGCGATCCACCACACCCTTTTGCGGCAGGTACCCGATCTGGGCCCGGTGGTGGCATCGGAGTTCGCTGCAGGCACAATCGAAGATATGAAGATGCCCCTCCACCGGAGGCAGGAGTCCCAGGACAGCACGGCAGAGTGTCGTCTTGCCTGACCCGTTTGGACCGATCACGCCAACGAATTCACCATCATAAATGGAGAGGGAGATCTCCTGAAGTGCAATGAGTCCGGGAAAACCAAAGGAGGCATGGTCGAAGCGAATGATCGGTGTGCGACCAGTAGACACCGATTCACTTGTTCCTTCAACAGACATGGATGGATGGCTTGCGCGGCTACGAGGTGGATTCCAATGCGTTCACTAATTGGAGCACATTATAACGAAGCATGTCGAGGTAACTTTCAGTTCCCGGCATCCCGCCAGGCATGGTGGTCAACACGACCACACGGGCCTTGGTGTCGCGTGACAGCAGTTCCGGGAGGCGTTGGCTGAGCTGGATTTCTGAGGCGATCACTCGGATATGCTGTGTATTGATCTTCGCAATCAACTGCTGGAGATGAAGCGCGGAGGGTTCGGTACCTGACTGGGTATGGATCGTGTCGACAATCTCAAGGTTAAATCGCTTGGCCAAATAGGGCCAAGCCGGATGATGGGCGATGAAACGTCGATCCGAAAGGCGCTGAGTACGCATCATCAACTCTTGTTGGAGTTGCTCGAGTCGCTGCAGATATATCGCTTGATTGGCCTGGAAATCCGTTGCGTGAGCCGGATCGACCGCGATCAGGGCCTGTGTAATGTGACGGAGCATGGTCGCGACATTCACAGGATCCAGCCAAATATGAGGATTTCCGCCGGACTCGCCCGGATGAGCCCCCGGATGCGGTTCATCATGAGCATCCCCATCATCGTGGAGTAGCTCCACATCTTGGGAGGTCGTGATGACACGCAACCTGGCACTTCCGGCATTCTTCACCAACGACGCCACCCAAATTTCAAGCCCTAGGCCGACTTCAAACAATAACTGAGCCTTGCGTACTGCGACTAAATCGCTAGGTTTCGGGGAGTAGGTATGTTCATTCTCGTAGCCGCTCAACAATGACTTCACCTGTACGAATGGACCACCAACCTGCTCGGTCAGGTCTTTTAGGACGGGAATGGTCACGACGATAGGAATGGGGTCACGAGCTTCTGTTGTTCGGGCGAAGAAGAGCGTGCATGTAGCAAGAGCCAGTAGAGAAAACCCAATACCGCCCATGCGCTGGTAGGTAAGAGATAGCATCGGCGGCGACGGTATCATCCAGGTTTTCACGCTGTCAACGCTCTCGTGCCTGTGGCGACGAGCAGGGCGGAGCCGGTGTCGGTATGAGGGAAAGACCTGATCCTGCCGAAGGGCGTCAAGCAGGATGAGAGCCGAACTCAGAAACTTTTGCAATCTCTTGATCGGCCCTGTCCATTCGTCTCCTTGACCCAGGCCATGAGTTCGATTAGCGTAGCGCACACACAGCCCATGAGACGTGGTATGGTCAGGAAAGGATGCCGCCGATGAAGGTCGTCGGGCTTATGTCGGGAACGTCCGCCGATGGAGTCGATGCCGCACTGGTATCCATTGTTCGGAAGGCCACTCGACTGGAGGTGGAGATGGGGGCGTTCTATTCGCTTCCCTATCCACGCTCGCTTCAACAGCGGCTTCTTTCGGCATCGGTATCGGGGACGGTCGCTGAGCTGTGTCATTTGAATGCGCTGCTGGGCGAATGGTTCGCTGATGCTGCGTTAGGAGCAATTCGGGCCGCTCAGCTCACGACAGAAGAGGTGGATCTCATAGGGTCTCATGGCCAGACCGTGCATCACCTCCCGAATGGAATTAAGGATACGAGAGTCGGGGCCATCCGGTCCACGCTACAAATTGCTGAGCCGGCGGTGATTGCCGAGAGGACCGGGATTACGACGGTCGCCAATTTTCGGCCCCGTGACATGGCTGCGGGAGGGCAAGGGGCGCCTCTGACACCGGGTATCCACGCCTTGCTGTTTCAGCATCCTCGCCGAGGGCGACTCATTGTCAACCTTGGGGGGATCAGCAATGTCACATACCTGCCGCGTGGAGCCGGAGGGGACGGGTTGATCGCGTTTGACACGGGTCCGGCTAATATGGTCTTGGATGGGATTATGTTCAGGACCACGAATGGCCGATTGACCATGGATCGGGATGGACGCCTCGCCACGAAAGGACGGGTCGATTCCCGGTTGCTGGCCAAATTGTTGGCCCACCCCTATCTCTCCCAGGCACCGCCCAAATCAACCGGCCGGGAAATGTTTGGCGAGACCATGCAGGCGGAGTTACTCAGCTGGCCGCAGGTGCGTAAACTGTCAGTTGAAGATCTCTTGGCCACCTGCACCAGGTGGACCGCGGAGGCCGTTGGTACGGCGCGGCGCTGGGTCAAGGGTGGAATCGAGGAGGTGATTGTCGGTGGCGGGGGAGTCAAAAACCGAGCCATCATGGATCATCTGAAGGATGTGTTCGCTCCAGCTCACGTGACCACCTTCGAGGGACAGGGCTGGGATAGTAAGGCGCTGGAGTCAGTCGCGTTCGCGATTTTGGCCTACCAAACCGTCATGGACGAGTGCGGCAATGTGCCGGCGGTGACGGGAGCCACGTCTCCCAGGCTGTTGGGATGTATTGTTCCAAGTGGGCCGGGGTGGTATGAGCGATTACGCCCAGGTCGACGGAGAAAGTAAACGACGATGAAGCTTCTGTTACTTGTGACGATTGTGACCGTGATCATCCTCAGCATCTGGCGGTATCGAACGCGCTCCCGCCGAAGAAGGAAACATGTTTCGCTTACCACGATGCCGTCTGACTTTACCTTGAATCCCACTCCGTTGCTCGGTGAAGACGAGGTTGCCCTCTATAATCTTCTGCGCATGGTTGTCCAAGAACGCTATCTTGTCTTTGCGAAGGTGCCGCTCGGCTCATTTCTCACGGTTGATGCGGTGGGAGGAAAAGAACGAGTCCAAGTTCTTCGTCAGCTTGCCCTGAAACGAGTTGACTTTGCGCTGGTGCACCCAGGATCACGACTGGTTGAACAGGTGGTGCAAGTTGAATCTCAATCCCCGGAACTTCATCAGGTGGAATCACAACAAATCATCGAGTCCTTGCTCGAGACGGCAGGGATTAAGCTGAGGAAACTGCAAGCCAAGAAGACCTATCCCCTGGCTCATCTCGCCACTCGGCTGGAAATTGCCGCGAACGACTAAGGCTTATACAACCTCGTTCCCTTGGGCAAGGGAGCGCTATGGTGAAGGTGCGGCCGTGTCTTCACTGGGGGGTGTTGCCTCGATCGCTTTGCGGGCCACTTCCGCTTCAGCGCTGTCCGGATATTGATCGATGACTCGATCGAACATCAGCCGAGCGTTCTCTGGATCTCCAAGTTTGATGTAGGTCTGGCCGAGTTTCAGCGTCGAGGCAGCCAACTTCGGACTGAGCGGGTAATTGGCCACGACCTCATAGAATGATTGTAAGGCGTCTCGATATCGTCGGGTGCGAAACTGGCATTCTCCGATCCAATACTGTGCGTTGGCCGCCAGTGTGGACTGACTGTGGAGCTCGATGAAAAGGCGAAATCCGGCCATCGCCGCTTCATAGTCGCGGTGTTTAAATTCTTCCATGATGCGATCGTACAGGTGACGGGTCGAATCCTGACGCTGCGTAGGGGCGGCAAATGGTTGGCCTGCAGAGAGGATGATTAAGAGCAGGAGGAGGATTCCAATACCTTGTCTTGCAGCCATAACGGACCTCCATCGGTTCACTCGCAATCGAGTAGGTTGTAAGGCAATCGGCGTGCCAAATGCATTTGGAAACAAGAGGGCGAATCGCTGAAATAACAGGGTCTTGGGTTCAGAAACTGTGCGGCAACCTCAGGACATTGCCACCAGCGTGTTATGCAGGACACAGAATTGTACGAGGTGGTACGTGTACGCAACGTACAACGATTGGTGACACAGGCACGACCGGAGAGGTTCGTCTCACTCTAGCTCCAGAATATTGAGCGGTATGCTATGAGCCATCTTTTCTGAAGGCGTGGGGACCGATGTTCCCGAACCATGAACCTCTTCCATAAGAATCCGATTGATTCCAACTCGTCTCCGTTGCAGGCTCCCCTCCCAGCGTCGCCGGCAAGTGGACAAGCGTCAGCGTGAATGACCGAGCGCCAGGAGGAGACGGTCACCCATCAATTGTGGCGAGCCGAGGATGGTGAATCATTCGGGATGTGGAACTGAAACGAGTTACCGCCTTGTTGTTTCGCCCGGTACATGGCGGCATCTGCATGCTTCAGTAATTCATCGATATCATGATCATCGGTCGGATAGATGGTGATCCCGATGCTGACACTAATCACGGCCCGGTGTTCACCAAGTATGAAGGGCTCCGATAACGACTGCGTAATTCGCTGAGCCACCAGTGAGATATCTTCCTCACACATCAACCCTTCCAGGATGATGGTAAACTCATCTCCTCCCATGCGCGCGACGGTATCCACTTCGCGTACGCACTCATGAAGTCGCTCAGCCACGATTTTCAACAGCTGATCACCGACACTGTGCCCGAGGGTATCGTTCACCGGCTTGAATCGATCCAGGTCGAGCAACATCAGCCCGAGCGGCTGCTGAAGGCGCTTACTTCGTGCCATGGCCTGTACGAGTCGGTCTTTGAACAAGCTGCGATTCACCAGTCCAGTCAACTGATCGTACTGGGCAAGGTACGTGAGTCGTTCTTCCGCACGCTTCCGTTCAATTGCGTAGTGGATTGAGCGGGCCAAGAGTTCAGACGGGCCTTCTCCCTTCACGAGATAGTCCTGGGCTCCGTTTTGGACTGCTTGCAAGGCCAACGTCTGATCATTGAGGCCGCTCAGTACAATGAGTGCAACGGTTGGATTGGCCGCGTGAATCTGACGAACCGTTGAGAGCCCATACCCGTCCGGAAGCGAAAGATCCAAGAGCACGGCATCAAATCGAGCATGAGCGAGAAGGCCGAAGGCATCACTCAGCCGTGTCACATGGGTGATATGGAATTCCTCAAGGCTCCACTCGGCGAGGAGATCCTGTGTAAGACGCGCATCGACATCGTTGTCTTCAACCTGGAGAATCTTGAACATGGCCAGTTCGGTCAGGTCCGCTCCTTACTGCGTAGAATCTCTTCTGTAGATCAGTGATAAGTATAGCGTAAGGCTCTGATACAACAAGCAAATGGTGGAAGTGGAGACAGGAATACGGCGTTGAATTGGTGGGTGAGATCACACGTCAGCCTGATCCTCACTAGGCGACCGGTCTCTGACGCAGGTCTGGAGCCAGCAGGGGCTTATGAGATGAGTCTTTGTCATGACGATCAAAGGTCGGGACGCCATAAGATGCAGAAGGGGAATCAACGGTCGATCGGATTGTGGTTGCTGATGGGTTGCGAATGACCACTGGGCGGCACGGAGGTCGAGCTTACGAGGTGCTTTGGTAATACGAGTGGACGCTATGAACGGTGCAGCGCCGCCGGGCACTGTCGTGTGTAGAAAAAGACAGAAGTAGGTTCAGCCGCTGGCTCACGATCCACGAGAGCCGATAGGCGGAGTCTCTGGGTATGTTCCAATTGGGGCCTGTTCTGGACCAAACGCCGCTTCACAGGAATATCCCGGTTGAAAAGGCCAGAGGAGTGAACGGCCTGCGACACTTCCCCGTACATGAATATAACGTAACGTCATCCCCAGGCGAGCCGCTTCATTCTTCACCTTTTCAGTACAATCCTGCACGGAGTAGCCACGACGCGAAATCAGCAATGGGGAGCCTGAAGTACTGACCAACGAAAATTCGTTGATGCATCCATTGAGTCCAAGGAGGAGACAAAGGAGGCCACTGAGCTGAATGACCCCTTTTCGTGGAGCCATGGGGAAATGAGATCCTTCGTTCCCGAACGTCCTGACAGAGGTTGAATCAAAGTTCATGTGCAACCATACCACGAAAACAGAGCCCCAAGCGACTAGCAGGTGAGGGCGATCTGCATCACAGGGGATTCCGGGGATGGGGATGACCTCTTGGGCCTGCGCGGGGAGATGCGTCTATACCCGAAATGTTACGATTCCTATTCTTGGTGCGAATAACGATCATGACGATGAAAAAGCTTGTGGAAAGAAATCCACCGGGCTATGGGTGGAGGGGAGGAACGGTCGTCGAGAATCGCAACGGTACGACGGGCTAGACCGGCTTCTCTGCGACGTACTCCATATACTTCCAGAACAGCTTCGCTTCGTCCTCGTTCAGAACCAACGGGGTATTGTTCGCCGTCCCAGTCATATACACCTTCACGGAAACCGTGTCATGCCAGACTTGAACTTCACAATGCGAGACCAGGTCCAGGTTGATGGCTCGGTTCGCAATACGGACGAAGTGCATGGTGGATCTCCAATCACCTCAGCGGACGGGATGATCATACACCAAGGTCCATCTGTCTGAAAGCAACGGACCATTCTTTCCCGCTGATATTCAGGCCAGTGTCCCACCCTGGAAGAATGTGCCGATCTGCCGGGCAGAACCTGCCGATCGCCTCGTATGGTCATGACGAGAATACCCAATAAATGAAGATTCCTCACTGGCATGAAAATTGACCTCGTGACGGGGTTATACCAGTGCGCTTATGTCCGGCGAGGGGTAAGACACGATGGATTCCAGAAGCGGGTGGACTGCGGCAACCGAGCTATGGGAGTTCTTTGCGCAGGATCTCGCAATCGTCGGCGACCTCCATAGTCCCATGCTGAGCTGGATCGGCATGGCGGGGATTCTTGCCATGTGTGGGTGGCATGGAGCCGTGCTTCTTCACGGGGTATGGCGGGTTCGACTGGTGTTGGGTCGAGTTCAGTCACAGGTGTCGAGCCTCCTCCTCGCACGCAGACCATGGTCGAAGGAGTGGATTGTGATGCCGACGGTAGCCACCAAACGGCTCCGTTCAGACGACTCACATGAGTCACGACGTGATCTCGATGATCTCCACACGTTGGATCGAGTCATGCGCTCCGACCCAGCGTTTGCGGCAGACTGGCTGTCCTATCGAAAGACCTTTGCCGTCGAACAGCCGGCATGGTTTCTTGAGCCGACGGTAGCCGCACAGAAATCAGCTGCGGAATTCTTCTCCTTTGAGGCCTGCATGGCTGAGTACCTGAACGTCGGGTTCTATCGGCAACTCCCGTCGTTTTTGACCGGCATGGGATTGCTGTTCACATTTCTCGCCATTCTCATCGGCTTGAGCAAGCTTCATGCAAACGGCTCGCAGATCGAAGGAATCCAAGGTCTCATTAACGGGCTCTCCGGAAAGTTTATCACCTCGGTAGCCGGCTTGGCTTGTGCGAATGCATTCAGCATTTTGGAAACTTCGGTGTGGTATCGCCTGGGTAACCAACATCGGCGATGTCTTTCATTATTAGATGAAGTCTTTCCGCAACGGATTGTCGATCAACATGCCCAGTCTTCAGGAATGCCGCCTGGGTATGCGGCAACCATCGGCAGCCCCACTCGAAACGACACTGACAAACAATTGGCGGAGGTTGTGCATCAGCGGCTCGGTACGGCAGTGGTCGCCTTAACGAAGGCGGCAGAATTCCTCACCGCTCAAAATACGACCCCAAGAGGGGCAATAAGCGATCATCTTCCAGGAGAGATCGGCCATGAAGTTCAGCAAGCAGTAAAGCGGGCGGTTCAGCCTCTGGTGGACGTAATCCAGGATCTCAACGTGACCATGAAAGGGCAGGCGCTTCCAGTACAGCTTTCGAAATCAGAAATCGAAACGATCTTTCAGAAGCTGAAAACCCACGGAGCAGCGGTACTCAATGCGTCGCCTATCAAGGCGGGCGGCAGTGGAAAGAGTCCGCCTCTTCCAGAGTAACGCGAAAGTGTTTCAATGAGACATCGCAAAGCAGTAATCGCACAAGAATCGTATGCCGTGCCCTCCGCGGTATCCAGTGGGGTGACCGATCTCATGACCTCGCTCGCGGTGATCTTCATCCTTCTGTTTGCCGCCTATGTGAACCGTGTCCATGAGAAGCAGGAACCGCATGCTCAGAGTTCTGCATCTCCACAGGAGCAGCAGCCAGCGCTCGATGCCTCTGTCCCCATGGATAAAGAGCACAAGTCCGATGTGCTGATGGTCACCATGCCGGAGGCAGCCCTCACTTTTGAATTTGGAGAGAGTCGGCTACTCCCAACGGCTGAGGCCTTTTTGTCCGAAATGATCCCACAGTATGCGGCGCGGGTGTGCGCACAAGGCGGCAAGGAGGTGGACGCCTTCGTGATAGAAGGGTACACGGATGATCTCGGAGACGACCTTCGAAACTTACGATTGAGTCAGGAACGCTCGTTCGCGGTGTTGGCCAAGAGCGTGGAGGTCGTCCGTGAGAGGCTTCCCTGGGCATACGAATGCTTTCTACAAAAGGCGACGGCGAACGGTCGTGGGAGGCAGAATCTTCTACGGGACGAGGCAGGAGATCTGGATCGGGAGCGGAGCAGGCGCGTCATCTTTAAGATCCATCTTCGCCCTCAGTAAGTGATTCGAACGAGTTGAGATGGGTGCTCAAAGCCCGCCAAGCCTTCAGACTATCCTCTTTCTGAACCAATAGGTTTCGACAGCGGTTGGGAATGATGCCGTCATCGGTATCGTTTCACGTCAATGCGCCACGGGCTTCTTGTCAGGTCGGATCCTCCATGCACTGGGCCAATTCAAGAAACTGCTCGAGGGTTAGAGTTTCAGCGCGAAGCGAGGGGGAGAGGTGGAGTTTTGTCAGTGCTGTCTCCACATGCTTCGAATCATAGCCTTCGTTCTTAAGCGAATTCACCAGCGTCTTGCGCCGGTGAGCAAAGGCGGCTCGTACGAGCGAAGAGAACTGTTGCTCCTGTTCAGATCGTCGTCCTCTCGGCTCGAGTACTCGCAGAAGGACGACAGCAGAGTCCACTTCCGGTCGGGGGCGAAAGCACTGTGGGGAGACTTTGAAGGCTTTGGAGATCTGTGCATGGTATTGCGCCATGACAGACAGGACCCCGTACTCCGAAGTCCCAGCTTTCGCGATCAGACGGTCCGCGACTTCGTTTTGCAGCATCAGGACCATGCGGACAAAGCGATTTCCATGAGCAAGCAGCCGGAAGAGAAGGGGCGTGGAAATATAGTAGGGAAGGTTGGCGACGACGATCGTTCCAATCGGCAGATGTTCGATCGGACAGGTCAGGGCATCACCGAGTGTGAGGGTCACATTGGGAAGGTGGGCGGCTCGTTCGGAAAGGAATGTATGAAGACGGGGATCAACTTCGATTGCCGTCACGTGGCCAGCAGCCTGACATAGGGCTTCCGTCAGGATGCCTCGGCCTGGGCCTATTTCTAAGACGGTACTCGCGGGCGAAAGTTCCGCGAGGGCGACGATCTTGCGAACGATGTTTGGGTCGACGAGAAAATTCTGTCCCAGCCGTCTGATTGCCGCAGGGGGAGGCGCTGAGTCCACCCTTAACTCCCGGGAGACGAGGAATGAGAGAGTTTGTCGGCGAGGCGAACAAGCGGCGTACGGTAACAGTCGACGAGATCCGTAAACTCCTCGAGCAAATCGTTGGTGAAGGAAGGACCTGGCTGGATCTGGGCGAACCTGTGCCCCTCTTCATTTCCGACGACAGCGGTAACAAGGGCGACGGTGCGGGCTTTCCATTTTACGATTCGTTCCGTTCCCGCAACGGTATTCAAGTCCTGACAGGTCTGTTGTGCGAGCGCGTCCAGTTCGGCAATCTGTTGTCGAACGGTGGTCAGTTGCTTGAAGCCATCAGACGGCATGCTTGGAGCGTCCCTTCTTCCCGCGCCGCTGAACGATCCGTGCTGCCAAAGTGACGGCCTCGATCAGGCTTCCGGGGTCGGCAATCCCTTTCCCCGCAATGTCAAAGGCTGTGCCATGGTCGACGGACGTGCGAATGATGGGCAAGCCGACGGTGAGATTCACGCACGTGCCGAACGCGACGAGTTTCAGCGGAATTAAGCCTTGATCGTGGTACAACGCCACAATCCCGTCATAGTGCCCTTTTGCCGCCTTTCCGAATAGCGTATCAGCCGGCAACGGATCACTGGCCAGGATGCCTTGCGTTTGGGCCGCGCGCGCTGCCGGGAGAATGACTCGAGCTTCCTCATCTCCAAACAGGCCATGTTCACCCGCATGTGGATTGAGCGCGGCCACGCCGATCTTCGGTCGTTTGATCCCATAGAGAGCGGTGAGTGCCTGGTGAGCCAAACGGATTGCCTTTTCAATCTTTGCCTGAGTGAGGAGCGAGGGGAGATCTTTGATGGCGACATGCGTCGTGACAAACATGATCCGCAATGGACCGCCCACGATCATCATACCTGATTCTTTGGCCTGGGTCAGGTCCGCCAACAGTTCGGTATGGCCCGGGTATCGGCAGCCCGCCATGTTGATGGCTTCCTTATTAATCGGGGCCGTGACGATCCCATCGAGACAGCCCAATTGGGCAAGCTCAACAGCTTTCTCAATGAAGCGCACTGACGCAGCGCCTGTTTCGGCAGCTGCGAGGCCTGGTGTAAATCGGCTTAATGGGGTACTCAGCGGGTCCAATATGGCCACAGTACCTCGGCGGGGGGCTGGCATATCATGGCCATCAACAGGAAGTACCGCCAGTGTGAGCCGCAGGGCCTTAATGGTGCGAGCCATGACAGGAAGCGATCCGATCACCAACGGTCGGCAAGTCTTGTGTAGTCGTCCTCCCGACAGCGCTTTTGCGATCACTTCCGGACCAATCCCCGCAGGGTCTCCCATGGTGATTCCGAGCAACGGGAGCGAGGACGATGTCGAGGTTCTCCGAGTTCGCCTGGTTCTAGTTGGCATAGAGGTAGATGGTATAGCCGATATAGAAGAGCGCGCCTGCTCCCAGCAACCACGGTCGCCAGCGGCCTCCAAGCAGAATCTGCAGGAGGCACAGTCCGACTGCCTGTACCGCCAAGACCATGGTCGTCAATGCGGAGGGGGCGATGACCCATTCAGTTCCGATCAGCCCGAGTGAGACGGGGAGCGTGCCCTGAAACACCATGGCACCCGTCACGTTGGCGACGGCAAGCTTGTCTTTCTTTCGATACAGCCACAGGAAGCTATTGGACATCTCCGGTAACTCAGTGGCCAGCGGCGCGATGAGGAGCGTCAAAATCAGCGGCGACATCGAGAACAATCCCGCCATCGATTCCGCCGCCATCACGAACAAATGGGCTCCCAAAATCAGCCCGCCCAACCCCAACAGCGATTGAAACGCAATCATCACATGCGAGGGAGTGGGTGCAGTCTTGTCGAAAATGAGGGGATCCAGCTCACCACCCCCTTCTTCGCTCTCCCAAGACGGCGCAAATTTCAGTTTCATGTAGTAAATGTACAAACAGATCAACCCACCGGCGGCGATCAGATGGATGAGCCTCGATCGTTCGAAGGCGCAGCCCAGCGCGACCAGGTAGCCGATCATAAAAAACGTCAGATCCGTGAGGACATCACGGTAGTTGAGATGAAATTGCGAGGTGCGTTTGCCTGCGCGGGCGTACAGTACCACCAACAGCGCCAAGATCGGCAGCACCAGCGTACTGAGCATAAACGGGGCACCGAGGATGGCACCTAATCCGACTTCGACCTCTTCAGGGCTTTCGCCGAAGAAAATGGCGATGATCGGAATCGAGGTTTCAGGGAGTGTGGTGCCGATGGCCGCGAAGATACTTCCGACCGCACCTTCAGAAATTCCGAGCCGTTTACCGAGCCATTCGATCGCGTTGGTGAACAGCGCACACCCGCCCAGTGTCACGACAACAGAGACGAGGAAGAGGAGAACATAGTACAGGGTACTCATGCGCGGCCTCGAAGTTTCTTACGGGTCGTCTGTCGATAGGTTTGCAAGGCTTCCTCCATGACGGTCTTGAGCGGACGACCGGATCGTTTCGCGATGGATTGACAGTCGATATACTCCGGTGCCGCCTTGTCCCATCCCGCACCCAGATCGGCCACCTTCATGCGAACAATGCCCCCTTGTATCTTGACGGGGACAATACGACGCGGGAGGATCTGTCGGGTGACTTCCTGCAGTCGCACGCCAAGAGTGGGTGTTTCTTGGAAGAGAATTTCGAGCACCGCGTTCGTCTGTTCTTTCGGGGTCAGGCAGGTCAGTACCACGCCTGGCCGGCCTTTTTTCATGACAACGGGAACCAGGGCGACGTCGACGGCGCCAAGGTCCAAGAGTTGCTCCATGATGTGCTCATAGATCTGAGGATTGAGGTCGTCGAGATTCGTCTCAATCTGCATGATGCGCTCGGTTTGATAGGCCTCAGGCGTCGAGTCGTCTTGCAAGAATACGCGCAACACGTTTGGCCAGTCCTCTGGATTGCGGTCTCCTGCGCCATGTCCGACAGCGAGACTACGCATGACTGGTAGGGGGCCGAATTCAGAGGCCAATGTTCGGACCAATGCCACGCCGGTCGGTGTGGCGAGCTCGTGTCGTGGACCATCGGAATAGACAGGAATGCCTTTGGACAAGGCCGCCACGGCCGGTCCCGGTACAGGTAAGCGACCATGGGAGGTGTGAATCGAGCCAGCTCCCACATTGATCGGGGAGCTGGTCGCACGAGTCACATTTAGGAGATAGCAGCCCAGTACTCCCCCGACCACATCGATGAATGAATCGACGACGCCTACTTCATGAAAATGCACGTCTTTTGCAGAGACCTGATGGGCCAGCCCTTCTGCGTCAGCCAGTCGGTCGAAGACGGAGAGGCTGCGTGCCTTGACTGAGTCCGGGAGTGTGCTGCCGATAATAATGTTTCGAATACGCGAGAGGGTCAGCGGTCGCTGAAACCCCTGTTTGATCAGGACGTCGACTTTCACCGCATGGAGCGCTCCCCGATGCACCGCTCGCTTCCGCAATGTGTATCCAGAGAGCTTCAGGCGATTGAGACCGTTGACGAGGTCGGCCCAGGGCAGACCCGCACTGACCAAGGCACCCAAGATCATGTCCCCGCTCACGCCGGAAAAACAGTCGAAATGCAGATGTCGGCCCACAGCTCTCCTTACATAGTAGGCAAAAGGACCGCACATCTTACCGAAGGTGTGGCTGAACGGCAATCATTGGTTCATTGTCGATGCTTCGTTGACAGCTCCGGGAGGCTATGTTATCCCCCATTGAAAGGTGAGTGTCGGTGGAGTCATCACCCATATCCGATGAAGGTAGGTGTTCTGTTGTTAACGAGATCGCACCAGCCACGAAGTCAAGGACTCACCCTCGGGCTTCTCTGCCTGTCCGCTCTCCTGGTGGGGCTCCCACCGACCGAGAGTGTTGCCAAGGAGAAGTCGTCACGTGCTCCCAGACCGGAACCGGAGCTCAAAATCGTCGATCTGACTATCACCCCGATGCCGTATACCCAGGGCGATGGACCGCTTCAGTTTTCAGTGACGGTTCAGCTTCCCAGAGATGTCGACCGTGCCATGATTCTGGAGGTGACCTCCCTCATCAGTTCACCGTCGAAGACCTCTCTTCGGTTTCTCACGCATCGACAGCCTGTGCAGAGCGTGTCGACGAAAAATGGGGATCACGAGCGCCCCAAGGTGTTGGTCGAACTCCTCTGGGATGGTCAGGACCACCGCAAACAGGTTGCCGGGGCGGGCACCTACGCCTATGAAGTCCGGACAAAATTGCTGGCGAACGGTGACAAAGGACCTCGGACGATGATGGTGGCATGGCCGAAACGAGGCATGCTCGAAGTCAACTGACCGTTCCGAAACGCTCACACACTGCTAACAGGCTGTTGACAAAGCCCGCCAGCGGCGTTCTCGCATCGCTCAGAGGCTCAACGTACAGAGAAGAGTACGCTTCGCCTCTTCGCTCGCTGCGGCCTTTCTGAACAGCCTGCGGGGCATCCAGATCCAGTCGCCCACCCTACGAGCCGATCCTTTTTAGAGTCAGCGCAGGGTTCGTCAACACGCTGCTAAGTTTTCACGCCCAGCATGTTGATGCGATGGGCGAGGCAGGCGGCGCCGAAGCCGTTGTCGATATTCATGACTCCCACACCGGCGGCACAAGAATTCAGCATCGTCAACAACGCAGCCACTCCGCCGAAACTGGCTCCATACCCCCGGCTCGTCGGGACGGCGATGACCGGACAGTGAACGAGCCCTCCCACCACACTCGGTAAGACGCCATCCATTCCGGCAACCACGATGATCACCCGGGCATCAAATAAGCGGTCTTTCTTTCCAAGCAGGCGATGGATCCCTGCGACGCCGACATCGTACAGGCGTTCCACGCGGCTCCCCATCACTTCAGCCGTAATGCGAGCTTCTTCCGCTACGGGGACATCGGCAGTGCCGGCGGTGACGACCAGGATGTGGCCTTGCGCGCTATGCCGTGTCGGGTGGATCGCAACGAGACGTGCGTCAGGATAGTATCGCGCGCGGCGATTGAGACGACGAATCGCTCGGCCGACGGTTGGTTCCGCACGGGTGGCCAGGAAGGGGCCTCCTTTTTTGATTAAGGCCCGAGCGATCGCCACCACCTGTACCGTGGTCTTCCCCTCGCAGAGTATGACTTCAGGGAATCCTTGCCGCAACGATCGATGGTGGTCAAGCGACGCAAACCCAAGATCTTCATAGGGAAGAGATCGCAGGCGCTGGAGCCCCTGTTTGACGCTCAGCCCCCCTGAGTGGACCTGTTGAAGTAATTGTTCAAGCCCTTCTGGATTCATGTTTATCCCTTTTCCAGTTTTGCATCTCGTTCCATCAGGTCACTAACCGCTTTTCGGCAGGATTTGTTCTCATGCAGAACGGCGTTGATCTCCTGAATGATGGGCATCTCGACCTGGTGACGGAGGGCTAGGGTGAACGCGGCGCGGGCCGTTCTGACGCCCTCGGCGACGGCCTGCATTCCGCCGACGATGGCCTCGAGCCGCTCGCCCTTGCCGAGTCGTACACCCACGGAATGATTCCGGCTGAGCGTCCCGGTACAGGTCAAAATCAAATCGCCCACCCCGGAGAGTCCGTAAAATGTGCGAGGATCGGCTCCCATTGCGACCCCGAGCCGGATGATTTCCGCCAATCCGCGGGTGATGAGAGCGGCGCGGGCATTCAGCCCGAGTTCCAGGCCATCGATGACACCGGCGGCCAGCGCCATGACGTTCTTCAACGCTCCGCCGAGTTGGACGCCCAGCAGATCGCTGTCGGCATACACGCGAAACACAGGTGTCATCAAGGCGTTCTGAAACCGCTGGACTAACAGCGTATCCTGGCCAGCCAGGCAGACGGCTGTGGGCAGCCCTGCGCTGAGCTCAGCGGCGAAGCTTGGTCCTGATAGCACCATCAGGGCACGGTGCATGGGGGGCGGTAACTCATCTTCCATCACTTGAGTCATCAATTTGGCTGTTTCTTCCTCAATGCCCTTGGTCGCACAGATCAATGGAATGGGATCGGACAAGAAGGGCTTCAGGTTTCGAAGCACGGATCGCGTGGCATGGGAAGGCACGGCGAACACAAGCCCTTCGCACGATCTCGTTGCTTCGTCCAGAGATGTGGTAGCGATCAAGCGGTGGGGGAGTGAGACACCTTTGAGAAAAATCGGGTTTTCGTGGGAGGTATTGATGGCGTGAACGACGTCTCGTTCATAGGCCCAGAGACGAATCTCCATCCCCTTTTCGGCCAGATGTTTGGCCAAGGCTGTACCCCAGGCCCCTGCGCCGATCACACATATCTTGCTGAGAGAAACAGTCATGCGCAATCAGTCTGATGTCCACATGATCACCAACACACTTGTGGGAGCCGATTATAGGAACGGCTTCAAGAACCTGTCAACGAATGGAACAGGTCCTTCAAATTCTCTAAATCACCTAAGGGAATATGGGAATCAATGTCTTGTAGCGTGGCATGGAACATGCTTGACAGCCTGGTGTGGATTTGAAGAGCATGTTGTCGCAAACGAATCGGGTCCTAGATGGGCGATATCGACGAATACAGTGATGGGGAGGAAGTGGTGATGAAACCACGGCTTGAGAGACGAAATGGCTTAGGAATAGAAATGCAAGCCGTGTGGTTTGCCGTTTTTCTCTTATTTCTGAGCGTCTCCAGCGCCTATTCAGAAATGTACATCGGTGGACAAGTTGGAACGACATTCATCGGCGATAACAACAAGCTCGCGCGAGTCGACCTCACCGATCTAGGGGGGCCTCCGGGATCGACCCTCTCCCCTCGAGGGTCGATGTCGGGTCGTGATTTGGCTAGTTCTCCTGTGTGGGGCGGGAAGATCGGCTACTACTTCCCACGCGTGAGCTGGTTCGGTGTGGAACTGGAAGCTTACTACACCACCCCTCATATTGAGCAAGGACCGACAAGGGTCAGTATTCTTCCAGGAACCGTGGTTAACGGAGGGGTCGTTGCGAGCGGAAGTGTGACGAACATTTTCCCGGGCGATTACTTTCGCGTGATCACCATTGCGCCGTTCAATCTCATGTTTCGCTACGACAAGGCGCGCTTTCAACCGTATGTCGGGGTTGGTCCTGCAATATTCTTGTCCCGCATCAACACGACGGAGGTCTCGTTTGTCGGGACACAGAGTTCAACGACGGTCGGGGTGAATGTGAAGCTCGGGGGCGAATACTTCTTTACGAAACACATCTCCGGATATGGAGAAGTGCGGTACAATCACACGAGGTTCAGTTTTGACGCGACCGACTCCGGATCATTTGGCTTTAAGGCCACCTATAATCCGATCATCTTTTCCTTTGGGGTGAGTTACCACTTCTAGCTACCCGGCGGGCTAGCATCTCGGAGGCATTCCCATGTATGTAGGTGGCATACCGGGAATATCCAAGCATGCAAACCTGCCCTTCCTGCGACCGATCACAAGCAGAGATTAATCGGTTCTGTATTCAGTGCGGGTGCCGGTTTGATGGGACTGCGTCCGGGCCAGGATCTCGTGCAACCCCTACCGATCAACTCAACCTCCCTATCCTTTACGGTATGGTCGCGGCACTGATTCTGGCGGCGCTGTTTCCGCCGTGGGAAGCGCCACCGAGTCAGCCACCGGAATTTCTGGGTGTGCATTTCATCCTCTCGCCTCCATCCACTGAGGCCGTGGTGAGCCGCATGCTGCTGACCATTGAATTGGTGACGATTGCGATTGCGGGGATGTACGGGGCATTCCTGTTTCGGAAGAAGTGAGTGGTCAGTGGTCAATCGTCATTGGTCAGAATGACGTCGTGTCTGTTCATGGATTGGCCCATGACCAGTAACCAATGATTGTGCTCAGTCCAACGCCAGCGTCATGCACTTGGCTGCGCCTCCTGATTTCATGAATTCATCGAGCTGAACCGGGTGAGTGACATACCCTCGACTATGCAGCCAGTCCTGAGTGGCCGGACATCCGGCAGGAAGAACGACGTGTTTGCCGATGCAGACGGCGTTGCAGGCGAATTGGACTGCTTCGTCATGTGGGACCGCGAATCGGAGCTCGTCGGGAATACGTTCAGCGATCGCCTGCCGGCCATCGCCCTCGAACGCCTCTGGAAAGTAAAGAAGCT
>Ga0224510_10000420_pt1 | contig 33069 bp, 33 predicted proteins | sample SF_May12_sed_USG_FD_170161 | JGI IMG/M metagenome (GOLD analysis project Ga0224510, IMG submission 170161) | Sediment microbial communities from San Francisco Bay, California, United States - SF_May12_sed_USGS_4_1 | ecosystem: Environmental > Aquatic > Marine > Sediment | place: USA: California... | reverse complement strand
GTATGGGATTTCTCGCGGTGTTGTTTTTAGTAGATCCACGACAGGTATTTCCGCAGTATTATGCCAATAATATATGTGCTTATAATTCTTCAACAAGACCTCACTCCCATCAGCAGAAACATCTCCAGCTGTAATTTGGGTCAGTTGCAACGGGCCCACTTTAGTAGCCGTAATCGTATCTCGGATTGAATAGGGGTATTTGATTTGGTACACGTATACCGGTCGTTCACGCTTGCTGATTACGATCAAGTCTTTCGAATTGGGGTCTATCATCAATGTCTCCAAATCCTTTATTCCATCTGGCAATTGAAAAGTTATGGTATCGAAGACTGTGATCTTTATTTTCTTTTCTTCCTTCTGCCACACAGGTTCTTCAAAGCGATAAATATACTTAAGCCTGAAACTCGCATCGTTATCACCAATCTCAGCGATATAAATATAATTCCTTGTCGAATCCGGACCTGGTCCGACAGCGATGTCTTCCCAGTCGCGATTATCGATGCCCTTGAGCGAATAAGTCTGCTTAAGGTTAAGCTTCTGGTCTATCAGGAAAATATCTGCACCATTTCCGCTATCATTTTGCGTCCAGAGCAATCCGGGGTTATTGATGCTTGCTGCAAGACCTGAGAGTTCATCCAATTTATTAACTTTAAGCTCGGCCAGCTTTATTCCTTTACGAAATTTTGTTTCGTTTACCAGAGCGGTTTTCTCTTTTGGAGAGCATGCCGCTATAAAAAGTATTGCGAATAATAATTGAAGATTTATCATTTAAATACAATAAGAGAAGAAGCGAATAAAACAATTAATTTGAGCAAATCGAAGCTTTTTTTCACCGCAGTTTGAAAATTGCATGTAAACCTACCACAAATCTACGCCATTAACCCCGTTGTTCTTTAGTGGCAACGGATACATTATACTATAAAAAGATGCAATTTCAAGTAAGTACCTCGGCTTAAAACCAAAATTGGTCTAAGAAGAGGATTTTAGATAAACGCGCTTTGGCCAGTGATTGACCTCCCCACAATTAAGGTGTTGATCTCCTTCGTCCCTTCGTAGGAATATATAGCTTCAGCGTCAGCAACAAACCGAGCGATGTCATGTTCTATAAGAATGCCATTGCCTCCAAATAGTTCGCGCGCATGACTGACAATATCTCTGGTACGCAGTGTACAAAATACTTTGGCCAGGGAGGCTTGCTCATCCGTAAGTTTGCCATCGTCTTGAAGTTGTGACAGACGGCACACCATCGTCTGCATCGCTGTAAGATTACTCAACATCGTGACCAACAGATCCTGAACCATTTGAAAGCTGCTGATCGTACGGCCAAACTGTTTCCGTTCATTCGTATAACGTAAGGCACTTTCGTATGCACCCCGTGCGCAGCCAACGGCCTGCCACGCTACACCAGCGCGGGTCATGCGCAATACCTTTGCCGTATCCTTAAATGAATTCGCCCGCTGTAAACGATTGCCCTCCGGTACTTCACAATTTGTTAATGTTATTAAAGCATTTTGGACAATCCGTAAAGCCATCTTCCCCTTGATCTTCTCCGCAGCAAAACCAGGAAAATCTTTCTCCACAATAAACCCTTTTACGTTCCCATCATCAAGATCCCGGGCCCAAATTATGGTGATATCCGAAAATGTTGCGTTGCCGATCCATTTTTTTTGGCCATTCAAAATCCATTTTCCTCCCACTTGTTTACAGGTACATGTCAATCCTCCGGCAACGCCCGACCCAACCTCTGGCTCCGTCAGTCCAAAAGCACCAATAATTTCCATCCGCTGCATAACTGGTAACCACTTTTGCTTTTGCTCTTCAGATCCACAATGATAAATCGAACCCATTGCCAGTCCACTTTGAACACCAAAAAAAGTAGAAACCGAACAATCCACGCGTGCCATTTCCATCGCTAAGAAACCTTCCAGCAGAGAAGATCTTCCCGGGCACCCATATCCCTCATATGTAAGGCCACAAATGTTCAGTTTCGCCAATTGTGGGATAATTTGATGCGGAAATTCATCCTTTAACCAATAATTATTCACAATGGGTTTTATCTCTTTTTGCATGAATTCTCTCACCGCAAGCTGGATAGCTCGTTCTTCCGGGTTCAAGACTTGGTGTAAATCATAAAAGTCACCGTCGATCTCTGGAAACTCATGTTTCTTTTTACCTCCTTCCATGAATTTTACGAGCTTCTGCAAATCCTCCTGTTTCATGCTGCTCACAAGTCCGATCATTTTATTAAGATCAACTTTCTCAGCAAGCTTGCCGATCTTTTCAAGATCAAGTTTCTGCACCAGCCCGATAGTAGATTTGAATTTTTTGAAGATTGACATATTTCAATTAGTTAGGTGATCTACAAATTTTTGGTAAACACTAAGATTACTTCAATAACGCATCAAAAGTGTTCCTCGCCACAAAATGATAATTGGGGCGCGCCTTTGCATAAATTTCAATTGCCCGATCCCTTCCGTTCGCAGATTTAAGTAGTTCCCGGTACAACGGAATCAAAAATTTCCGCCTCCCGGTATTGATTAAGAACTGTTCAAGCTTGGAATCGGCCTGATGATACTGATTACGGATGGTCATAACCAGCCACAGCGTTGTAATCTCAGCATTGCCTGATGAAGTGAAGTTTCCAAAATTATCCAGGACTTCCATCTGTTCAAGATTTACTACTTCCGGCAAATTCTTAAGAAAGTGTAACCACTCATGCGTACTCCATTCCCTACCAACAGATACGTCTGGTTTTTCTCCACTATTCCATTTTTCCAGAAATGCTTCAACTTTTTTCAATTTCCCGGAAACCGGATTCGGGCAGTTTGATGGCAATCCCGTGTCATAAATCCATTCATTTAATTTCAAATCTTCCAGCACCAGGCGGTAGTGAGATTGAAAGTATTTCTTAATATATACAATAAACTTCTCCGTGTTCATCGCGCTGAAGGCATTGTCTGAGAAATAGTCCTTTACAAAAGCATCAAATTTAGCCCGCCCATACTTTTCCTCGATTGAACGAAGAAAAAAGTATCCCTTAATATAGGCTATATCCGTTACACCCTCGTCAGGATTTCTTCCTTCCAGGTGTAATTTTAAACAGGTATCCTGTTCCTTATTTTCAGCTTTAAATGTTAATAATGTTTCGTTGAGGTCCTGTAAAGAAAGTACCGCCAACATCTCCGCATAATCTCTGCCATAGAGTTTTTCCATTATACGATGTTCAAAATAAACCGTGAATCCTTCATTCAGCCAGAAGTCATCCCAAGTTGCGTTTGTTACCAAATTACCAGACCAACTGTGCGCGAGTTCGTGAGCAATGAGTGAGGTCAAGGAACGATCGCCTGCTAAAATTGTTGGTGTGGCGAAGGTGAGTCTGGGGTTCTCCATTCCACCAAAAGGAAAACTGTGGGGAAGCACAATAACATCATAACGCTCCCATGGATATGCGCCGTAGAGTGACTCGGCACCGATCACCATATTTTCCAAATCCTGAAACTCCCAACTTGCGCGCTCCAGGGCAACTGGTTCAGCATATACACCGCATCTTTCGCTAACGGCTTGAAATGAAACATCACCAACTGAGAGTGCAAGCAAGTATGCTGGTATCGGCTGTTGCATTTCGAAATGATAGACGCCAGTAGAATTTTTTCGTTGCGGATTTGAAGCACTCATTAAGGGGAGCAGATCTTCAGGCACCTGCACATCGGCATCATAGGTAAACCTAATGCCTGGGGAATCCTGGCATGGTATCCAGCTCCGTGCAAGTATAGCCTGGGATTGGGTAAATAAGAAGGGGTGTTGCTTGCCCGACGTTTGCTGGGGCTGCAGCCACTGTAAAGCTTCTGCGTCAGGAGAAGTCTGGTAGACGATATTAACCCGTTTAGTATCTGGTCTAATCATTATCGTCAGCGCCTCTCCTAAAAGCGCGTCCGGCTCCGCGAATCGAAATCCAGTAGGCTGATTGTCATTGAGGGTGATATGATCTATTGTTAATCCTTTCGTGTCAAGGACGAGGGTATCTGCAAGCGTATTGCTTTCGATTTCCCATGTGGCCGTAGCATGAATAGTGCGGGACCTGAAATCAACTGTGGCTTTCCAACGCAAATGCCTGACACGCGCCTCCTCCGGAATTGCAAAGGAGTGGAGATCTACAGGCATAATTTCGCTCTATTTTTCAACCAGTTGATCGTTTTCAACACGTAACGAGATGCAGCATATGCTACATCCGGGATTTCATTCGCACTGCAATGGATGACAGGACAACAATTCATAATTCCCTGTACAAAAGAATATGTTGCGCAAAAGCTTTCCTAATTCCCCATTCCGCGTTTTGTTCCAACCAGATTCACTGCTACGAAAACCTTGATAGTGGCAACATTCAAGCTTTTTCTTTTATCACGATCGTCAACAACAAGCTGCCAGCTGAGAAAAATCTCTAAAACCAAGGGAACATCAGTTGAGCTTGGACGCATTCACTTACCTGCCTCAACACTTTGATTCAATTCGTATATCCTGTCAGAAATTTCTATAAGTAGATTGGGGTCCTTTTCCAATGCATTTCCAATCACAATCATGTCTGCCCCCGCTTCCAAAGCGCTAAATACTTTTTGGCTGGTATTTATTCCCCCTCCAATGATCAAGGGCACATTTACAGCCTTCCTTACAGCTGCTATCATTTTTGTGCTGATTTCCTTGTCTGCCCCGCTGCCTGCATCAAGGTATATTGATTGAAGCCCTAGCATTTCGCCGGCCATCGCAGTGCAAGCCGCCAATGCATATTTGTCATCTGGAATAGGTGTGGTGTTGCTGATGTACGCCACAGACGTCGTACGGCCTGAATTGATCAGTAGATATCCGGTGGGGATCACCTCAAGGTTTGTATTCCGAATAATGGGCGCTGCCACAACATGTTGTCCAATAAGCAATTCAGGATTTCGGCCAGAAATCAATGATAGAAATAATAACGCATCTGCAGTTGGCTCAATCTGAATTGCATTCCCGGGAAAAAGTATAACGGGGATGGTTACATTTTCCTTGATCAATTTTACAACAGATGCCAGGTTTGACGTGGTTATGATGCTTCCTCCGACAAAGAAGAAATCAATACAGTTTTCACTTGCAAGATTTATAAGTTGAAGCAGTTTCACGGGGTCATCCGCCTTATCAGGATCAACCAGCACAGCAATAGATTTCTTCCCTTGCCGATGACGTTCAATAAGGGTTTTAAGAACGCTCATGGTGGTCCGCTTTCTCCGCTAACTTTTCTTCAATGTATTCGGAAAGCTTTTGTTTGGCTAAATCCAGCAAGAAGACAGCAGCCTGGGTGGCAATCGCCGAACCTATTTGCGCCATCACGCCAGGACCAGTAGACTCTTGCTCTTCATTAACTTCAGATCCATCAGCCTGAGACTTTATTATCGCGAGTCTTTGGGATCTTTTCTTCCTGCGTTTAGAGGCTGTAAACTGGCGTACAACAAAATAAGCTACAGCCAATGTGCCTCCAATAATCAACGCATCGGTAATGATCCGTTCCGTTCGATCAGAGATCTCTTTCAATTCCTCCTCCAATCCCTGGCGATATTTTGCTGACCTATTAAGCAATTCCACTTTCGGGTCGTTTGGTTCCAGCAATTCCATAACTACGTTTTCTTTTTATTCTTTTTTGCCTCCAACCGCTTTTCCAGTTTTTCAGTAATTGGATTTCGAAACAAATAGAAGACGAGTCCGACGACCAGATAGAAGCATCCCACAATAGCAAATCCTTCATATATTCCCAACGACTCACCGATTTTGTATGCCGCTGCCATACTCGTCATCCAAACAAATAAAGTAAACAAAGCTAATATCACAAGTAAAACAACTGTCTTTGCAAGCCCCTTTGCCACTTCCTCCCTTAGTTCAATTTTCATTAGCTCAATACGCGCCTCGACATAACCCGTGACATTGTCTACAAGACTATCCAATTTCAAAAATTTGAGTAATGTTTCTTTTAGCATGACAAATTCTTTGAGATTATGCAATATAAAAAGAAGATTTGAAATTTGGAGAGGTCATTTCAATTCAAACTGATCCAATTTCTCCATCACACTCGGGTAACTACCGGGAGTAAGCACCTCATGTAAAAGTAAAATCTTATAGGGAGCACTAAGATAATAGCGGTGCAATTTAGAATCGGAGGCCAGGTCGTGAGAAGTGCTATACACATATACCGAATCATAAACGGTATTGGAAACCCTCAGCGTTGGCAATATTTTGTCAATGCAGGTTCTAAACTTTCCGTCTTCATCTTCACCATCCCAGCAAAACCCAGGCTTGCTAAACAAGAACATCTTCTTCCCAATGAAAAGGGTGTTATTCCTGATTGAAACCGGATAAATCAGCGAAGGGTCTTGTCTTGTATTGCTCCTGTTACCCTCATACTTCGTCCATTCTCCTACTTGCGTTCGTGCATTCATTCTCACTACCATTCTATACTTTATTGTATTTCCTGCAGGATCTAACTGAGAGTAGGTAAGGTCAAATGTCTGGACTGAATCGCGGTTGAAATAAATGAGTGAGAATGGAACAAAAAAGAAGGCCACCAGTATATAAACAAATCCTACAAGACGATACTTTAGCGTAAGTTTCCCAAGGCCACCAGCCAACTCCATCGGCAATCTTCTCAGTGCTTGAATAGGAAAGAATAGCAGTACTCCAATAAAATTAAACAAGAAGTGTGCTATCGCAATGATTATTGCACCTGAGGTGTTGGAGTTTAAGGTGGCCGCAATAAAGGCTGTAATCGTTGTCCCAACGTTTGCCCCCATAATAAAGGGGGCGGCCTGCTTCAGGCTCACGATTTTTTTTGCAACAATGGGAACGACAACAGAGGTAGTAATCGTGCTGGACCGGATGGCTGCTGTAGTTACTAGTCCCCAGAAGAAGGACTTCAGCGGATTCTTGAAAAAGAACCGACTAAACACCTCCGGGGAATTGGCTTCCAGTAGATTGGAAATTAGTCTTCTGAAAACCAGGATTGAGGAAAACAACAATGCAAGGGATAAAAATATTAGCAGAAAAGGACTGGAGATTACTTCCATTAAGAAGTTAATTACAGGCGCAAACCCAACCCAAAAATGAGAAATTGTATTTTCAACTGGTTTCAAAACAGGGGTGAAAAAGAAATTAGCAATCCACGCGGAAATAGAGGACAGAAATCCATAGTAGTATTCCATGGGAAATAAAACAATGACCGTAAGTATATTAAAAAAATCGTGGTAGGTCCCCGCGGCAACGGCCCTTCTGAACTCCTTTTTCTTATTGATAAATCCTAACGATACAATCGTACTCGTAATTGTTGTGCCAATATTCGCGCCCATAATTATTGGTATGGCACTTTGAAACGTGATTGATCCGGAAGCCACCAGCGCTACCACCAGTGAGGTTGTCGTGGAGCTACTTTGCAGCATTGCCGTAATAAGCAGGCCAATAAACAAACCCGTAAAGGGATTTGAAGTTGCCAATAAAATTGTCTCTGCAACATTCTTACCCATATGCTGCAGCGAAGAGGTCATTAGATCGAGCGAAAATAAAAATAACAAAAACGCCCCCAGGATATAGAATCCAATGCGGATGTTATTCCATACTTTTCTGTTTGGTTCGGTGAGCGGGGTAGTTTCCAAATTTGGTTCGTGCACTAAAATACACCTAAACGTTAGGATTGTTTTATAACCTAATCAACTAAGTAATTTCGGGAAAGTTCATGGCCTTGGTTTTCAAATATTCCTTTTTCAACAGTGGGCAAATTTTGTAACGGGGATCGTGTGTATCCCCGTACAACGCTTCTATAAGTTCATAGACATGCTTAACCCCAATTCTTTGGCCCCACTCAAACGGCCCATATGGATAATTGGTACCAAGTATCATGGCCGCATCGATGTCAGCACGTGTTGCTGTTCCGTCTTGTAGCGTGTAGTAAGCTTCATTAATAATCATGCAGATTACGCGGGGTGTAACTAAACCGACGCGATCATCAACTATAAGAAAATCCGTATTAAGCTCATCACATATCCTCTTCATTTCATGCTCATCATTGATGTCATACAAACTCGCTTCAAGAACCTCACGATTCAAAAACGTTGGCAAGCCGTTAAATCCAAAAATTTTGCTGCGTGGCGGTTTCTTAGCCAACTGGACCAATTCCGCTAAGCTAAACTTACATGTATTCAAAAATACTGCAGCAGGATGTTCACAATATATTTCAAATTGATGAGGTCTCTGGTCAATAAGGAAATCAAAAACAAGATCATTACCTGGCAGAAGCTTCTCAGCATCCCGGTGTTCTTCCACCCACGCATATTGGTGTGCCTCGCCAAACTTTTGATGGCATTCCTGAAGATTAGTGCGATCACCAATAACTAAAATATTCATTCGCGGGTAAATTCGTTGCAGGATTGTTATTTTTGATGCCCGCTAAATTAATTTTTAAACTTTAAAATCATGTCAAAATCTGTCGTTTATTCAGAAAATGCTCCGGCACCCATCGGTCCTTACAGTCAGGCAATTCAGGCAGGTAATTTGCTTTTTGTAAGCGGCCAAATCGCGCTTCAGAAATCAACTGGCAATTTCGTTGTAGGGAACATCAAAGACGAAACGAGCCAGGTCATGGCGAATCTCAGTGAGGTGCTGAAGGCCGCAGGAATGGATTTTACGAATGTTGTTAAATGTTCCATCTTCCTCAAAGACATGAATGATTTTCCACAGGTAAATGAAATTTATGCGCGAAATTTCCCGCAAAACCCGCCTGCCCGGGAAACTGTTGAGGTAAGTCGATTACCCAAAGATGCTAATGTTGAGATATCCTGCATAGCGGTAAAATGAGCTTAATTTCCCACACAAGCCTTAAACGCCATTGATGGCTGCAGGTACTTGAACTGAACTTCCTTGCGAGTCCTTGCAACTCACAATGATAAAGGTGCCTGTATTGGGTTTATTTGCGGGCCTAATTTGGAAATATAGTAATGAGAATTAAATTTGCACTCCCTGATGAATTACACACCCACACAGCACCAGGAATTGCGGGAGTAGCTCAGTTGGTAGAGCACGACCTTGCCAAGGTCGGGGTCGCGAGTTCGAGTCTCGTTTCCCGCTCATTGAGCCGCTAAGCACCCTCATGTATCGGGTGGTTAGCCACGGCAAAAAGTGTGAGATTAACCTCACACTTTTTGTTTTTTAAAATGCGCTGATGCAAATACTTGCCCGGGTGGTGAAATTGGTAGACACGCAGGACTTAAAATCCTGTAACCCTAAAAGGTTGTGCGGGTTCAAGTCCCGCCCCGGGTACTGAAAAGGAGCGCGTGCGAGAGCAATCGTGAACACTCTCATCTCTTTTTCCGCTATACTCACATGCACACTTTCCTCTCTGTTTCTCCCAGTCTTTTTTTCATTCTCCAAAACCAAATAACCAAACTCTACTCTAACCGACAGAATTTCGCCAAACGACTGGATTTTCAGGATCGGGATAAAGCCTTCGCCCATGATACCGCGGTCGTTCAGGAAAACGGTAGTTGGGGTTTCCCAATCGCAAACGTGAAGGCCAGCAACGTGTTATTTTTTGCACAACGAGCGATCTTCTTTTCCAGATTTGGATCCCACCAAAGAGGATAACCATCAACTGCAACGCCTACCCAGGAAGAGTTTAGAGCTTCCACCAATTGGTTTGAGTTTACCGCGACGCAGGCAGGCATAAATCCGGTTATGTTTCAAAAGCAATTGGATGGGTATTATTCTTGCTCTGGCAACAAAAGATATGCGATAATTATTCTTTTTATTTCACTTTTACCATATGAACCAAGCAGCCATCATCCGGGAAGGTAGAAAGGAAGATCTGCCTCGCGTACTGGAACTAATCAAAGAACTTGCTGTGTTTGAAAAGGCCGCACACGAAGTAATTAACACTGTTGCGCAGATGGAGGCGGATGGTTTCGGTCCAAATCCAATTTATTGTTTTTTTGTGGCTGAAAATGAAAGCAGGATAGTAGGCCTTTCTCTTTATTACTGGCGCTATTCCACCTGGAAAGGGAAACGCCTCTATTTGGAGGATATTGTGGTAACCGAACAGGCTCGCGGGAAAGGTATTGGCAAATTATTGTTTGAACGAACTATGCAGCACACGTTGGCTGAAAATTGTACAGGCATGATGTGGCAGGTATTGGATTGGAATGAGCCAGCTATAGACTTTTACAAGAAATATGCGTCAAAGTTAGATGGTGAATGGATCAACTGCTCATTGGAAAGGGAACAAATCCAGGCGTTTCTGAAGCACTAACGTAATACTAAAAGAGGACTGTTTTTCCGCAATACTAACGGAATAAATTAATACCAATCATTCCTGGAGTTAAAACGAGGTAGAAACCAAAGTATATTTTGAACGCCTAAAGTTCCTCCAGTAGTGTCATAAAGGCCACATGTTTATCCATGAATCGTGCACGAAGCTTTTCGAGGAGTGCAGGTGCAAATTTCTCAAAATATAGGGTTACGTTGTCAATGGTTTGCGCAAAGTATTGAACACTGTAAGAGACACTACCTTCTTCCTGGTCATGAAGAACTTTGTAAATCTTATAGTCCACAAACATCCCCGTGGCCATCACATCCGGAATGTGAAGATCTCTCATCCATTGAAGCCATTCCTGCTCAACGTCTTTGTCAATACCAACTGTTACGTTATATAGATACATACAACAAAGGTATTGCTCTTTGCATTCTTTACATAGGATAGGCGGTTTGAATTAAAGCCTGATATTCTAAAATGATTGATTTTCAATTCATACTTTAGCTTAACCATTTGGTCTTTCTGTTGTTACTTATTTTGAAGAAAGATAAGCACTGTGAAAAAACTCCCGATTCTAATCTTTAGCCTGATAATTTCAATTTTTAGCTTCGGTCAACAGGGTATTATCAAGGGCAAACTTTTCAATAAGATTAATAACGAAGCTATACCATATGGTAACGTAATCATACAAGGTACGACCGTTGGTGCATCCGCAAATGAAAGCGGCGAATACGAAATCAAGAATCTGGACCCTGGACAATACAACCTGGAGGCTTCCTATGTTGGATTCAAGCCATTACTGATCTTTGAAGTACAGGTCACCAACGCACGGGTAACCTTCGTTGATTTTGCCCTCGAAGAGGAACCACAAAGACTAGAAGAGGTAGTGGTAACTGCTGCCAATTCTTTTTTTAAGTCGGACGAATCCCCGTTATCGCTCAGAACTATTGGTACCGCCGAAATTAAGCGCACACCCGGAGGAAACCGTGATATTTCGAAGGTGATAAGAAGCTTTCCTGGGGTTGCATCGTCACCCTCCTTCAGAAATGATATAATTATTCGTGGTGGCGCCCCCAGCGAGAATACGTTCTATCTCGATGGCATACAGATTCCGGTGATAAATCATTTTCAAACACAGGGTTCTTCAGGGGGTCCGGTTGGCATAATCAATGTTGATTTATTAAAAGAAGTAAACTTTTTTTCCGGGGCTTTCCCGGCCAATCGCGGGAACACCATGAGTTCGATATTTGATTTCCGGCTAAAGGATGGCCGTGATGATAAGTGGACGATGAATGGAATAATCGGAGCAAGCGATCTTGGTCTAACGTTTGACGGTCCCGTAACACAGAAATCTACTCTCGTTTTTTCAGTACGCAGATCCTACCTAAGGTTCCTGTTCGGCATCTTTAATTTACCATTCTTACCAGTATACAATGATCTTCAATTCAAGTACAAGTATAAGATCGATGAAAAGAACCATATTACCATATTGGGGATAGGTGCCATAGATGATTTTTCCCTTAACTACGATGCTCCGGAAAATGCCAAGACGCCAGCTGATAAAGAAGAAGCCGAATACATCCTGAATTTGTTGCCGGTTTCAACACAATGGAATTATACAGCAGGCTTGAAATATGAACATTTCCGGAAACACGGCATTACTTCTATAATATTAAGTCAAAATGCACTCAACAATACATCAACCAAGTACGAAGGGAACGATGAATCTGATCCTCAAAACCTGGTGCAGGATTACCAATCACGCGAGACTGAAAGGCGGCTACGACTGGAGGATTACTGGACTAGGAAAAATTGGAAACTGAACTATGGGTTAAACTACGAGTTTGCCAAATACGACACGCGCGACTTCAGTAAAATTGTAACACAGCAGGGATTGGTTCTGGTGAATTATCAATCACTGCTCACAATTAACAAATGGGGATTTTTCGGACAAGTAAGTCGCACCCTGAAAGAAAGGCTTACCTTATCATTTGGTGTGCGGGCTGATGCCAACAATTATTCCAGCGATATGAATAATCTGCTGGATCAATTGTCCCCAAGAATATCCGCATCTTTTGCATTAACGTCTTCAATTAATGCGAATTTCAATACAGGGATCTACTATCAACTTCCCGCATACACGGTCCTGGGATATCGTGATACGCAAACCAATGAACTTGTCAATAAAGAAAACAATGTAAAATATATACGCAGCAAACATCTTGTTGCAGGATTAGAATTCAATCTGCCATTCAATTCAAGAATAACGGTTGAGGGTTTCCTTAAACATTATAGCCAGTACCCTTTTCTGTTGCAAGACTCTATTCCGCTGGCGAATCTAGGCGCTGATTTCGGAATTATCGGCAACGCACCGGTAAACTCTACTTCTAAAGGGAAAAGTTATGGAATAGAATTCTTACTCCAGCAGAAGCTATTCAGCGGGTTCTACGGTTTATTGTCGTACACATGGGTGCGTAGTGATTTTCAGGATAAGTATGGTATATATGTTCCTTCTGCCTGGGACAATCGCAACTTGGTGAGTCTGACGGGAGGTAAGAAATTCAAGAAGAATTGGGAGATTGGCGTGCGTTGGCTTTTCACCGGCGGAGGGCCCTACACACCGTATAATGTTCAGCAGACCGTGCTCATAGAGAACTGGAATGTCCGCCCTTACGGTGTTCCCGATTACAATCAGCTCAATACGCAACGCATATCAGCCTTCCATCAACTTGACATTCGAATCGACAAAAAATATTTTTTTAAGCGCTGGAGTCTGGATGTATATTTTGATGTTCAAAATGCATATAATCATGTAACGAAATTTCAGGATAACATAGACGTTGTGCGGGATGGAAATGGCCAGCCAGTTGTTGACCCGGGGAATACCAATTACTACATACCAAAATTTATCCAGAATACATATGGACAATTTTTTCCAACACTTGGCGTGATAATAGAACTATGAGCGCCTGCTAAGATTCCGGGTAAAAACAATTACATTATTAATAACGTAATTACGTAAAGGAACAGCAATACACTCCCTCCCTGTACGGGCATTTGCCAAACGCTGTGACAATAGACTTTATTAAATTCAATATAAAAATCTATTAGAATGACTTGAAAAAGCAGTACCTTCCTAATTGAAATGAAATTTCCGCGATACATTTCATTTGGCTTTGCGTTTGGTCTGCTGTTGCCCATGACAGTTCTTGCACAACTTCGCTTTGCCAAAAATACTGATCCGATAGACTACGCTACTCCGGATTACAGGGATATGAACAATACTATGCCACAAAAATGGTCTCTTCCTGGCCTTTCTGGTGACAGGCAATCCAATTACAAACCGGCAAGACCCTACATGAGTTTACCGGTGAATACGAATGCTTTGTTGGGTGATTCTTATTGGGTGGGTTCCATAACGACGCAATCTTATAACCAGGGAAAGATTGGCAGGTTTTACTATTGGGATACGCAAGGTAATCTTCGCGGATCGCTTTTATTTCTTGATATCGCGGGTAAAAATAAACGGGGTCTAAAGCTGGTTTTCCCAAGACAGCGTGCAATCTTCTGATAGTTGCCTCACTTGACGTATTCTGTAAGGTATAAGAAATCTTTACCGAGCTTACCATCCGCCGCCAGTGTACCTCGTGCAATGATTCCTTCAGGATCCTCCGTAAGCAGCGGTTTCAAAATCCGGTCAATTAGGTCACGACCAAATTCTTCGGAAGCACTCCGCGGTAATTCACAAGGCAAGTTGTCTACCGCCATAATCGTTACAAACTTTTCATCCGTAAATACAGGCATCACGCGGTCGGTCTCAGGATCATAGTCATAAATTGGATCTGGAATCGTGCTTGCTATCTTTGTGCTTGGTATCGAGCCTTCAATATCACAGGTAATGTCTGCCACTATCTTAATCTTGAAATCAGAGTCAAGCATTTGTTGCCGGGTAAATAATACGGGGGCCTTCGGGTTCCAGAAAGCTCCTGCAATCAAGATATCGGCAACTTTTGCATAGTCCCCAAAATAAGAATCATAGCGATCCGGAAATTGGTGGAATTCTTCTCGGTTGAAGTGACCGCCAGCCCTGCGGTTGTGATAATCCGCACTGCTTAATTGCACATAAACAGCTTCGTTGAACTTCCGCGTAAGAAAATCGGTTGTGTTCACCTTACGAATCCCCGCCGTATCCAACGTCTCCATTGCACCCTTCCCGACACGTCCCGCCCCGGTGAGAATGATCTTTACAGGAGGAAGGTTCACCTTACGCAATTCAAGTTTTAAATCATTCACATCAAAACATTCATATGCCCGGCGCAGGCGAAATTCACCAAAACGCCTTCCGTAGGTCCAAAGTGAATTATAAGCCCCAACAATACCCGCATACCTTCCAAAGGCAACGAGCCTGTTGCCTTGCTTATCTTTTAAGGCTTCGTAATCAATAAGCCTTATTTTTTTTGCCAGAATGGCCTGTAACAATTTTCTGTTGTAAGGCTGCATCTTGGTGGTATGGGAGAAAAACAGATATGTTTTGCCTGCAATTAATTCCGGAATAGGCACCTCCTTAATCCCCATAAGAATATCGCAATCATGCACGTTGTCCACAACCTCAACATCCAGCGATTGGTATTCACGATCCTCAAAGCACCTGACGCTGCTTGTCTGGCAGCATACTTCTATTTGGGGAAAGCGTTGCAGTATTTCCTCAACCTGAAGGGGTGTGAAAGGAACTCGCTTGTCAGGAGGGTTCTTTCCTTCTCGTATCAAACCTACCTTTAAGCGTCGCATATAAATTATAAAAGCATAAAACTAACATCGCCCGGCCAATACTCAAATCTGTTGGCTTTTGAGGCTGTTGCCCTTTGGCCGAATCAAGTGATCAGGAGGAATTTCTGATATGAAAAAAGCTACAAGACATAAATCCTTTTTTCAATTTGAACTTGCCTGACAAAATAGCCTTGTAGCCAATTTTCGAACGCATAGCGCCTGTTCGTTTTTTTTTGACAATTATTCATTTTTCACCTTACCGCTCAAACAATCCTCCCAACAAAGAGCTGGCCTCTTTTCTACTACTTCGCCCATAAGGGGCAAGGGCTTGAACGAGCTTGCGAATAGGCATTGATTGCAGCCAGATTTTTCCAGTACCACGAAGCGTTGCAAGGAAAACACCCTCTCCGCCGAATACCATGGAACGCAACCCGCCAGCCGACTGGATGTCAAAATCAATTTGCGACTCGAATGCGACAACGCAACCCGTATCCACACGCAGAATCTCGTTTTTCAGGGTACGCTCAATTACAGTCCCCCCGGCATGCACAAATACTTTCCCATGGCCACTGAGTTTCTGCAGAATAAATCCCTCGCCTCCTACCAAGCCTGCGCCAATATTTCGATTGAGCGTTATGGCCAGCTTTGTTCCGTAGGCTGCACAGAGAAATCCGTCTTTTTGAACGATCAATTCGTTCCCGGGGCTTTGAGCAAGGTCTATCGGAATCACGGTTCCAGGATAGGGTGCAGAAAAGCCGACTTTCGCTTTCACCCTGCCATGATTAGTAAAATGTGTCATGAACAGCGATTCACCGGTAAGGACACGGGAACCCGCAGAAAGCAATTTATCTAATAATCCCTGACTTGGATTGGATCCGTCTCCCATTCTGGTTTCAAACTGGATACCATCTTCCATAAACAGCATTGCTCCGGCTTCCGCTATGACAGTCTCTGCCGGATCAAGTTCCACTTCAACAATCTGGATGCTTTCACCCTTAATCTCGTAGTCAATTTCGTGTGAATTTGTCATTACATTCTGATTTAAGTACGATACTTAATAACGGCATATGCAACAGACTAGTTGCTGGTCAGATTCTGGCAGGTCGGGTTTTGATGACCTATTGTTCACTTGAGAAGGGCATTACTTTTTCTTACGCTCACCTTTCTTTAGTTCATCATAGTCATCACGCTCGGCGAGTTTCTTATCATCTACATTCTTATCCAGAAATTCGTTAAGTTTTTCAATATTCATATTCGCCTTAATCTCACCAAATTCGTCAATGGTAATATCCAACCCCTGCAGGTCTTTATGGACGCGTGGTTTGGGTTTATGCGGGAGTTTTTTGCTTTTTTTTGCCATAATCAAATTTACACAGGCTTGCTCTGCAATCCCACAGAAAAACCATGCATTTCGCTCTCAAGATCCTTTGACGGCTTTCTATGCTACTTTCACCGCAAGTTTTTGAAGGGCAAATGTAATCCTGCTCACCACTTCATCTTTACCCATAATTTCCATGATCATCATGAGGTCCGGTCCTACGCCCAGGCCAGTAAGAGACAATCGCAATGCCTGCAAAATTTTGCCAGTGGCAATTCCTAGGGTGGCGGTCACTTGCTCCAATGTGGATTTCGCATTCGTTGCATTCAGCAAAGGCAGTTTCGTGATCTCCAGTTTATAGGCATTGAGCACATTTGTTGCTTCGCTATTCCACTTTTTGTTGACAACGCTTTCGTCAAATGAATCCGGTGGGATGAATAGAAATCTGCCTTGCTCCCAAAAATCCTGCGGAAAAGTGACCCGCTCTTTTATCACGGATACAATCTTAATCGCTTTCTCCCGGGAGCAAACAATGTTTTTATCCTGCAAGTCGTGCAGCAAATAATCGGCCAGCACCTCATTAGGTTTGCTGCGCAAATACTGCTGATTAAACCATTGCGCTTTATGTATGTCGAATTTAATGCCCGCCTTACCAATTCGTGCTACGGAGAAAGCTTTAATCAGTTCGTCCATTGAAAAAATTTCCTGTGTTGTCCCTGGGTTCCATCCTAGAAAAGCCAAAAAATTCACCAATGCCTCAGGGAGGTAACCCGATTCACGAAATCCAGGAGCTTTTTCATTTGAGGTCGGATCGGTCCAGTCCAGCGGAAATATTGGAAATCCCATTTGATCAGCGTCGCGTTTGCTAAGTTTTCCATCGCCTGTTGGTTTTAATAGCAACGGGAGGTGGGCAAATTGCGGCATATCCTCTTCCCATCCCAGATATTTGTAAAGCAAAACGTGCAACGGCGCTGATGGCAGCCATTCTTCACCCCGAATGACGTGAGAGATCTTCATCAGATAATCATCTACCACATTGGCCAGGTGATAAGTTGGCATGCCGTCGCTCTTCATCAAGACCTTGTCATCAATTTGTGAGGAATGTACCATCACCCACCCACGAATCATATCATTCAACCTGACTTCTTCTTTGCGGGGCACTTTTAATCGCACAACATGCGATGTCCCTACTTGCAGCAGCGATTTCACTTCATCTTCTGGCAGGGTAAGTGAGTTTCTCATCTGCATCCGTGTGATACTGTTGTACTGGGGAGAAGCGACTCCAGCAGCGCTAAGTCTCTCTCGCATTGCATCAAGTTCTTGTTCTGTGTCAAATGCATAGTAGGCGTTACCTTCGTCCACCAGCTTTTGAGCATACTGCATATACATTGGTTTGCGCTCGGATTGACGATAAGGCGCATATGGACCCCCCACACCGACACCTTCATCGATCTTAATGCCTACCCATTCCAGTGATTTCAAAATATATTCTTCAGCGCCGGGAACATACCTGGCCTGGTCGGTATCCTCCACGCGAAGAATCATAGTCCCATTTTGCTGGCGTGCGAGCAGGTAATTAAACAAAGCCGTCCGCACCCCACCAATATGCAGGGCGCCTGTAGGACTAGGTGCGAACCGTACGCGAACTTCTCTCATTACAAATAATTGATATTTTGGAATGCAAAGGTAAAGTGATTTTGCGATTTACCGTAGGATTTACAGCCGCATAGTGATAAACATTTTTGCAACACTGCAGTTTACCAGGGCCAATCAAAATGGGTTTCATTCGTGCCGCAAGGTATCCACAGGATCTGACAGCGCTGCTTTGATGGATTGAAAACTGATTGTGACTAAAGTAATAACAGCAATAAAGAGTGCCGGCCCAAGAAACATCCAAATACTGATCTGAATCTTGTTTACAAATGAATCGAGCCAGAGGTTCATTGTATACCATGAGCAAGGAATAGCAACGAATGCGGCTATAAAAATTAGTATCAAATATTCTCTGGACAGCATTAACACAATACCACCTTCTGTTGCGCCAAGTACCTTTCGAATACCAATTTCCCTGGTTCGTACAGATGCCGTATATGCCGATAATCCGAATAAACCCAATCCGGAAACTATGATCAGCAATGTGGATAAAAACCCTATCACCTTGCCAAACTGTACATCAAGCTTATATTGATTATTATACCGTTCATCCAGAAAAAAGTAGTTAAAAGGCTGACCTGGAAATATTTCCGCAAAAAGATTTTCGACCTTTTGTACAACATCCTGAACAGGGGTGGTCTTGACAGGGATAAGATAAAACATTCCTCCATCTGGCCGAAATCCATAGACGGCAGGTGCCATCGCATCCTTGGGCGATTCATGATAGAAATTATTCACTACACCCACCACGGTTGCGGTATCTTCCATAAAGATTATTTTCTCATCAATAGCATCTGCGGGGTCTTTATAGCCGAGTGTCTCTGATGCAAGCTCATTGATTAGTACGGATTTTCGAGGTATACTTTGCGTCGTGAAATTTCGGCCAGCCAATAATGTTAATCCAAACACGTTTATGAAATTCTCGTCTACCCATATGCGTTTGTACAGGCTTACATCCGCCTCATCTGCTTTTATTCTTCGCACACTATTTGCAGAATATATGATCGGCTCTCCGGGCACAACGCTTATGTATGTGCTTGTGCCAACACCTGGTATTCGACTTAACTCACTTTTGAAAGTCTCAAGCCTGGAACTATACAAGGAATCGTACACTTCCGAATCGCGCACGACGAGCTTTTGCATAAGATCAAATCCTAATTTTTTTTCTCGCAAGAACGAAATCTGCTTATAGATAATAAATAGACAACTCACCAATATCATTGCTGAAATAAAAGGAATCAGCACCATGCCTTTGCGCACTACCCTGCCGGATGCGGATCCTATGAATTTGCCTTTCAGCGTAAGCGCCGGCTTGAATGAAGACAAAACGAAAGCAGGATATATCCCTGCCGCCAAACTCCCAAAAGCAACGACAAACAAAAAGAAGCGCCAAAATCTTGGATCAGACAAAGACAACATAACATACCTTCCTGTGAGTTCATTAAAAGACGGCAGCGACAGGTAGACAAGTGCAACGGCCGAAGACGCGGCCACGAGATTTAATACAAATGACTCTGCTAAAAATTGCCCTATAAGCTGAATCCTGTGGCTTCCCAATACTTTCCTAATGCCTACTTCTTTAGCACGCTCCAATGATTTGGCAGTGGCTAAACTTATATAGTTGAACCATGCAATGACGATGATGAAAATTGCGATAATTGAAAGATATAATACATTTCTATAATCACCATTGGGCTCGAACTCGTCCTCGAAATTGGAATACAAATGTATTTTGCCTAACGGCTGCAAATGCCAAATCATTTTCTGGCGAGTCTGAGAAAGCCATTCACCGGTATGCGTATCAATAACTGTGGAGAGTTTTTGCTCTGTCTTTTTATAGTCAGTGTACTCCTTGAGCAGGACATAGGTTTGATATCCATCGTAGCGCCACGGGTAGTTTAGGACGGTCTTATCAACACGCTTTTCAAAAGTTGAGAATGAGATAATAAGGTCAAAGTGCATATGACTGTTCTGTGGCATGTCTTCAAAGACACCCGTAATTTCAATATCGTATGCGCCTCTGTAGCTCAGCACCTTGCCAATTGGATCCTCCCCTTTAAATATCCTTTTTGCAAGGGATTCTGAAACTACCGCCGTATAAGGATTTTTAAGCACGAGCGAATCAATGCCCCGGTTAAGTTTGAAGGAGAAGATTTTAAAAAATTCTTCGCTGGCAAAGCAAGCACGCTCTTCTTTATAACCCTGGCCATTAAACAAAACGATTGGCGTTGTTGTGCTAATCCGCACAAAACTGTGGACTTCAGGAAAGCTCTCCTTCATTGCAGGTCCGGCACCAATACTTACCGCTACTGTATGTTCGGTCAACTCGCCCTGGTTTAATCGATCTTGCTGAACCCTGAAGATTCTATCCTTATTATGATGAAATTGGTCAAAACTCTTTTCAAATTCAATGAAAAGAAAGATGAGCAGAAAAACAGCGATGCCAATACTAAGACCTACTATATTGATGATAGAATAAATCCTATTTTTGAGGAGACTTCGTAATGCTACTTTGAAATTGTTGCGGAACACCGTGTTAGTTTAACTTATTGTTTTATTCTTTGGTTTTAGTACGGGAGGAGCTTGTAGTGGAATACCAAAATAACAATTATCCATGAATTCAAGTGCAGAATATGATCTAATTATTATTGGTGCCGGCCCCATTGGGTTGGCGTGCGGGATTGAAGCCAAGAAAACAGGACTTCGTTATCTCATAATCGAAAAAGGTTGTCTGGTAAATTCCCTGTATCACTACCCCCTGAACATGACTTTTTTCTCTACATCCGATCGGCTTGAGATTGGTGGAGTGCCTTTTATTTCTCACGGCACCAAACCAAATCGTGCTGAGGCACTGGAATACTACAGGCGTGTCTGCTTAAGCTGGGACCTCAATGTACGGCTTTATGAAAAAGTGATTTCGCTTGAATCCAGCAGCGGTATTCATTCAGTCAAGACTTCTGAAGGTCTCTACAATGGGTATGCGGTTATCTTAGCATTAGGATTTTACGATCTGCCCTATCTGTTGCATGTTGAAGGTGAGCATTTACCAAAAGTGAAACACTACTATGATGAGCCTCATCCATATTTCGGGCAAAATATTGTCGTCGTAGGAGCATCCAATTCTGCGGTTGATGTAGCGCTTGAAACCTTCCGCAAGGGTGCATCCATCACCATGGTCATTCGTGAGCCCGCGATTTCCGAAACCGTAAAATACTGGGTAAAGCCTGACATTGAAAACCGGATAAAAGAGGGTTCCATTAAAGCCTATTTTAATTCCGAGCTAATACGGATTGGAGAGAAAACTGTGGAAATAAAAACGCCTGGTGAAACCGTAGTGCTGCCAAATGATTTTGTTTTGGCCATGACAGGGTATCAGCCACCGTTTGAATTTATGGAGCAGTGTGGAATAAAATTCAGGGATGACGAATTTCACACCCCCGTTTACAATGTAGACACAATGGAATCGAACGTCAGCAATTTATATCTTGCCGGGGTAATGTGCGGGGGATTAAAAACCAACAAATGGTTCATTGAAAATTCCAGGGTGCATGCAACCCAAATCATAAAAGCGCTAATAACGAAAATGCCTCCGGGAGGACAGAGGCATTAGTTAAAGCCAACATAGTTTATGATTTCAAAGCGCGTCTGCAGTCACATCCACGTCTAAGTATACTGTGACAGTACAATACAATGGCGTTTCAGAAAGCGTTCCTTCAAGATAAATATTGACTGCTTTGTCATTTAATAATAAGCCTTGAATTGTATTGATATCCGTCTGGCTAAAAGCCAGATCATACAACTGGCCGGAGTTATATGCCAGCTCCAAATCAAAGTCTGTAATTGATACAGCAACGGTACTCGCTGACTGAAAGGCCTCTCCAAATCCCAAGCTTCCTGAAAATTTAGCCCCGGCAGGCCCATCATATGATGAAATCCGATAGCGGATGGATTTTATCGTAAACCCCTTAATCTTATTAAGATATTCATTTATGTCCGGATCGGTTGCAGCATCGAGTATAATTACATCTTCATAGGGAACATCCGTTCCCGCACCTTCAGCCGAGACATCAATTGCCGCTTCTAAGGTTGTGTTGAAAGTTATGTCATCCAAACCTTTCACTGTGTCGCAGGTGGAAAACAAAGTTGTGCTTAAACCCAGCACTACCATTGATAGTATTCTTAAGACAGATGTTTTCATAACGCGTATTATTTATGTTTACATTTTCACAGCCCAGGCTCGCTATCAACAATACAAAATATGGAAGAGCATCCCTGGAAAATCCTTCAAAACGCCCACAGGTTGAGCCACGCCAATCGCCAGATATTCATGAGCAGGTTTCAACTAATGCTCTACTGTTATTGTTGAGATGAATTTAAGGAGAAGGTGATAAAATTGCAAAATCTTTTTTATAAAAATCGATTGAGTATTTCCCTGATTCCAGGCAAATAGGAAGATCCAAACAAATTCAGGTGAACCAGTAACGGATAAAGGTTGTACAGGTCAATCCTTTCAGCGTGCCCTGGATGCAATGGAAAAGCCTCTTCATACGCACCGTAGAACGCACTGTCAAATTCGCCAAACAGTCGCGTCGCGGCCAGATCAATTTCCCGACTCCCATAATACACTGCAGGATCTATGAGCACCGGATCGCCGCTTTCATCACGCATAACATTGCCGCCCCACAAGTCACCATGCAAAAGAGAAGGTGTTTCTTCGGGAAGGAGCGAAGGGAGTTTGGTATAAAGCTTTTGAAAACTATTAACCAAGGCATTGTCTACCCGACCAGCCGCTGCTGCAAGCTCCACCTGCACACTCAAACGCTGCGCTATAAAAAACTCAGACCAGGAAGAATTGCGTTGATTGTATTGTTTGAGAGACCCCATATAGTTATCATGGTCCAATCCGTTGTAGTCTTTCTGCGCCTGGTGAAGTAGTGCCAGTTGCCTGCCCAACTTTTGCCAGTAGCGGCTTGAAGGATATGACTGTTCGATAAATGCGAGAAGAAGAAACTGAAATGCACCCTCCACTCCATAACCCAGCACTTCTGGAATATTAATTGTGTTTGTATCCCTGAGCAATTGCAATCCAGCCGCCTCTACCTTAAACATGGATTCAAATTTCCGAGCGTCATTCCACTTCAAAAAGAAATCACCTGCCGTGGTCCGTAGTCTTCCGCCATGATTAATACAACCGCCTGTTGAAAAAGTAAAATCCAATAGACGAATATCCTCGCTTGCGTCGAGCAGTGATCTAACTCCGCATTGCACATTGAAAGGAATATCCTGAAGCATCGCGAATACCCGACTATTTTCTTCCCCCATTCTTATTAAGGAATGGGCTTATTACAATGCCCACGTAATAATTTCGCTTGGCCGCAGCATTATAGTATCTGCCGCCGAAAGCATTTAGGTCATTGCCCAGACTATAGCGTTCGTTGAGCGCATTATCAATCCCGACAAAAGCTTCAAAGGGCAGGTTTTTAGTCAGATTAGTTCTAATACCTAGCCGTGCGCCCAACAAAACATATGACGAAGCATACTCGCTGTTTGCGTCATTGAGCGGGATAGCATCTGTATACCCGGAGGTGATGTTGATGTATATCTTACGAAATGTAATATCTGCGCCCAATAGTGCGATAGTTGGCGCTACACCGGTTAGCCTGTTACCCGAGAAATCTTTTCCATCTTGCACATAATCGACAAACCGATAGTAATTATAGGTATAACTGCTCCAAAGGTTAAGTCTCGAAATTATCCTTCCGTTTAGCTTCGGCACCCAGGACAGTTTGGCTTCAACACCTCGCTGATCAGTCTTCCCGGCATTTACAAAATAGTCTGCGCCATCCGGCGCGCGTTGAATGACTATCGTTTCATCAAGTTGAAAATCATATACCGTCAACTCAAAAAGCAGCTTCTCCCTGAGTGCACTACCCCGCAGCCCGAGTTCATAACTATTGCCACGCTCAGGGTTTAGGTTGTCATTGTATGTCCCAGTTGAAGGACGGACTTCCGCCAAAGAAGGCGGAGAGAATCCCTTGCTAAAACTTCCATATAGGGAAACAGCAGAACTCAATTTTTTCAACAATGCTATCCTTGGTGAAAATACGGGACTAAATTTCCTTTGTTGTGCAATGGACGGGTTTTCAAGCAAAGCCGAAAAATCATAGTTCAGAAAATTCTCACTGGCGCCAATTGTTAAATAAAAGTCATTTGGCAGATCCAGCTCTGCCTGCGCAAATACCAAGAGCTGCTGTGAAGCGAGTTCATCATTGGCCTGGATATTGGTCCCCACCTCACCCAGATTATTGTCATAAACTTTCACGGGTGAGAAAAAGTATTGGTATTCTGCCCCAAATGTAATCTTGCCTTTCCATGTCTCCCGCTTGAAATCGTACTGTGTATCGGTTCTGCCCCCAATATTGGTCTCATCTCTTATTTCATAATTTCGAATTGAAGGATTTTCAAATTCAGTAATCGAGCCATACACCCCAGCCCTGGTAGTCCAATTATTGCTCCATGCATATTCATACATAACCCCTGCATACGCAGACTTATTTCTAACTGCTGCTTTAGCTTCCTCAGCCCCTGCCTGCGGTGGGGGAGTTGTTTTCGGTGGCCTGGCTTGCCTGGGATCTTCATCATACTGCGCTTTCGTAAGGCCACCAGGCGTTTCATAGAAAAGGTCTGTATAAAATATTGTGGTGGACAAAGTGCTCCTGGGGTTCAATGCCATCTGAACATCTGCGTTTATGGCATCTCGTCTCATCTTCGTCTGATTCCGATACCCGTCAGCCTGCTGGTGTGCATATTGCACTGAGGCCTTTACTTTTTCCGTACCTGCCTGCGCTGAAAGTTGATAGCGTTGTAGCCCGAAGCTGCCGATTACCGTGGAGAATCTGATCTGAGGCTGCTGGTTAATAGTGTTGTTTAAAAGAATAACGCCACCGGTTCCTGCCCCATACAGACTTGCCCCCGGTCCCTTAATAATCTCCGAGTTTGTAATTGCACCGAAGTCAAGCAAGTTGAGATACGTATTGCCGCCGCCGTCCGTCATGGGCAATCCATTCCAATACACTTTTACATTACGAACCCCAAAGGGCGACCGCAGCAAACTACCCCGTATGGAAAATCTGTAACTCCCCGGAGACCGTTCTTCCATCCGCACGCCCGGAATAGTATTCACGGCAGAAAGAATAGAAGTATTATTAAATCGTTCCAAGTCCTTCAGGCCGACAACAGCAATGGCGGCAGGCACTTCATTCATGGGGCGATCATAGCGGTAAGCGCGTACCACCACTTCCGACAAAAGCTTCGTGGTATCATCACGTTGCCCAATCCCTTCCTGCGCGGCAACAAACCCAGCATGTGTCAGCAAAAATCCGAGCAGAAAAACAGTGCTTCTTGTTGTCATATAGTTATACAGGAAGAAATATAGTAAATACAATTCTGGGATTGGTAACTTTCCAGGTTCTATATTTTAGCACCGGCCAAGCACTACCCTGATTTAATCTCTTTTTTTAGCAAAGAGGCAAAAATAGCAAGCCGGAATAGCAGTCACTTTTACTATTTGGCAACTTAATCAAACGTAAGAAAATGAAAAAATAAGGCTCTCAAAATTTGAGAGCCTTGGTGCATTTGCAATGAGATGATTTACTTAATCTTAAATGCTTTTTTTACCTGGTCAACATAATCCAGTTTCTCCCAGGGAAACAATTGCACTTGCATCTTCTTCTCAGTTTTCATACCTGCGTTAAAAACCTTTTCTACCACCTTAGGTTCTCGCCCCATATGTCCATATGCAGCGGTTTCGGCATAGATTGGAGTTCTCAAATTGAAACGTTGCTCGATAAAATAAGGACGCATGTCAAAAATCTTCCCGACACGTTTAGCTATTTCGCCATCACTCTGCTTAACATTCGATCTGCCGTATGTATTGACGTATAGTCCCACAGGTTGAGCCACGCCAATCGCATATGCAACCTGCACAAGCACTTCGTCACATACGCCTGCTGCTACGAGATTCTTTGCAATATGGCGCGTGGCGTAAGCTGCAGAACGATCTACTTTTGACGGATCCTTTCCAGAGAATGCCCCTCCGCCGTGTGCCCCTTTTCCACCGTAAGTATCAACAATAATTTTGCGACCTGTTAATCCCGTATCTCCATGTGGTCCGCCAATAACAAACTTTCCTGTTGGGTTAACGTGGTATTTGATATCCCTGCCAAAAAGCTTTTGAACTCGTTTTGGCAGCTTTTTCTTTATTCTTGGAATAACGACATTGACAATATCCTCCCTGATCTGCCGCAACATAACAGCATCGCGCGCAAAATCATCATGCTGGGTTGAAATCACAATCGTATCTACCCGTTGTGGTCTGTTGTCATCACCGTATTCTATTGTAACCTGAGATTTGGCATCAGGCCTAAGGTATTTCATGACCTTTCCAGCCTTACGAATAGAAGCCAGTTCTCGCAATAATAAGTGAGCTAATTCAAGGGAAAGCGGCATATAGTTATCCGTCTCGTTTGTTGCATACCCAAACATCATTCCCTGGTCGCCAGCTCCTTGATCTTCTTTCCTCCTCCGTTCAACCCCCTGGTTTATATCAGGAGACTGCTCGTGAATAGCCGAAAGAATTCCGCAGGAATTTGCCTCAAACATATACTCGCTTTTGGTGTAGCCGATCTTTCTAATCACCTCGCGTGTGATATCCTGCACATCCAGATATGCATCTGACTTCACCTCACCGGCCAACACGACCTGTCCTGTTGTAACTAAGGTCTCACATGCCACTTTCGAGTCGGGGTCATATGCCAGGAAATAATCAATAAGGGCGTCTGAAATCTGGTCTGCTACTTTGTCGGGATGGCCTTCAGAAACGGACTCTGAAGTAAATAAATGAGGCATATGGATCCTGTATTTTAAGATTTACTATGATAGTTTGACAATAAATAAGACCGCAAATTTAGAGCGATTTATGAAAAACAAAAAGTTCCTGAGTCCAATCATCCTAAACGCTTAAAAAAAGAAAAACTGCCGGCGCCTTTGGCAACTTCTTTTTAATCATTTTCCACTTCCTTACTGTATGTGTCTTTATATATTCAGATTTACCCGTTATGTCCACAGCTACGCAAAGAAGTGTTTCCTGTTGGAGTGAACCAATTAAAGATTGAAACAGGGCGTTGCTGCGATATGGTGTTTCAATAAAGATTTGGGTTTGGCTTTTTTTTCCGGATTCCTGCTCGAAAGATTTTATTCTCCTTGATGCCTCTGCACCAACTGGCAAGTACCCCTGAAACGCAAAGCATTGCCCATTTAGCCCGGAAGCCATCAGCGCCAGTAGAATAGATGATGGACCAACAAGCGGTATAACCTGAATATCGTTATCATGTGCAAATCTTACCGCCAATGCGCCAGGATCAGCAATGCCTGGGCAACCAGCTTCAGACAGTATACCAATATGGAATCCTGTATGAATTGGAGCAAGTAACTTCTTCACCTCCGTGGGGCTGGTATCCTTATTAAGGACTTCAAATTGAAGTGGTTCAATGGCGTTATAAATATTCAGACTGCTGAGGTAGCGCCGGGCGGTACGCACGTCTTCAGCCAAAAAATGCCCAATGTCAGGCAAGATGTCCAGAACTTGCCTTGTAGTTACTGTCTGTTGGGTATTGTCTGCAATGATCGTAGGAATGAGATAAATCTTTCCAGGCTTCATAGGTTATTGAATCACAATAGAAATTAGTGCACTAAATTTGAGAAGAAAAACTACACATGGGCAAGTTGTTGATTATTGTAGGAATTGTCTGCATCCTATTAGGCCTTTTCATCACCTATGGTCATAAATTCCCTTTTCTCGGAAAACTGCCTGGTGATATCACTATTGAAAGCGGAAACTTCAAAATATATTTTCCAATCGCAACAAGTATTCTTATTAGTATTTTAGTCTCGTTACTCCTATACCTGTACTTCCGCCTTAAAAACTAATTTTTTTACCGGATCAAATCATGATTAACTGTAAACGTTCAAGATTCACATTGCCCCCGCGGCTTACTTATCTCAATTGTGCTTACATGTCCCCCTTGTTGAAAAAGGTGGAGAAAACCGGTATCCGTGGTCTGCGAAAAAAAAGGGATCCCTCCGGAATCCTTCCCGCAGATTTTTACACCGATAGCAGGCTTCTTCGAGAAGAATTCGCAAAACTCATCAACATATCAGACCCAAAGCGCGTAGCCATAATCCCGTCGGTATCGTACGGAATGGCAACGGTGTCTCACAATCTCAAAATTGGTCGTGGAGAAAAAATCATCGTCGCCTCAGATCAGTTCCCCAGCAATTATTATCCCTGGCATAATCTATGTGAAGAAACAGGGGCAGTTCTTACAATCATTGAACCTCCATCAACTCTCTCCGGGCGAGGCAAGATTTGGAATGAAAGAATACTTGATGCAATTGATTCCAAAACAAGGATGGTGGCCATAGGTAATGTACATTGGACAGATGGAACACTTTTCATGCTCGAAGCAATAAGAATTCGAACCAGAGAAGTTGGCGCACTCCTCGTCATTGATGGTACCCAATCGGTAGGCGCATTGCCCTTTGATGTTGAGAAAATCCAACCCGATGCATTAATCTGTGCAGGCTATAAATGGTTGCTTGGTCCCTATTCAATCGGCCTTGCCTATTATGGAGAATATTTTGATCAAGGGAGGCCTATTGAACAGAATTGGATCAATCGGCTGAACAGTGAAGATTTTGAACAACTCGTAAATTATCAACCTCTCTATCAGGAAGGATCACTTCGTTATGCGGTAGGTGAACAAAGCAATTTCATCCATGTGCCCATGTTGTTAAAGGCTATCCAGCAACTCAATCGATGGGGTGTAGAAAACATTCAGTCCTACTGTCAGATCATTTGCGAAAAGACCCTTGCTTCGCTCCAACAAAAAGGGTATTGGGTTGAGGACAATCGTTACCGGAGTAGTCATTTGATTGGAATAAGACTTCTTGACCATAACCCTCAAAAAATTAAAGCGTCTCTTCAAAAAAATAATATTTGTGTTTCTTTTCGTGGAGATGCCATTCGCGTATCTCCAAATGTTTATAACCATGAAAAAGATATTGTCAAGCTTGTCAAGGTATTGTCGCAGTAACGCATGCTCGAGAAAAAGTCCTATTCAAAATTTATTGGTGGTATACTCTTCTGCTTATTCGGGGCAGTATGTTTTTCAACGAAAGCTATTTTTGTAAAACTTGCCTATCGCGACACGGAGGTTGATGCAATTACACTTTTGGCGCTACGCATGCTCTTCTCCTTACCATTCTTTACGCTTTCAGCCATATTCTCTTCCAATCAGAGAAGCAACGTTCGTTTTACTGGCAAGCAATGGATAGGCGTTGCGCTGGTAGGGTGTCTCGGCTACTACGTGAGTAGCCTCCTTGATTTTCTTGGACTTCAATATATCTCAGCGGGCATTGAACGATTGGTGTTATTTATCTATCCTACGCTGGTGTTATTAATGACATCTGTAATCTTCAAAGTAAAAATCAGTACGCGGCAATGGTTTGCGTTGGCCATAACATACGCAGGACTATTTATTGCGTTCTGGGGTGAGGTCAGTTTTCAGGGAGGTACCGGGAATTTTTACAAAGGTGCCGCTTTAGTTTTTGTTTGCGCCGTCACCTATGCAATGAATATTGTTGGAAGCGGAAGGCTAATACCTACTCTCGGCGCAGCCAAATTCAACAGTTATGCAATGAGTTTTGCAGCGATCGCAGTATTGATCCATTTTTTCGTCACTTCAGACAATTCCCTTCTCGACCAGTCATACACAGTTTATTTCTATAGTTTCTCCATGGCAATAATCAGTACGGTGATCCCCTCATATTTGCTAACAGAAGGCATCAAACGTACTGGCTCCGGCAATGCCGCCATTGTCGGAAGCGTCGGACCAGTCTCTACGATTTTGCAAGCCTATTTCTTTTTGAATGAGCCAATGCATGCAATGCAGCTGGCAGGAACTGCGCTTATTCTGGCAGGTGTCCTGATGATAAGCAGTAAGAAGCTCGTTGCCGTCTAGCAGGGGAATCGAAATCGCCTTAATTGCGTATCAGACGTTACAAATCAAAAAGATTGTTCAGCTCTAAATCAACTTTGCCGACAACAAAAGAAAAGTCTTCGATGCGCTCAACAAAATCGATCTTATTTACATCAACGATTAATAATTTACCAAGCTTGTATTCGCCAATCCAGTTTTCGTAGTGTTCATTTAATTTTCTTAAATAATCCAACTGCATAGTGTATTCAAAGTCACGTCCTCTCTTTTCGATTTGCTGGACAAGTTTCGGAACATCAGCTTTTAAGTAAATCAATAAGTCAGGGGGGCTAACAAAGTTTATCATTGAATTAAAGATATCCTGATAGCTCTGGTAATCACGGTCGGTCATATGCCCACTTTGATGAAGATTTGCGGCAAATATGTAAGCATCTTCATAAATCGTCCTGTCCTGGACTGTGGTCTGCTTATTTTCAAGAATTTGATTTATTTGCTTAAACCTGCTGTTCAAGAAATATATTTGCAGGTGAAATGCCCACTGCGTCATGTCCCTGTAGAAATCACGTAAATAAGGATTGTGATCTACTGATTCATACAATGGGATCCAGTCATAGTGCTTTGAAAGTTTTTCGGTTAATGCAGTCTTCCCGGAGCCTATATTTCCACTGATCGCAATATGCTTAAGCTTATGTTGCATGCTTAGATTATTATTTTTGACTGCAGCGAAAATATTCTGGCTTGATTCTATAAATAAAGTTACCTTTTAATATGAAAAACTATTTCAGCAGGTTATACATTCTCACTATCTTTTTAATAATAAGCTTCACCAGCCAGGCACAAGAAAAATATAGCCTTCAGCCAGACGGAGTTTTTGATGGGGAGCAGCTTCACACGGGTTGGGTTGTCATTGTTGAGGACGATAAGATTACAGCAATCGGACCTGCGCCCCAGGTACCTGTGCCCACAGGAGCAACTACGCTAAAGTTCCCAGGTTGCACTTTAATTCCTGGCATGATTGAAGGGCATGCACATCTTTTACTCCATCCTTACAATGAAGCTGACTGGAACGATCAGGTATTGAAAGAATCGGACGCAATTCGCGTGGCCCGCGCTACAATACATGCCAGAAATACCCTTCGTGCAGGATTCACCACAGTAAGAGATCTGGGTACTGAAGGAGCAGGGTATGCTGATGTTGGTTTAAAGCAGGCAATTGAACAAGGCATTATTCCCGGGCCACGTATGCTTGTAGCAGGTCGTGCCATAGTGGCGACAGGGAGCTATGGTCCCACTGGGTTTGATACCGATTTCAATGTTATGCTTGGCGCAGAGCCAGCAGATGGAAATGACCTTGTACGTGTTGTTCGAGATCAGATCGGCAAAGGTGCTGACGTAATTAAAGTTTATGCTGATTATCGTTGGGGCCCGGCGGGTGATGCCCAACCAACCTTCTCTTTGGACGAATTGAAACTTGTTGTTGAAACAGCAAGAAGCAGTGGCCGGGCCGTTGTCGCCCATGCCACTACAGCAGAAGGTATGCGCAGAGCTATACTGGCCGGCGTAGAGACTATTGAACATGGGGATGATGGCACGACTGAGATTTTCCGACTGATGAAAGACAAAGACGTGGCATTTTGCGCAACATTATCGGCAGGAGAGGCTGTAAGCCATTACCGGGGTTGGAGAAAAGGCATTGACCCTATACCGGAGCAAATAAAGCGGAAAAGGGCAAGTTTTGCTGAAGCACTAAAATCAGGTGTTACCATTTGCGCGGGTGGAGATGTTGGCGTCTTTGCGCACGGTGACAATGCACGCGAACTGGAGATGATGGTTGAATATGGCATGCGTGCTACTGACGTATTAAGGTCGGTAACGAGTATCAACGCTAGAGTTTTTCACCTGGAATCAAAAGTGGGCAGGATTGTACCGGGTCTTATAGCCGATCTGGTCGTGGTACGCGGTAACCCTACCAAAGACATCTCAGATCTTCGAAAAGTAGAATGGGTAATGAAGAATGGTGTAGTTATAACAACAGAATAAGAAGCATACGGAAGCCACCTATATCTGGGGGTTTAAATCATTATTAATGCCGGATAGGGTATTCATTGCTTCTTTCATTTTCAGGACCTCATGAAGCATTGTCGATCATCTACCTGACTGTTAAAGCCATTTCTTCCTTTTGAAATACCATAGAAACAGCATGGAAGAAACAATCATCAGTCCGACCGCGAATGGGTACCCTCCCATCCACGCTAATTCGGGCATAAAACTGAAATTCATCCCGTATATGCTTGCAATGAGGGTGGGCGGCATGAAAACAACGGTAACAACAGTGAAAATCTTGATGACCTGATTCTGTTCAATATTTACTAATCCCAAAAAAGTATTTTGAAGGTACTCCAAACGCTCAGCACTGAATTGTGAATGCTGAAGCAATGAAGCAATATCTTTCAGGATAATCTTTAAGCGCTCGTTTTCGATTTTGTTAAACTCAGGGATGCGAATCAATGAGCTCACTACGCGCTGTTTCTCAGTAATGGTTTCATGGAGCAGCATTACGTTCTCCTGTAGTTGAGCAATGCCCAGCAACAGATCTTCACTGAGCGATCGTTTAGCCATGAGTTCCTTGCTAATTGCATTAAGTCCTCGATTTACGCCTTCAATTAAATCTGCATCGGCATCAATACGTGTTTCCAATACTGTTAAAAAAACATTGAGTCCATGTTCTTTCCTTTCAGAGGCGCTAACGGATTTTAGTCTCCTCACGGTTTCAGCAAAGATTTTCATATCCCCCTGGCGGTACGAAAAAAGAAGATTGTCCTTTAGTATGAAAGTAACATTTTGCACGGCTAGCTCCTTGTCGCTTGACACAAAGCCGAGGTTCATCTCAATGGTTTCGTCTGTTTCGAAAAAGCGAGAACTGCTTTCAATTTCCTGTAACTCCTGGAACGTAAAGAATTCGA
>Ga0224510_10000419_pt1 | contig 33105 bp, 25 predicted proteins | sample SF_May12_sed_USG_FD_170161 | JGI IMG/M metagenome (GOLD analysis project Ga0224510, IMG submission 170161) | Sediment microbial communities from San Francisco Bay, California, United States - SF_May12_sed_USGS_4_1 | ecosystem: Environmental > Aquatic > Marine > Sediment | place: USA: California... | reverse complement strand
GTTGTCGAGGTGCTCGAGCAGGATGGCGATCGCTTCCGCGACGCGCGGATCGTCCGACGGCAGGTGCGCGAGCAAGCGTTCGGCGGCTTCCTCGTACAGCTCGAGGCCGTCCTCGTCGATGCCCAGCCCTGCGCCGAGTCCAGAGAGCACCGGCAGGCGCCGTGCGAGCGACTGGTTGAGAGCATCGATCGTGAGCACGCGGAGCCGGCTCGGATTGCGCAGCAGGCCCCAGTCGTTGCGGGCATCGACGTCGAGCACGCGACGGGCCAGGTCGCGCGTCTCGTCGCGCAGTTGCGCCCGCGGGTCCTCGCACTGGCGCAGCGACTCCAGGATGCGGTTGCGCATCTCCGCTGCGGCCTTGCGCGTGAACGTGATGGCCAGCAGCGCTTCGGGCCGGTCCACGACGGCGAGCAGCGCGAGGAAGCGCTGCGTGAGCAGCTCGGTCTTGCCCGAGCCCGCCGGCGCCTGGACGATGAAGCTGCGGTCGACCCGCAACGCCTTCGCGCGCGCCTCACGGTCAGCCTGCAGCAGGTCAGACGGCTGCATCGTCGCCCTCCTCGGCTTCCTGGAGCGCCTGTGCCGAACGACAGACCCCGGGCAGGTGGCAGTAGCGGCACGCCCTGGCCGGATTCGGCGCGAGTCGTGCGTCGCCCTGGGCGTGCTCCCTCGCCAGCGACTCCAGGCGCGTGTTCCAGGCCTGCAGCAGGTCGTCCCAGCTCGCGTAGTCCTTGAACGGAGCCCTGGCCGCATCGAACGCCTTGAGTTGAGGGAACACCGCGCCTTCCCGCGCGAAGCCGCGGTAGCCGGTGCTGCCCTTGCAGACGATGCCGAACGCGACTGCGCCGACATCGTGCTGGCCGACCGCACGCACATAGAGCGGCAGCTGCGGCAGTTCCGGGCGCTCGCCCATCCACGCGGCGGGCTTCGCGCCCGCACCGGTCTTGTAGTCGATGACAGCCAGCGTGCCGTCCGCGAGACGATCGACACGGTCGAGCACGATCTTCGTCTGCACGCCTCCCACGTCGATCACGCGCGCATCCTCGACCAGCTCGACCGTGAACGGTGCGCGCTCCGCGTCCTGCTGCAACAGCTCGAGCACGCGCGCCGCGAGCCAGCGTTCCTCGAGGTCGAGCAAGCGCATGCCGACTTCGTCGGCCGTCGCACGCAGCGGCGCCAGCACCGCCTGCACGTGCGTGCGCAGGGTCGCGACGCGCTGCCCGGCGGACATCGCCAGCAGCACGGCCTGCTCGCGTACCTCGTTCCAGAAAGCCTGCAGCACGGCATGCGCGAGCCTGCCGCGTTCGGTGGCGGCGATGCCCGCGGCCGGGTTCTCGAGTTCGACGCCGCCCAGGCGCAATTCGACGGCGGCACGGAACGGGCACGCGCCCTGCAATTCGAACAGCCGGCTGCCGCCCTTCACGACCTCTTGCCGGGCAAACGCGGGAAGCGACCCATCGAGCAGCGTGTCGAGAGCGGGACGCGCATCGAATTGCGCCGACGACGCCTGTGCCCCGGGCCACAAGGGAATCGAGTCGAGGCGCGGCAGGCCAGTGACCAGCGCGCTCGGCAGCAACGGCGCTTCGTCCTCGAAGCGCGACACGCTGCAGATTGCCGTGGCCGCCGCGACCACGAGTCGTTGCAGCGTGCGTCGGGCCTGCTGCTCGGACAGCGCTGCCGTCGCTCCGGGGACCCCCTGCCTCGCCTGCAACTCGCGCGGCAGGAACGGGTCCGGGTTCGCCGGTGGCGGCCAGCGCGCAGCATCGAGTCCGCACACCCAGATCGCATCGAAGTGCATGCCGAGCGCCGTTTCCGGGTCGATCACCAGCAGCGGAGCCGCGATCTCCTGCGGTTCGAACGCAGTCCCGGCGGCCAGTTCGCGCAAGTGTGCGAATGCGACCGACACTCGCAGCGGACCGGCGACGTCATCGCTCGCCCCGAATTCGCCGAGCAGTGATTGCAGACGCTGCACGGCCTGGTGCTCGGCGCTGGCGGGATCGGGACCGGGCCAGCCGACTGCGCGCAGCAATTCGAAGAACTCGGGTGCCCACTGGCTCGGCAGTCGCGATCCCGTCCAGGTTCGTGCGCGCGCTGCTGCTGCCTGCAGCTGCGCCGCGGTGGCGGGACAACCGTGAGCGCGAGCCTCGCGCGCCAGGTAATCGAGGCCGGCCTGCGGAACGCCGGACTTGCGGAGCATCACGTCGAGTTCGGCGCGCGCGTACGACTCGCTGGCCGCAGCTCCGTCGTGTGCGCCGCGCAGCAGCGCGCCGGCCGCCGACAGTTCGGGAGTGGCAATGCAGGCAGCGATCCAGTCGAGTGCCGCAGACACCACCGGTCGCTCCAGCAACGGTCGCGCAGCCGCGAGTTCATAGGCCATCGATTCGGGCACAGGCCCGCCGGTGAACGCAGCGGCTGGAACGAGCACGCGGTCGAGCACGCGGCGAACGCGCGCGCGCTCACGAGCGAGCTGCGGCACGATCAGGGCCAGTCGTTCGTCCGGCTGCTCCTGCAACCGCTGCGCGGCCCAGCGCGCGGCGGTATCGAGTTCGGCGTCGAAGTCGTTGCACTCGACGGCGCGGGCGTCGAGGGGCGCATCCGCCGGTACGGCTGGACGCACCGCGACGCGCGCGCCCTGGCCCGCGACCCGTTCGATGAACGCCGCCTGCGCCGGCGTCCAGCGGTCGAAGCCGACGAATTCGACCGGCGTGTCGGCGGGCAACGGACCGACCGACAGCGAAGCCAGGGCGGGATCGAGCCAGCCGCCCTGCTCCAGCCACCGGCCGAATTCCGCCGCCCAGCGGGCGAACGCCTGGACCTCCGGGCCTTCGTCCCCGGCCAGGGCCCGGACGGGGATACGGTAGGCATGGAGCAGTTCCCAGGAGTGTTGCGCTACCGCCCCGAGACCGGACGGCAGCAGGACCGGCCGCAGGTCCACGTCGCGGCGGACGATCTGCTCCCACGCGATCAGGCCGTGGCTCGTGTCGAGCCAGCGGGCAGTCGTCCGGCCTGCCGCGCGGTCGACGTCGAACTGGCGACGCAGCAGTTCGGGCCAGGTGACCACATCCGGCGTCGGCCAGACGCCCAGGCCCCGGGCCTGGCAGGCCGCGTCGTGGCGGGCGCGCAGGAAATGGGCGAGGCGGCGAGTGGGCGCGACGTAGGTCGTGCCGGCCAGGAGCTCGTCGGACGAGACGGCTATTTTCCCTTTATAGCTCAGGTATTTACCGGATATACCTAATAACCTGCACGAGGTCAGGCCTCGACCGCCCGCAGCGGCGTCGACCGCGAAACGGGTTCGTCGCCGGCCGCGTAATTATCGAGCAACTCTTCCATCCGGCCGAATACGTCGGACAGCACCTCGGGTTCCGGCAGGTTGGTGACGCGAAAATGGGTGTTGTACGCCACGTTGAAGCTGGTGCCCGGGGCGACCAGGACGTGCTTGTGCTCGAGCAGGTCCATGGCGAACCGGCGGTCGTCGAAGCCCGGCAGACGCTGCGTGTCGACGCCTACGAAGGCGTACATCGCACCGCGCGGCACGGTGAGCCGCAGGTACTTGCTGCGCGCCACGGCGTCCACGATGGCTTTGCGGGACTCGTACAGGCGTCCGCCGGGACGAACCAGCTCCCTGACGCTCTGGTAACCGCCGAGCGCCGTCTGCACGGCCCACTGGCCGGCGACGTTGCTGCAGAGGCGCAGTGACGACAGGAGCTCGAGCGCCGACAGGTATTCACGGGCGTTCTCGAGGTCTCCCGAGAACACGGCCCAGCCCACGCGATAGCCGCAGGCCCGGTAGACCTTCGACAGGCCGCTCATGGTGCAGCAGAGCGTGTGCTGTGCCAGCGTGGCCATCGGCACGAACTCGGCGCCGTCATACGTCATCTGGTCGTAGATTTCGTCGGCGTATATCACCAGGTGGTGCTTCTCCGCGACGCGCGCGATCGCCTCGAGCACTTCCCGCGGATAGACCGCACCCGTCGGGTTGTTCGGGTTGATCACGACGATGGCGCGCGTGCGCTTCGTGATCAGGGACTCGATTTCTTCCGGGTCCGGCACGAAGCCACGCTCCGGGCGGCACGGATAGTGGATGGCGCGGCCACGGTTCAGGTTCACCGCGGCGGTCCAGAGCGGGTAGTCGGGGCTCGGGACGAGCACTTCCTCGTCAGCAGCGAGCAGCGCCCGCAGCGTGAGGTCGATCAGTTCGCTGACGCCGTTGCCGATGAAGACGTCGTCGGCCGTGACGCCGCGGATGCCGCGCTCCTGCTGCTGCATCACCACGGCCTCGCGTGCCGGGAAGATGCCCTTCTGGTGGCAGTAGCCCTCGGCCGCGCGCAGGTTCTCGATCATCGCAAGCCGCATGGTCTCCGGCGTGCGGAAGCCGAAGGCGCCCGGGTTGCCGATGTTGAGCGAGACGATGTCGTAACCCATGCGCTCCATTTCCTGGGCGCGACGCGCAAGCTTGCCGCGGATCTCGTAGCGGACGTTGGCGAGGCCGGGGCTCGGCCGGACGGAGCGTGTGGACATGGTCGCGATGCCTGGCGGGAAAGCGTCTGGCGATTATCGCACCAGTCAGAGGCCGAGGACGATGCCCACTCCACAAAGGCTTAGGGCAGCGCCGGCCAGGGCGTGGACGTACCGCTCGGCCGGGGCCAGCGGGAGGCGTTCCAGGCCGCGCGTGGCGAGGTAGACGACCGCCATCATCGTAGCGATCGTCGCCGTCGCGAAGGCCAGGACCACCGCCGTGAGCCCCCACCAGCTGTGCTGGGCGGCCGGATACATCAGCAGCGGGATCAGCGTCTCGCAAGGGCCCAGGATGAAGATCACGAACAGCGCCCACGGCGTGATGCTGCGGACGTTGTCGGTGTCGAGCTGGATGTGGACGTGGGCATGTTCGTCCTGCGTGTGATGGCCATGCACGTGCCGGTGGCGCGTGCCGTCCGCGTGGACGTGTTCGTGAGAGTGTTTCCGGCTGCGCCAGGCCTGCTTGAGTCCCCATGCCATGTAGACGAGACCGAATGCGATCAGCGCCCAGGCCGCGAGGTCGCCCCGCAGGCCCTCGAGCCACTGCAGGCGGTGCAGCGACGCGCCGATCGCGATGCCGATGAAGCCGATGACGATGGAGCCGAGCACGTGTCCGGCGCCGCAGAACGCGGTGACGAGCATGGTCTTGCGGCGCGTCCAGTTGCGTGCCGCCGACATCGCGACGAACGGCAGGTAATGGTCGGGCCCGAGCACGGTGTGGACGAAGCCGATCGAAACGGCCGTCAGCACCAGCAGGCCAAGTTCCATGTGCATGCGTCGCTCCGTCGCTGCGCCTCGCTGGCGCAACAATCAAGTTCGCAGATAACCACAGCGCTGGACGGATTCCAACCGCGGGATTTCCCTACGGTCCTCAGGGTGTTTTCCGGTCTGTAAAGCGGCATTCGGCGCCGAAGTCCCGGCGGCCGACCCAGTGGTTCTTCCCGGGCGCGGAAAGACAGACATGCGCTCGGGAAGAACCACTGGATCGACCGCTCGCGAGGCCGCGCCTGCGCTCGTTTTCGAGGACCGAAAACGTCGCACGGCGCAAGCGACATCAACCAGGTTCAGCGTCACCAGCCACACCCGGCTCGCAGGGCCGTGCGCGGATACGTGGTTGTGGCGCCGTCAGTCCGTAATAGGAACCGCTACACGCTACCGGGTTGCGGAGCCTCCGATTGGTAAAATCGACCGTCTGATTCGAATCCGGTTCAGGCTGCGGGCGCCGTGCGTGTTTCCCGCCAACGGCGGGAACGAGCTCACGCGCTGCGTTTCGAGCGGTGGGTTCGGTGTCTTTTCCGGCCCGCGTATCTGCCTTTCCGCGGGCCGGAAAAGACACCGAACACGCCGCCTTCTATCGCTTCACCCGGCTCACGTTCACCGCCAACGCGATACGAGCCCGCTGCAACGTCGGATCCGGCTCAGGCACGGCCGCCAGCAGTTCGCGCGTGTACTGCACCTGCGGGTCGCCAAAGATGGCGTCACGACTACCCTGCTCCACCACCCGCCCCTGGCACAACACGGCGACGTCGTCGCAGAGATGCCGCACCACGGCGAGGTTGTGACTGATGAAGAGCAGCGACATCTGGTACCGCTCGCTCAGCTCGTGCAGCAGGTTGACGATCTGGGCCTGCACCGACACGTCGAGCGCGCTCACGACCTCGTCGCAGACGAGCAGGCGCGGTCGCGCGACGATCGCGCGTGCAATCGCGACCCGCTGGCACTGCCCGCCGCTCATTTCGTGCGGGTAGCGGTTGGCGAAAGCCGGCGCGAGCCCGACCTCCGACAACGCCGCCCGAATGCGGTCCTGTGCCGCGACCGTAGCCACCGGACCGGCCAACGCCTGCAATGCCTCGCCGACCACCTGCCCCGCCGTCATGCGTGGATCGAGGCTGCCGAACGGGTCCTGGAAAACCACCTGCAGCTCGCGCCGCAGCGAGCGCATCGCCGTCGCGTCGTCGTAATCGACCGTGCGACCTTCCCACGCCACTCGCCCTGCCTGCGCGCGCACGAGCCCGAGCAGGACCCGCGCGAGCGTCGATTTGCCCGACCCGGACTCACCGACGACGCCGAGCCGGCCGCCTTCGGGAATCGCGATGGAGACGTCGGACAGCGCTTCCAGCGCGCGTGCCGGCGCGAGCAGCCCGGCACCCCGCAGCGTATAGCGCACGCTGACCCGCTCCACCTGCAACAGGGTCGACGTCGTGCTCACGCGATCTCCCTGTCGTGCGGCAGCAGCAGCAGCAAGCCGGTGCTCATGCAATCTCCGCCCGATCCTGCAACGGCCGATGGCACGCGACCGCGGTGATGGGCCAGGCTCGTCCGTCCATCGAGTCGCCCTGCGCGGTCGTCAATGGACTGACTTCAGCGCTCGCTGTCAGTTCGGGGCGCGAATCGCTGCATCGATCGACCGCCCGCCCGCACCTCGGCGCAAACGCGCAACCCGGCGGACGCGCCGACGGTTGTGGCGGATCCCCCGCGATCCCGACGAGCCGCGACTGAGCCACGCCGTGCAGTCGCGGCACGGCCGCCAGCAACGCCGCCGTGTAAGGATGCTTTGGTGCGCGGAACAACTCGTCCGTGGTCGCGGTCTCGACGATCCGGCCCGAGTACATGACCGCGACCCGATCCGCGAGCCCCGCGACCACGCCGAGATCGTGCGTGACGAGCAACATGCCGACGCCACGGCTGCGCACGAGCGCGAGCAGTTCCAGCACTCGTGCCTGCACGCTGACGTCGAGCGCGGTGGTCGGCTCGTCCGCGAACAGCAGCTGCGGACCGCACATGAGGGCAGCCGCGAGCGCGACGCGCTGGCGCATGCCGCCGGACAGTTCGTGCGGATACTGCCGCAGGCGCGACTCCGGATCGGCGATCTCCACGTCGCGCAGCGCCTGCAGCGCGCGCTCACGGGCGGCAGCGCGAGTGGCAAGACCGCGATCGAGCAGGCCTTCGGTCAGCAACGTCTCGATGCGCAGGTGCGGCGTGAGTGAACTCAGCGGGTCCTGCGTCAGCAAGCCGATGCCGGTGCCGCGCACCGCATTGAGCGAGCGTTCGCCCGCACCGATCAGTTCCCGGTCTGCAAACAGGGCGGATCCTCGTGCCGTGCCGTTCGACGCGAGCAGGCCCAGGCACGCCAGCAGCACCTGGGTCTTGCCGGACCCCGACTCACCGACGACGGCAAGGCATTCACCGGCACGAACGTCGAACGAAACGCCGGACACGGCCTGCACTACGCCCTGCGACGTGGAGAAATCCACGCCCAGGTCGCGCACGCGCAGCAACGGCGCACTGGTCATCGTCGTTGCCTCGGGTCGAGCGCGTCGCGCAGCCCGTCCCCCAGGAAGTTCAGGCACAGCAGCACGATGGCGAGCACGGTCGAGGGCACCAGCAGCAGCCACGGCGAGGACTCCATTTCGAGCGCACCCTCCGCCACGAGCCGGCCCAGGCTCGTGAGCGGCTCCTGCACGCCGAGGCCGAGGAAGCTCAGGAAGCTCTCGAAGAGGATCACCTGCGGCACCGTGAGCGTCGCATACACGATCACCGTGCCGAGCACGTTCGGCACGATGTGACGGGCGATGATCGTGGCGGGCGGCAAGCCGAGGGCGATCGCGGCCTCGACGAACTCGCGGCTTCGCAGGGCGAGCGCCTGGCCGCGCACGATGCGCGCCATCGTCAGCCAGCCGACGGCGCCGATCGCGAGGAAGATCAGGACCAGGCTGCGGCCGAACACGACGGTCAGGATGATCACGAAGAACATGTACGGCAGCGCGTAGAGAACGTCGACGAACCGCATCATCCAGCCGTCCACGCGCCCGCCCAGGTAACCCGCCGTCGCGCCCCACGCAACGCCGATGACGACGCTGACGATGGTCGCGAGCAGCGCCACGAGCAGGGACACGCGCGCGCCGACCCAGACGCGCGCGAACAGGTCGCGGCCGTTGGCGTCGGTGCCGAACCAGTGACCGTGCGCAAGCGACGGCGGCGTTGCGAGCGTCGCCTGGGTCCAGTCGACCTGCTCGACCGTGTATGGACTGAGCCATGGGCCGACGAGCGCCAGCGCGCAAACGAGCAGCAGCAGCGACGCGGCCACGATCGCCGCGCGGCTGCGCTTGAGGCGTTGCCAGGCGTCGCCCCACAGGCCCTGTCTGCGGGCGTCGGCGGGCGCGACCTCAACCATGCCGGATCCTCGGATCGAGCCAGCCGTACAGCAGGTCGACCGCGAGGTTCAGCAGCAGGATCAGCGCGGCATAGAAGATCACCATGCCCATCACCAGCGTGTAGTCGCGATTGATCGCACCCTGCACGAAATACCGTCCCACGCCAGGCAGGCCGAATACCTGCTCGACGACAAGCGAGCCCGTCAGCAGCGCCGCCGCGGCCGGCCCGAGGAAGCTCACGACCGGCAGGAGCGTCGGCTTCAGCGCGTGGCGGCGGATCAGCGCGTTGCGATCGAGGCCCTTGGCACGCGCGGCACGCAGGTACGGCGCCTGCAGCACCTCGAGCAGGCTGCCGCGCGTGAGGCGCGCGATGTAGGCGACGAACGGCAGCGCCAGCGTGACGACCGGCAGGACCATGTGCTGCACGCTGCCCGGCTCCCAGCCCGCCACCGGCAGCCAGTCGAGCTTGACGCCAAAGAACAGCGCCAGCACCGGGGCGAGCACGAATCCCGGAATGGCGATACCGGCGAGCGCGACGGTCATGACGGCGTGATCCAGCGCGGTGTCATGACGCAATGCGGCGGCAAGCCCCAGCGGCACACCGAGCGCGAGCGCGAGCAGCAGTGCCAGCGTCCCGACCGTCAGCGTGACCGGCAAGCCACGCGCGATGAGTTCCGAGACGCGGTAATCCTTGTACTTGAACGACGGACCGAGATCGCCGTGCGCCAGGCCTTGCAGGTAGCGGCCGTATTGCACCAGGACCGGCTGATCGAGGCCATAGGCCGCCTGCAGGTTCGCCTCGATCTCTGGCGGGATCGCCTGCTCCTCGTCGAATGGCCCGCCCGGCGCCAGCCTCATGACGAAGAACGCCGCCGTGACGATCACGAGCAACGTTGGCACGATGCCGAGCAAGCGACCGAGCGCGTAACGCAGCATCGCTTCAGCCCGCGCCCGGCGTCATCGCGCCGGCCCGCTGCGATCGAGCAACTGCCGGAATTCGGCTTCGTCGGCGATGCGGACCCCGAGGTCCTGCGCCTTCTTGAGCTTCGAGCCGGCGTCCGCGCCGACAACCAGCAGCGTGGTCTTTTTCGACACGGAATCAGTTACGGTCGCCCCTGCCGCTCGCGCGGCTTCCCTCGCCTGCTCGCGCGACATCGTCGCCAGCGTGCCGGTGATCACGACCACCTGGCCAGTCAGTGGACCTTCGGCCACGGTCACCGCGCGTTCGATGACAGGCCAAGTTACGCCCGCCGCGCGCAGGTTCTTGATTACGAGTCGATTACGCTCCTCGGCGAAGAATTCACGCACGTGCCCTGCGACGACCGGGCCGACGTCGCGCACCTCCTGGACCTCTTCGAACGACGCCGCCTGCAACGGATCCAGGTCGCCGAAATGCTCGGCGAGCGCGAGCGCCGTAGCCTCACCCACGTCGCGGATTCCGAGCGCATACAGGAATCGCGGCAGTGTCGTCTGCTTGCTCTTCGCGAGCGCGGCGACCAGGTTGGCCGCCGACCTGGGGCCCATGCGCTCCAGTTCAGCAACCTCCGCCACCGTCAGGGTGTAGAGGTCGGCCGGCGTTGCGACGCGACCGCTCTCGATCAACTGCTCGACCAGGCGCTCGCCAAGACCGTCCACATCCATCGCGCGGCGTGACGCGAAATGACGGATCGCGCCGAGACGCTGCGCGGCGCAGACGAGCCCGCCGGAACAGCGCGCGACGGCTTCGCCTTCGGTACGGTCGACGTGCGAGTTGCAGACCGGACACCGCGCCGGCAATTTCACGCTGCGCGCATCGTGCGGTCGCTTTTCCGGGATCACCCGCACGATCTCGGGGATCACGTCACCGGCCCGGCGCACGACGACCGTGTCGCCGATGCGCACGTCCTTGCGCGCCACTTCGTCCATGTTGTGCAGGGTGATGTTGCTGACCGTCACGCCGCCGACGAAAACGGGCACGACGTGCGCCACGGGCGTGAGCGCACCGGTGCGACCGACATAGAACTGGACGTCGTGCACGACGGTCGTCTCTTCCTGCGCCGGAAACTTGTACGCGACGGCCCAGCGCGGCGCCCGCGCCACGAATCCGAGGTCGCGCTGCCAGTCCAGGCGATCGACCTTGTAGACCACGCCGTCGATGTCGTAGGCAAGCTTGTCGCGACGCCCGCCGATCCGCCGGTAGTACGCGAGGCAGCCCTCGACTCCGTCGACCACGTCGATTTCCGGGCAGGTGCGCAGGCCGAAGTCGCGCAAGGCGGCAAGGAGTTCGCTGTGCCGCGGTGGCACCCTCCAGCCTTCGGTCGCGCCGACCCCGTAGAAGAACAGGTCGAGCGAGCGCTCTGCCGTGATCGTCGGGTCGAGCTGGCGCAGGCTGCCTGCGGCCGCATTGCGCGGGTTGGCGAACGTCTTGTCGCCACGCTCGGACTGGCGACGGTTCAAAGCCTCGAACGATTTCCGGGTCATGAAGACCTCGCCACGCGCCTCCAGCACCGCCGGTGGATGCCTGCCGCGCAGCTGGATGGGAACCGAACGGATGGCGCGCACGTTGACCGTGACGTCCTCGCCGCGGGAGCCATCGCCGCGCGTCGCCGCCTGGACCAGCCTGCCCTGCTGGTAATGCAGCGTGATCGCCAGGCCGTCGATCTTCGGCTCGGCCGAGTACGCGATCGCTGCCACGTCCAGGCGCTCGCGCGCCCGCCGGTCGAAATCGAGGATGTCCTGCTCGCTGAACGCATTGTCGAGCGACAGCATCGGCACCGCGTGCACGACTTCGCGGAACTCACGCGAGGCCTGGCCACCGACCCGCTGCGTGGGCGAATCGGGATCGGCCAGTTCGGGATGGGCGGATTCGATCTGCCGCAGCTCCCGCATCAACGCGTCGAACTGGGCGTCCGATACTTGCGGATCATCGAGAACGTAGTAACGGTAGTTGTGATTCTCGATCAGCTCGCGCAGTTCGCGGGCCCGTCTCGCCATCTCGCGGGACGTCGCCATGACCTGGCCTCAGCTCGAACCGGCGCCGCGCTCGAACTCGAGCGCTTCCTCGCGGAGCCGGCCGACGCGCAGTGCCGTGAGCGGCGCTCCGCGCTCGTCGGTCAGCGAACCGTTCAGGTACGTGGCCAGGGCGCGGGCCGCAAAAATCATCTCGTCGAAGGCTTCGGCCGCCGGCACCGGACCGGGCAGCACCGCGAACATGGCAACGCCGGGGTAGTACGTGGTCGGCATCGCCTCGATGTCGAACGTGCCCGGCTCGCGCAGGCTGGCGACGCTGAAGATCGGCCGGCCGTCGTCATGCAGGTGGTGGAAGATCTCGTAGCGACCGAATCCCAGGCCTTCCGAGCGCAACGCGGCGAGCAATTCCGTGCCGTCGAAGCGCGCGGGCGCCGCAGCCGTTACGCGGATGGCAAGGATCTTCTGCGCCCTGCGCGGCGCCGGTGCCGGCGCTTCGCCAGGCACGGCCTCTGGTGGCCCGGGCTCTTCGAGCGGGCGCGTGCTCAACGTGGGCTCGACACGCAACGTCGGCTCCGGTCGCAGTGTCGGCACTGAATCGGTCCGCGTCGAGGACAGCGTGGGCTCGCGCCGCCCGATCGCAGGAGTTTCGAACACGCTGTCGTCGTCGAAATCAGCGCGGCGCGGTGCCGGCGCATCGAGCGTGTCGACTTCGTCCTGGCCGAAGCCTGGCTCGACGCGACCCTCCGCACGAGCTTCGACCAGGAATCCAGGTTCTTCGCTGTCGGCATCGACGTCGTCGAGCGGCACCGGTGCTTCAGTCTCGAAACCCCTGGCGCCGCCCGTGAAGACGGCGGGACGCCGCGAGCCTTCGGTCTCGCCTCGCCCCTGCCAGCGGGTACGCGTGCCCCACAGGTACAGGCCGGCGATGAGCAGCACCCCGGCGGCGAGCAGGATCCAGCGCAGTTCGTTCATCGAATCGCAGGCTTCCTTGCGTGACTCACATTGCCGCCATGCGCACGGCTTCGTCGACGTCGACAGCGACGAGGCGCGAGCAGCCGGGCTCGTTCATGGTAACGCCGAGCAGCTGGTTGGCAAGCTCCATCGTCGTCTTGTTGTGCGTGACGAAGATGAACTGCACCTGGTCGGACATCTCGCGGACGATGTCGCAGAACCGGCCGACGTTGTTCTCGTCGAGCGGCGCGTCGACTTCGTCCAGCAGGCAGAACGGCGCGGGGTTGAGTTCGAAGATCGAGAATACGAGCGCGACCGCCGTGAGCGCCTTCTCGCCGCCGGACAGCATGCTGATCGAGCTGTTCCGCTTGCCTGGCGGACGCGCCATGATCGCGACACCGGCCTCGAGCACGTCGTCGCCGACGAGCTCGAGATAAGCCTGGCCGCCGCCGAACAGGCGCGGAAACTTCTTGCCCAGGCCGGCGTTCACGCGGTCGAAAGTATCCTGGAAGCGCGACTTCGTCTCACGGTCGATCTTGCGGATCGCATCCTCGAGCGTGTTGAGCGCGTCGTTGAGGTCGGCGAACTGGCGGTCGAGGTATTCCTTGCGCTCGCTCTGTTCGGCGAACTCGTCGATCGCCGCGAGGTTCACTGCACCGAGCCGCTCGATCTTCTCGCTGGTCTCGGCCAGGCGCTGCTCCCACGCCGGAACGCTGGCCCCGTCGACCAGGGCGGCGACGACGACCGGCAATTCGAGGCGGGTCTGCGTGAACTGCTCCAGGTAGGTCTCGCGGCGCAGCTTGAGTTCCTGCACCGAGAAGCGCACGTTCTCGAGGGCGGACCGCGCGGCCTCGACCGCGCCCTCCGCGCCGAGCCGGCGCTCATCGAGTCCACGCAGGTTCGCGTCGACCTCTTCCATCCCGTGGCGCGCGGCCGAGAATTCGGTTTCGACCGCGACGCGACGCTGCAGCGCCACTTCGAGCGTGGCCTTCAGCTGGGCCTCGCTCTCCTCGCCGCTGGCGAGCTGCGCATCGAGATCCTGCCGGCGCGCTTCGAACTGGCCAACCTGCGCGTCGAGGCGTTCGAGACCCGACAGCAGGGACTGGTAGCTGGTGCGGCGCGATTCGACGCGGATCGCGGCCTCGCTGGCGGCGGTGCGCGCTGTCTGCGCCGCTTCGCGCGTCGCGGCCAGGCGGCCGCGCAGGACTTCGCGCTCCGCTTCGAGCGCGACGCGACGCTCTTCGAGTTCGCCCATCGCATTGACGGCTTCCTCGAGGCGACTGCGTGCGGCACGGTTGCCGGCGTTGGCGGCCTCGAGTGCGCCCGCGACTTCCGTCATCTCGAACGCGAGCTGCTGCATGCGCTGGCTGCGCTGCTCGGCACGGGCGCGCAGGCTGTCAATCTGCGAACGCAGGCTCATGTGGCTCGAACCACTGCGCGACACCACCGCCTGGTGGCTCGCCAGGCGATCTTCCAGGTCACGCACGCGGCCGCGCAGCGCTTCGAGGTCGGACTCGGCGGTGCGGTGTTTCGTCTGTTGCGTATCGAGTGCGGAACGTTCGGCGCGCAGGCGCTCTTCGCGCTCGATCACTCCTTCGTGGGCATCCTTGTCGCGGCTGACGCGCAGCCAGTCCGGGCCGATCCAGATGCCGTCGCGCGTGATGACCGACTGGCCCGCGCGCAGTTCGGGCCGCAGGCGCAGCGCTTCGTGCAGGGTATCCGTGGCGACGATGCCTTCGAACAGGGCGTCGAGGCCGGCAGGACCGCGCACGCGCGAGCGCAGCGTTCGCCCGGTGTGACCTGCGGAAACCGGGCCCTGGGCCCCGGCAAAGAACGTGACGGTGCCGGTCGTGAAGCTTTCGAGCGTGGCGGCCACATCGTCCAATGAGTCGACGCAGACAGCTTCGAGGTAGCCGCCGAGCACCGTTTCGACCGCGCGATCCCAGCCCTTGTCGACCGAAAGCTGCTGCGCCAGGCGCGGACTGTGCTCGAGACCGCGCGACTTGAGCCAGTCGACGACCTTGCCCTGCCCCTGCCCGAGCGCCGCGCGCTGCAGCGCCTCGAGCGAGACGATGCGGCCTTCGACTTCCTGAGTTTCGCGACGCGCGGCCTGCGCAGCCTGGGCGAGTTCACGCTCGCGGCCGCGTTCGGCCTGCAGCGTGGCGACGAGTTCGTCCATGTGCTGGCGTGCGGCCTCGTTTTGCGCGCGCGCCTCGGCCTCCTGGCCCTCGAGCGCTGCGAGCGTGGCGGCGACGTCAGCCGCCGACAACGTGCCGTGCTCCTGGGTGGCGCGGTCCTGCTGATTGAGCAGGCCGCGCAGCTGGTTTTCCATCACTTCGAGACGGGCACGCTCGGCGCCTGCGGCCGATGAGGCCTGCCGCAGCGACTGGTTGAAGCCTTCCCAGTTCTCCTGCCAGCCTGCCATCGCGGTTTCGGCCGCTGCGAGTTCGGCTGCGGCGGCCTGTTCCGTGGCGCGCGCCTGCTCGAGGCCCGGACCCATCTCGGCCAGCGCCGCTGCCAGTTCGGCGGCGAGCTGGCGATCGCGCACGCGGTGCAGGTCCGCGTCCTGGACGCCCTGAGCGATCTGGTCGAGTTCCTGTCGCTGGCGCGCGCGGATTTCGCGCGCGTGGTCGATGGCCTGTTCGGTGCGCGAGATGTCCGCGCCGACCTGGTAGTACCGCCCCTGCACCTCGGACAGCACGGCCGCCTGCGCGTCGTGCTCCTGCCGCGCACGTTCGATGGCGGCTTCGATCGATCGCTGCCCCGCCAGCGCCGCCTGCAGCGCAAGGTCACGCTCGCTCAGGATCGCCTGGCGCGCGCTCGCTTCGCTCTCGACTTCGCGCAACTTGAGCGCGAGCAGTTCGGCGTGTGTCTGCCGTTCTTCCTGCTTCAGCGCCTGGTAACGGCGCGCGGTGGCGGCCTGGCGCTGCAGGTGACGCAGCTGCTTTTCGACCTCGTCACGCAGGTCGGACAGGCGCGCCAGGTTCTCGCGCGTCTGCGCGATGCGGCTTTCCGTCTCCTTGCGACGCTCCTTGTAGCGCGAGATGCCCGCGGCTTCTTCGAGGAAGGCGCGCATGTCGTCGGCCTTCGCTTCGATCACGCGCGAGATCATGTTCTGCTCGATGATCGCGTAGCTGCGCGAGCCGAGGCCGGTGCCGAGGAACAGCTGCGTGATGTCCTTGCGGCGGCAGCGCACGCCGTTCAGGAAATACGACGACTGGCCGTCGCGCGAAACGACCCGCTTCAGCGAGACTTCGGCATAGCTCGCGTACTCGCCGCCGAGCTTGCCGTCGCTGTTGTCGAAGATGAGCTCGACCGACGCGGTGCCGACGGGCTTGCGCGTGCCGGACCCGTTGAAGATCACGTCCGCCATCGAGTCGCCGCGCAGGTGCTTGGCCGAGATTTCGCCCATCACCCAGCGCACGGCGTCGATGATGTTGGACTTGCCGCAGCCGTTCGGGCCGACGACACCGACCAGGTTCGTCGGGAAACCGACCGAGGTCGGGTCCACGAACGACTTGAAACCGGCCAGCTTGATCTTGGTCAGGCGCATCACTCACCCGGGAAAACTGCGTGGCGCAGCGAAAGGCGAATTCTAAAAGAATCGAACTCGCCTCACAGCAGTTCCGGACGCCGGGTCCAGCCGGGTCAGCGGCCCGGACGACCTGTTTTTTTCGGGGTGGACGACCGCGGTTCCGCCTGTATAATCGCGCGCCTCCAACCGGAGTGGGGAGTTCGTCGATGCCCGTCAAGAAACCGTCTGCCAAGCCGTCGAAGGCCCAGAAGACCGTTTCTGCGAAGGTTGCCAGGCCCGCCGCCAAGCCCGCTGCCAAGCCCGCGGCGAAAGCGGCTCACAAGCCAGTGACTGCCAAGGAAAAGGCCGTGCCACGCAAGACCGTTACCGCCGCTGCCAAGCCAGCGCCGAAGCCCGCTGCTGCGAAGACCAAGCCGAAGCGAATGCCGGAGCCGGTCAGCGCCGTCAAGCGCTCCGCGGATGCTGATCTCGCAATGAACCCGAGCCTGCTTTCCGGCCCGCGCAACGTCCAGCCCTACCAGGTCAGCAAGGGCGAGGAGTACATGAGCAAGGAGCAGCTCGAACACTTCCGCACCATCCTGTCCAGCTGGAAGCAGGACCTGATGCAGGAGGTGGATCGCACGGTGCTCCACATGAAGGACGAAGCTGCCAACTTCCCCGACCCCAACGACCGCGCCACGCAGGAGTCCGAATTCAGCCTCGAACTGCGCACGCGCGACCGCGAGCGCAAGCTGATCCGCAAGATCGACGAGGCGCTCAAGCGCATCGAGGACGGCAGTTATGGCTACTGCCTCGAGACCGGCGAGCCAATCGGCGTGAAGCGCCTCGAAGCCCGCCCGGTGGCAACGCTGAGCGTAGAGGCGCAGGAACGCCGCGAACGCCGCGAAAAGCAGTTTGGCGACCGGGACGACTTCTACCGCTGATCCTTCCGGGCCTTCCGGGACCTCGGCTGCAGCGGGAGCGACCAGGCGCCCGGGTGCGGGCATGACGCCGTATCGCGGGCGCTTTGCCCCCTCCCCCAGCGGCTCCTTGCATTTCGGTTCCCTCGTCGCCGCAGTCGGCAGCTACCTCGACGCGCGTTCCCATGCCGGCCAGTGGCTCGTGCGCATCGAGGATCTCGACCCGCCGCGCACGCGCCCCGGCGCCGCCGGGCAGATCCTGGCCGCGCTCGAAGCCTACGGCATGGAGTGGGACGGGCCGGTCCTGCAGCAGAGTTCCCGGTTCGCCGTCTACGCCGAGGCCATCGAACGCCTCGCCCACGCGCATTGCCTGCGCCAATGCTCCTGCACCCGCTCCGCCCTCGCCCGCCTGCCCGAGAATCAGTCTCGTCCGACCGGCACCGGCGAGGAACTGTTTCATCCCGCGGAATGCCTCGCAGTCGAGGGGGCTCTCGTCCCGGGCCAGGCGCTGCGGCTGCGTGTTCCGGCCGGCGCAATCGGCTTCGACGACCGCAGCCTGGGCCCGCAATCCATCGATGTCGCAGCCACGGTGGGCGACTTCGTGCTGCGGCGCCGGGACGGCCTCTACGCATACCAGCTGGCGGTCGTCGTGGACGACGCGGCACAGGGCATCACCGACGTGGTGCGTGGCTGCGACCTGCTGTCGAGCACAGCCCGGCAGGTCCTGCTGCAGCGTGCGCTCGGCCTGCCGCCGGTGCGATACCTGCATTTGCCCCTTGCCGTGGACGACCGAGGCCTTAAGCTCTCCAAGTCGGCAGATGCGCCAGCCCTCCGGGGACGGGTCGGGCAGGCCGGGCAGCTGGTTGCGGCGCTCGAGTTTCTCGGGCAATCGCCGCCGGCAGCGCTGACACGCGCGCCGCTGCGCGCGATCTGGGACTGGGCACGCGAGCATTGGCGCGTGGAGGGTTTTGCGGGTTGCGCGGCGCGCGCGGCTCCGCAAGTGGCTTGCTAGCGCCGGCACCGCCGGCCGAGGACAGAGCACGATGGCGACGACTGCGGCTACGAAGACCAGGACGAAGAAATCGAGAGGCGGTGATGCCGCCGGTGGTGGAGGCAGCGGCAAGGGGCCGCGCGTCATCCGCAAGTATCCCAACCGCCGGCTCTACGACACGGTCGAGAGCCGCTACGTCACGCTGGCGGACATCCGCCGCCTGGTCGTCGAACGCATCGACTTCGTCGTGCTCGACCGCAAGTCGCAGCAGGACATCACGCGCAGCATCCTGCTGCAGGTGATCGCCGAGCAGGAAGGCGGCGGCGAGTCGCTGATGAGCCGCGATTTCCTGTCGCACGTGATCCGCAGTTACGGCAGCGGGCTGCAGGATTTCGTGGGGCGCTATCTCGACGAGAGCATCCAGCTCTTCGCCAAGGAACAGCGCGAGCTGCGCGACCGCTTCAAGAACGTGGTGGGCATCGATCCGCTCGAGACCGTGACCCAGGTGGCGCAGAAGAACTACCAGCGCTGGAAGGCACTGCAGGAAGAGGTGTTCTCGCGCCTGCCGCGGCCGTTTGGCCGGGACGACCGGGAGTGAGGGGCTAGGGGATGGGGGTTGGGGGATAGTCGAAAGCGCGCTAAGCGCGCCCTGCTCCGACTAACCCCTATCCCCTAACCCCTGCTCACTTCAATGCGGTGGTCGACGGCGTCAGCCGTCGACATTCCGCATTGAGAGCCGCACGCGGCCCTGGCGATCGACTTCGAGCACCTTCACGCGCACGACGTCGCCTTCCTTCAGCTTGTCGCTCACGCGCTCGACGCGCTCTTCGCTGATCTGCGAGATGTGGACGAGGCCGTCCTTGCCCGGCAGGATCTGCACGAACGCGCCGAAGTCCATCAGGCGGACGACCTTGCCTTCGTAGATCGAGCCGACTTCCACTTCGGAAGTGATCAGCTCGATGCGACGCTGCGCTTCGCGGCCAGCCGCGCCGCTGACCGACGCGATCTTGACCGTGCCGTCGTTCTCGATGTCGATCGTGGTGCCGGTCTCTTCCGTGATCGCACGGATGACGGCGCCGCCCTTGCCGATGACTTCGCGGATCTTCTCCGGATCGATCTTCATGGTGATGATCGTGGGCGCCCATTCCGACATCTGCGGACGCGCGCTCGACAGGACCTTGTTCATCTCGCCGAGGATGTGCAAGCGGGCCTTGTGCGCCGAATCCAGCGCGACCTGCATGATTTCCCTGGTGATGCCCTCGATCTTGATGTCCATCTGCAGGGCAGTGATGCCCGTGGCGGAACCGGCCACCTTGAAATCCATGTCGCCGAGGTGGTCTTCGTCACCGAGGATGTCGGTGAGAACCTGGAACTTGCCGTCTTCGAGCACGAGGCCCATGGCGACGCCTGCCACCGGCGCCTTGAGCGGCACGCCCGCGTCCATCAGCGAGAGACTGGTGCCGCAGACCGAGGCCATCGAGCTCGAACCATTGGATTCAGTGATCTCGGACACGATGCGGATGATGTACGGGAACGTCGTCATGTCCGGCATCACTGCCGACACGCCGCGGCGGGCCAGGTTGCCGTGGCCGATTTCGCGCCGCTTGGGCGAACCCATCATGCCCGTCTCGCCCACCGAGAACGGCGGGAAGTTGTAGTGCAGCATGAACGGCTCTTTGCGCTCGCCGGCGAGCGCATCGATGATCTGCGCGTCGCGGCCGGTGCCGAGCGTCGTCGTGACCAGCGCCTGTGTCTCGCCGCGCGTAAACAGCGCCGAGCCGTGGGTGCGCGGCAGCACGCCCGTCTCGACGGTGATCTTGCGCACGGTGTGCATGTCGCGGCCGTCGATGCGCGGCTCGCCCGCGATGATGCGGCGACGGACGATGTTGTATTCGAGGCGGCCGAGTTCGTCGGTGACCTGGCGCGGCTGGTACTTGGCGCCGTCGCCGGTGGCCAGCGACTCGACCAGTGCCTTCTTGATCTCGCCGACGCGCGTGTGGCGCGCCTGCTTCTCGGTGACCTGGTAGGCCTTGACCAGTTCGGCTTCCGCCTGCGCCGCGACCGCCCTGGCGAGCTCGGCGTCGAGCGCCGGCGCCTGCCAGTCCCACGACGGCTTGGCCGTCTTGGCCGCGAGTTCGCGGATCGCGTTGATGGCGACCTGCATCTGCTCGTGGCCATACACGACGGCGCCGAGCATCACGGACTCGGACAGCAGTTCGGCTTCGGATTCGACCATCAGCACCGCGTCGGCTGTGCCGGCCACGACCAGGTCGAGGTCCGAGACCTTCATGTCCTTGGTCGTGGGGTTCAGCTGGTACTTGCCTTCGATGTAGCCCACGCGCGCGGCACCGATCGGGCCCTTGAACGGGATGCCCGAAATGGCAAGCGCAGCAGACGCGCCGAGCATCGCGGGAATGTCCGAGTCTATCTCCGGGTCGAGCGAGACGACCGTCGCCACCACCTGCACTTCGTTGAAGAAGAACTCGGGGAAGAGCGGGCGGATCGGGCGGTCGATCAGGCGCGAGATCAGCGTCTCTTTTTCGGACGGACGGCCTTCGCGCTTGAAGAAGCCGCCCGGGATGCGGCCCGCCGCGTACGTCTTCTCGATGTAGTTGACGGTGAGCGGGAAGAAATCCTTGCCTGGCTGCGCTTCACGGCGGCCGACTGCGGTGACGAGCACCACGGTGTCGCCCATGGAAACGAGCACGGAACCGTCGGCCTGGCGGGCGAGACGGCCGGTTTCGATCGAGACGGTGTGGGGGCCGTACTGGAAGCTGGTCTTGTGGACGTTCACGATTAGAGGTGTCCGGATGAGTGCGGTGGCCCGACGAGGGGCGAAAACGAAACCGGCCCGCAAGGCGGGCCGGACACGCAGGCGACGGTCAGCGGCGCAGGCCGAGCCGCGCGACGACTTCCTGGTAGCGCGACGGGTCGCTGTCCTTCAGGTAGTCCAGGAGTTTGCGGCGCTGCGTGACGAGCTTCAGCAGCCCGCGGCGCGATGAGTGGTCGCGCTTGTGCGCGGTGAAATGTTCGCCCAGACCGTTGATGCGGGCGGAGAGCAATGCAATCTGGACCTCGGGGGAGCCCGTGTCGGCTGCTCCGCGCTTGAAGTCGCCTACGATCTCGGATTTGCGCTCGGTGGACAGTGCCATCGGTGATAAGACCTCGAAACCTGGAAATGTTTGCCTTTGTGAGCCGCGCATCTTAGCTGCACGGCACCCTCTTACTCAAGTTTTTGGGCCGTTTCCGTCCGCGCCGACTCCCGGCACGAAGAGGCGCTGCACCTGCAGCCGCCCTTCCACCCCTGGCTCGACCAGCCCGAGGAAGCGTCCCGCAGGGTCGTAAGCCCGGTAATGAGCGGCCCTCGGCAAGCCGGCCGGGCAAGGCAGCGAGCGTCCCTGGCACAGGTGGAGCGCCTGTCCGGCGTCGAGCGCCAGGACCGGCACGTCCGGAAAAGCGGCGTCCACGGCTGCGAGCCAGGGCGCGTGAGCCGCCGCCGCCGCGGGAGTCGCCTCGATTGCGGCGAGGGTGACCATGGCTGCTGTCTCGAACGGCTCGACCCAGAGTCGCCGCAGGGCGACCAGGTGGGCGCGCGTGCCGAGGCCCTCGGCAATCTCTTCCGCCAGGACCCGCACATAGGTGCCCTTGGAGCAGACCACCTCGATGTCGAGGGTACGATCGCCGTGCCCGGTCACGACCAGCGACTCGATCGTGATCGGGCGCGCCGCGCGCTCGACTTCAATGCCCTGCCGGGCCAGCTCATAAAGCGGTCGCCCGTCGCGCTTCAGCGCGGAATACATCGGCGGGACCTGGAGACGTGCGCCGCGCACCGCGGCGAGCGCCAGCTCGAGCCGGTCCGGGTCGAAGTCCGGCACCCCGACCTCGGCGACCGGCTGCCCTGCCGCATCGCCCGTGTCGGTCGCGATGCCGAGCCGCACCGTGGCGCGATACGCCTTGCGCCGGCCGAGCAGCGTGCCGCAAGCCTTGGTCGCCTGGCCGAAACAGAGCGGCAGCATGCCGGTGGCCATGGGATCGAGCGTGCCGGCATGACCGGCTTTCGCGGCCTGCAGGTGGCGGCGCACGCGTTGCAGCGCCTGCGCGGAAGTGAGTCCCTGCGGTTTATCGAGCAGGACGATGCCGTCCACCGCCCGCCAGCGCCGGCGTGCCGGGGTGGCGGGTCCCGTGCCGGTCGTGCTCAAGGGCGTTTGTCGCCGGCTTCGTCGTCGAGATCGCTGTCGTAATGCGCGAGGTCGTCGTCTTCGCCCGCCGCGGCGTTGGCAGCGTCCGGCTCGCAGTCATCGACGTGGCGCGCCTTGTCGTCACGGACGGCCCGGCCGATCAGGTCGTCGAGGCGATTGCCGCGTTCGAGCTCCTCGTCCGGAGCGAAATGCAGCTGGGGCGCAAGCCGCAGCTTCAGTGCGCGTCCCAGCGGACCACGCAGGTACACCGCTGCCTCGTCCAGGATTTCCTGCTGCAACTCGTCGTGCGAATCGCCGGACAGCAAGGTGTACATGACCCACATGTGGGTGAGGTCCGGCGACACCTTGACGTGGGTGACCGTCATCGGCTTGAGGCGCGGATCGCGCACCTCCCGCAGCAGCAGCTGCGCGAGGACGCGCTGCACCTGCTCCGCGATGCGCCGCGCACGTGGTACCTCGCGTGGCATCTGCCCTACGCGCTGCGCGCGACCTCGAACCGGGCGAAGCACTCGATCTGGTCGCCGACCCGGATGTCGTTGTACTTGACCACGCCGATGCCGCACTCGGTGCCGCCGCGGACTTCGCCGACGTCGTCCTTGAACCGCCGCAGCGAATCGAGCTCGCCCTGGTGGATGACGACGTTCTCGCGCAGGACGCGCACGGGGTTGCCGCGCTTGATGACGCCCTCGGTGACGAGGCAGCCCGCCACGGTGCCGAACTTGCTCGAGCGGAACACTTCGCGCACCTCGGCGAGGCCGACGATCTGCTCCTTGATCTCCGGCTTGAGCATGCCGGACACCCAGCTGCGGACGTCGTCCAGCGCCTCGTAGATGACGCTGTAGTAATTGACCCCGACGCCCTGGTCCTTCATCGCGCTGCGGGCAGCGCCGTCCGCACGGACGTTGAAGCCGATGATGCGTGCCCGCGACGCCGCGGCCAGCGAAACGTCGGACTCGGTGATGCCGCCGACACCGCTCGCGATGACCTTGACCGACGCCTCGTCGGTGCCGATCTTCGAAAGCGCGTCGCGCAGCGCTTCGGCGCTGCCCTGCACGTCGGCCTTGACGATGAGGTTGACGAACTGGCCGGCGTGCTCGCCGATCTGCGAGAACACGTCCTCGACCTTCTTGGTCGCGCCGGCGAGGCGCACGTCGCGGTACTTGCCCTGGCGATACAGGGCGACTTCACGTGCCTTGCGCTCGCTTTCGACGACCAGCAGGTCGTCGCCGGCGCCCGGCGCATCCGACAGGCCGAGTACCTGCACGGGCTGGGCCGGACCGGCCGCCTGCACCTGCTTGCCGAGCGCGTCGAACAACGCGCGCACGCGGCCGAACTCCTGGCCCGCAATGATCGGGTCGCCGGCCTTGAGCGTGCCGCGCTTCACCAGCACGGTCGCGACCGGACCGCGGCCCTTCTCGATGCTGGACTCGAGCACGACGCCCACGGCCAGGCCGGTGGTCGGCGCCTTCAGGTCGAGCACTTCGGCCTGCAGCAGGATGGACTCGAGCAGCTTGTCGATGCCCTCGCCCGTGCGCGCCGACACGTTGACGAACATCACGTCGCCGCCCCATTCCTCGGGGATGACGTTCTGCTTGCCGAGGTCGTTGCGCACGCGGTCGGGGTCCGCGCCGTGCTTGTCGATCTTGTTGACGGCGACGATGATCGGCACTTCCGCTGCGCGGGCGTGCTGGATCGCCTCGATCGTCTGCGGCATGACGCCGTCGTCCGCCGCGACCACGAGGATGACGATGTCGGTGACGTTCGCGCCACGGGCGCGCATCGCGGTGAATGCCGCGTGTCCCGGGGTGTCGATGAACGTGATCAGGCCCTTCGGCGTCTGCACCTGGTAGGCGCCGATGTGCTGCGTGATTCCGCCCGCCTCCCCCGCCGCGACCTTGGTGGTGCGGATGTAGTCGAGCAGCGAGGTCTTGCCGTGGTCGACGTGACCCATGATGGTCACGACCGGTGGACGCGGCAGCACTTCGATGTCGGCCGACGTGGCCAGCAACTGATCCTCGAGCTGGTCTTCCTTCAACGCGATCGCCGTGTGGCCGAACTCCTCGACCACGAGCGTCGCCGTGTCCTGGTCGATCGGCTGGTTGATCGTCGCCATCACGCCCATCTTCATCATCGTCTTGATGACTTCGTTGGCCTTGATCGCCATGCGGTTGGCGAGTTCGCCGACCGTGATCGTTTCGGGAATCTGCACGTCCCGCCTGACCGGCGCGGTCGGCTCGACGAAACCGTGGCGCGCCTCGACCTGCACCTGGCCCGAACGGCGGTAGCGGCCTGCGGGCTGCTGCTTCTTCTTGAAGCTCGCCTTGGCGTTTGCCGAAACGTGGAGTTCCTGGCGCCCGTACTTGGTCGGGGCGCCCGGCGCCGCGGCGCGGCTGGGTGCCGACTCCTGCGCGCGAGCAGGCTTCGAAGCACGCGACGGCTCGGCCGCGCGACGTTCGGCGTCGGAACGCTCACGCTCGGTGCGCTCGGTGCGCTCGCGGACCTGCTGCTCGGCGGCCACTCGGGCATCGGCGTCGGCGCGCAACCGCGCGGCCTCTTCCTGCAGGCGACGCTCGTCCGCCTCGACGCGGTCGCGCTCGCGCTGCTCGGCAGCACGGCGCTCGGCCTCGGCACGTTCCTGTTCATGGCTCGCGATCTCTTCGACCGAACGCTGCTTGTCGACCTCTTCCTGGCGCTGGCGCTGCTCTTCCTCGATCACCGACCGGTTCAGGTAGGTCTTCTTGCGCCGGACTTCGACCGCAACGGTGCGGGCACGTCCCTGCGTGGACGCGAGCTTGATCTCCTGCTGCGACTTGCGCTGCAGGGTGATCTTGCGCGGGGCCGCCGCGTCCTCGCCATGGCGACCGTGCGCACGGCGCAGGTGCGTCAGGAGCTCCATCTTGGCTTCCTCGCTGATGATGTCGTCAGCGCCGCCCACCCTGATGCCCGCCTCGCCCAGCTGCGTGAGCAACCGATCGACCGGGACCTTCAGGACCTCCGCAAACTGCGTGACCGTTACTTCTGCCATGTGATCAGACCTCCGCTCACGCCTGCTGGCCCTGTTCGAACCAGTGCTTGCGCGCAGCGAGGATCAGCTCGCCCGCGCGCTGCCCGTCGAGATTCGGGATCTCGGCGAGGTCGTCGATCGCCTGCTCGGCCAGGTCCTCACGAGTGACGATGCCGTGCCGCGCGAGCTCCGCGGCCAGGGTGCCGTCCATGCCTTCGACTTCGAGCAGGTCGGCCGCCGGGGCCGAGACCGTCTCTTCGCTCGCGATCGCCTGCGTCAGCAGCACGTCACGCGCGCGATTGCGCAGTTCCTGCACGATCGCCTCGTCGAATTCCTCGATCGACGCGATCTCGGACTGCGGCACGTAGGCGATTTCCTCGATGCTCGAGAACCCTTCCTGCACCAGGATTGCCGCGACGTCCTCGTCGACGTCGAGCTGCTGCATGAACAGCTCGCGCAGCACCTTCTGCTCGGACTCGCTCTTCTCCTCGGCCGCCTGCTCGCTCATGATGTTGAGCCTCCAGCCGGTGAGCTCGCTCGCGAGCCGGATGTTCTGGCCGCCGCGGCCGATGGCCTGCGACAGCTTTTCCTCCGCCACGGCGATGTCCATCGAATGCGACTCCTCGTCCATGACGATCGAGCTGACTTCCGCCGGCTGCATCGCGTTGATCACGAACTGCGCGGGGTTGTCGTCGAACGGGATGATGTCGACGCGCTCGCCGGCGATCTCGTTCGACACGGCCTGCACGCGCGAACCGCGCATGCCGACGCATGCGCCGACCGGGTCGATGCGCGGGTCGTTGCTGCGTACGGCGATCTTGGCCCGGGCGCCCGGATCGCGCGCTGCGCCGAGGATGTTGATCAGGCCCTGGCCCACTTCCGGCACTTCGAGCTTGAACAGCTCGATCAGGAACTCCGGTGCAGTGCGGCTCAGGAACAGCTGGGGACCGCGCGGCTCGGAACGCACGTCCTTCAGGAAAGCCTTGATGCGGTCCTGCGTGCGGACCGGCTCGCGCGGAATCATCTGGTCGCGCGGGATGAAGCCTTCGGCGTTGCCGCCGAGGTCGACGAAGATGCCGTTGCGGTCGACGCGCTTCACCAGGCCGGACACGAGCGTGCCGATGCGGGCCTTGTAGACTTCGACGACCTGCGCGCGCTCCGCCTCGCGCACTTTCTGCACGATGACCTGCTTCGCGGTCTGCGCCGCGATGCGGCCGAACGCCACCGACTCGAGCGGCACTTCGACATAGCCACCCGGCTCGGCATCCGGCGAAACGTCGAGGCCGTCCTCGAGGCGCAGTTCCTTGTCCGGGAACTCGAGTTCGGTCGAGTCATCGGCGAAGACCTTCCAGCGCCGGAACGTATCGTAATCGCCCGTCTTGCGGTTGATGGACACGCGGACGTCGATCTCTTCGCCGTACTTCTTGCGCGTTGCGGACGCGAGCGCGGCTTCGAGCGCCTCGAAGATGATGTCCTTCTCGACGCCTTTCTCGTTCGAGACGGCATCCACGACCATCAGGATCTCTTTGTTCATCGCTCGTCGCCCTCTGAATCGTCTGCGGTCAGAAGTCGGGCGCGAGATGCGCCTTCCTGATTCCCGCAATCGGCAGCCGGTAAAGCCGGCCGTCCACCTCGACCTCGATCGTGTCGTCCCCGGTCGCGACCAGCCGGCCCTTGAACCGGCGGCGCTCCTCGACGGGATGCACCATCTCCACGAAAACCCGTTCGCCCGCGTACGGCGCGAAATGCCGCGCCACGCGCAGCGGCCGCTCGACGCCCGGCGACGACACCTCGAGCGTGTAGTTGCCCGGGATCGGATCCGCTGCGTCGAGCGCTTCGCTGACCGCTCGACTCGCCCGCTCGCAGTCCTCGACCGTGATGCCCGCATGGACGTCCGTGTCGAGGTAGATGCGGAGCAGTGAGTTGCCACGGCCCGGCAGGTACTCGAGTTCCCAGAGGTCATACCCGAGACCGGCGATGACCGGCTGCAGCAGCGCCGTCAGCTTGTCCCTGAGCATCGCTCCGTCCTCGCTCGAACCCCACAAACGAAAAATGGGCCCGCGGCCCATTTCTTCTTCCTGCAACCGGCCGCACCGGTCTTCGCAAAAGAAAAATCCCCGCTTGCGGGGACCTCTTTGGCGAATCACCCGCCGCCCCAAGGCGCCGCGAGGTGCCCTGAACCGGCCAAGGCCCGCCCCGCCCAACGGGCAACGCGGATACCTCGGACCACGAATTGTATAGTAAGGATGCCCGCTCCGGCTAGTCGCTTCCGGCAGGCACCCCAGTCCGCCCGGAACGCCGGGGACTCAGGCGAGCAGGCTCGCGACCGCGTCGACCACGTAGTCCACGTTGGCCTCGCTGATGCCCGCCACGTTCACGCGCCCGTCGGGGGGCATGTAGATGTGGTGCTCGTCCCGCAGCCGCGCGATGTCGGCCTCCGGCAGCCCGAGCAACGAAAACATGCCGCGCTGGCGCGTGACCCAGCCGAAATCGTGGCCCGGGAGGCGAGCGGCCAGGCGGGCCGCGAACAGCGCGCGCAACGACTTCATGCGGGCCACCATGGAGCCGACCTCCTCCTCCCAGTGCCGCCGCAGCGACGCATCGGCCAGCACGCGGGCGACGATCGCCGCGCCGTGATCCGGCGGCATTGAATACATGCGCCGGGCCAGCCGGGCCTGGTGCGTGGCTACGGCAGCCTTGGCCCCACTGCTGGCCGAAATGACGGCCAGGGCACCGGTCCGCTCACGGTAGAGGCCGAAATTCTTCGAGCACGACACCGCGAGCAGGAGTTCAGGCACCCGCCCCGCGAGCGTACGCAGGCCGATGGCGTCGGTCTCGAGGTCGTCGCCGAACCCCTGGTAGGCGAGGTCGACGAAGGGCACCAGCCCCCTGCGCTCGATCACTTCGGCGAGCGCCCGCCACTGGTCGGGCGACAGGTCGGCACCCGTCGGGTTGTGGCAGCAGGCGTGCAGCAGCACCAGCGATGCCGCTGGCAGCGTGCCGAGGTGCGCGAGCATGGCGTCAAACGCCACGGCGCGACGCGCGGCGTCGAAATACGGGTAGCGCTCGAGCCGCATGCCGGAGCTGCCGATGAGCGGCTCGTGGTTGGCCCAGGTCGGATCGCTCACGTGCACGACGGTGCCCGGCCGCGCGACCTTGACGAGTTCGGCGCCGAGCCGGAGCGCGCCACAGCCGCCGACGGTCTGGATCGTAGCAACCCGGTCCGCGAGCCCGGCCGCGAGTGGCCCGAGCGCGAGGGCTATGATCCGTTCGTTGAAATCGAGGTTGCCCGCCGGACCTACGTAACTCTTCGTGGTCTGCGCGCCAATCAACGCGCGCTCGGCCTCGCGCACGGCTCCGGGCACCGGCGTGTTGCCTGCATCGTCACGGTAAACGCCGACGCCCAAGTCCACCTTCAGTGGCGAGGGATCGCGGCGGAAAGCAATGGTCACGCCGAGGATCGAGTCGGGCGCGAGTTGCTCCAGCGTTTCGAACATGGTGGCACCCGTGCGGATAATCGCCGCATGATGCCCGAGTCTGGCGCCGCGAGTCAGCCGCCGTTGGTACGAGCCACGGCCGCGACCACCTGCTGATCGATCGCGCCGAACAGGCTCGCGCCGTCGCGGCCGAACATCTCGATCCGCACGCGGTCGCCGAAACGCAGGAACGGCGTGGTCGGCCTGCCGTAGGCGATCTGCTCGAGCGCGCGGGTTTCCGCGAGGCAGGACGACCCGCTGGAGCGGTCGTAATTCGAAACCGTCCCCGAACCGATCACCGCCCCGGCGCCTAGCCGACGCGTCCTGGTCACGTGCGCGATGAGCTGCGCGAAATCAAACGTCATGTCGACGCCCGCGTTCGGCCGGCCGAACGGCCTGCCGTTGATGTGCGACACCAGCGGCAAGTGCACCTTGTTGCCCTGCCAGGCCGCGCCGAGCTCATCCGGCGTGATCGCACAGGGAGAGAACGAGGTGGCGGGCTTCGACTGGTAGAAGCCGAACCCCTTGGCCAGTTCGTCCGGGATCAGGTTCCGCAGCGACCAGTCGTTGACGAGCATGATCAGCTTGATGTGGCCGCACGCTTCGCCGGCAGTGGCCAGCATCGGCACGTCGTCGGTGATCACCGCGAGTTCGCCCTCGAGATCGATGCCGTAATCCTCGCTCGGCACCGGCACGTCCGCGGTTGGCGCGAGAAAATCGTCCGAGCCGCCCTGGTACACGAGCGGATCGGTCCAGAAGCTCGGCGGCATGTCGGCATTGCGCGCCTTGCGCACGAGTTCGACGTGGTTGACGTACGCCGAGCCGTCGGCCCAGTGGTACGAACGCGGCAGCGGCGCCAGCGCGGCTTTCTGATCGAACGGCAATGCACCCCGCGCACCGCCATCGGCGAGTTGCTGAGCGGCCTCGAGCAGCAGCGGCGAAATGCGCGACCAGTCGTCCAGCGCGGACTGCAACGTCGGCGCGATCGCCGGCACGGGCATCGCCCAGTCGAGATCACGGCTGACGACGACCAGCTGGCCGTCGCGCGTGCCGTTGCGCAGCGTTGCGAGCTTCATTTGCCTTTCCAGCTGTCGACGTACCCGGCCCACTCCACCGCGAGCCCGGCTGCGCTGACGTCGATTGGATCGCGCGTGTCGATCATCACCGCGTACTCGTCGGTCGCGGGCCTGGTCTGCTCGAACATCCGCGCGAGCGCCTTCGGGTGCGGGCCGTGCGTGAATCCCGCCGGGTGATACGTGAGCATTCCCGGGTGGATGTTGTCGCGGCTGAAGAAGTCGCCCGCGTGATAGAAAATGACTTCGTCGTAGTCGTCGTTGTTGTGGAAGAAAGGCACCTTCAGCGCCTTCGGGTCCGTCTCGAACGGTCGCGGCACGAACGTGCAGACGACGAAGCGCGACGACAGGAACGTCGTGTGTGCCGACGGCGGCAGGTGATAGCGATCGCTCATCAGCGGGCGGATGTCGCGCACGTTGAGCCGCACCGGCGCGAGTTCGCCGTGCCAGCCGATGGCATCCAACGGATTGAACGGGTAGGTGATGCGCGAGATTGCGCCGCGGCGTTTGACCTCGACCTGCCAACCCTGCGTGGCCGACTGCTGCGCCTTGAACGCATCGTCGATGCGCGGCGTATCGAGGATCGCCGGATCGAAGATCGCGTGCGGACCGACCAGGCCCCTGTCGGGGAGCATGTAGCTCGCGTTGGTGGACTCGATCAACAGCACGTCGATCGGTGCGGCGATCTCGAGCCGCCACATCGTCCCGCGCGGCAGCATGAGGTAGTCGCCGGCACGCAGGGCCAGGTGCCCGAAATCGCAGTAGAGATCGGCCTCGCCGTTGTGCACGAACAGCAGGTCGTCGCCATCCGCGTTGCGTGCGAGCTTGTCCATGCTCTGCGGCAGGCGCCAGAAGCGCACGCGGCAGGCCGCATTCGCAAGCACCTCGGCGGCCGACCAGGGGCTGGCCGCACCGGGCGACAGTTGCGCCAGGTCGAGCGCACGGGGACGCAGCGGGCCCTCGAACTCGGTCCAGCCCGTCGGCGGGTGCCGATGGTGGAAGAACGCGGCCGGACCGAAGAACCCTTCCTTGCTCATCTCGCGTTCGTACGTGCCTGCGGGCAGGTCGCAGTGTGCCTGCCGCGAGGCAACGCCCTCGACGCGTGACACTGGTATGTAATGTTTCACGTCGTAACCTCAGTGCAAAGGGGTTAGAGGTTAGGCGTTAGGGGATAGTCGGAAGGCCGCGATGCGCCCGCTCCGGAGCTCCGACTAACCCCTATCCCCTGTCCCCCAACCCCTTCAAATGACGCCACGCCGCTCCTGGTCGAGTTCGATCGACTCGAACAGCGCGCGGAAGTTGCCTTCGCCGAAGCCTTCATTGCCCTTGCGCTGGATGACCTCGAAGAAGATCGGGCCGATGACGTTGGTGGTGAAGATCTGCAGCAGGATGCCGTCCTTGGCGCTGCCATCGATCAGGATGCCGCGCTTCGACAGTTCCTCGAGCGACTCGCGGTGTCCTTCCACGCGGGCCGGCACTCCTTCGTAGTAGGTCGCCGGCGTCTCCTGGAACTTGATGCCGTTGGCGCGCAGTGCGTCCACGGTCGAGTAGATGTCCGGCGTGTGCAGCGCGATGTGCTGGATGCCCTCGCCGTGGTACTCGCGCAGGTATTCCTCGATCTGCGACTTGTCGTCCTGCGACTCGTTGATGGGGATGCGGATCTTGCCGCAGGGGCTGGTCATCGCCTTGCTGAACAGGCCGGTCTTCCTGCCTTCGATATCGAAGTAGCGGATCTCACGGAAGTTGAACAGCCGCTCGTAGTAGCCCGCCCACTTGTCCATGTTGCCGCGATGCACGTTGTGGGTCAGGTGATCGATGACCGACAGGCCCGTCGAACGCAACGTACCGCGATCCTGCACCGGGACGAAATCGACGTCGTAGATCGTACTCTCGCCGTAGCGATCCACCAGGTACACCTGGCTGCCGCCGATGCCCTCGATGGCCGGGATGTTGAGCTCCATTGGCCCCACGGCACTCTGGACCGGCTGCGCGCCCAGCTCGACCGCGCGCTTGAATGCCTTCGCGGCATCCTTGACGCGAAACGCCATGGCGCAGGCAGAAGGCCCGTGCTGCTGCGCGAAACGCTGGCCGAAACTGCCCGGCTCGGCGTTGATGATGAAGTTGACGTCGCCCTGCTTGTGCAGCGTGACGTTCTTGCTGCGGTGACGCGCCGTGACGGGAAAACCCATGCGCTCGAACAGCGAGCGCAGCAGTTCGGGGTCGGGCGCGGTGTATTCGACGAACTCGAAGCCGTCGGTACCCATCGGGTTTTCGCCGAGGTCGGCCATGGCAGCCCTCCCGCAGGTTAGTTACGAATGAAACTGTAGGCGCGCATGGTAGCTGAACGCGGCCGCGGATCAAACCGGGAGGCAGCCGCTGCGCGCAGTTCCGGTCGCGGAGCTACTGGTCGGCGACGGCGACCGGGGTGTACGTGTAATGCCAGGGCTCGCGCGGGGAAACGAGCGGTCCGACGAACCTACGGCTGGCCTCACGCACTGCAGTATCGAGCCGGGCGGCCCAGCCGCCCTGCTCCCAGGTCGACCCGATCGTCTGCGTGTCGGGTCCGGCGACGATCTCGGCGCCCCTGTGCACCTGGAAATCGATCGCGCGCATCTGTCCGTGCGGCGACAGCCCCGGCGCGGCCACGGTCGGCACGGGCTCTGGTACGTATGACCCGAGAAAAGCCTCGAGCATGTCGGCAGGTACGGCATCCCGGGGCGCCTTGCCGAGGTGCGCAACCGCGTCCTGCAGCAGCCGGACCGAGGCGGCAGCGACGGACTCGTTGTGATTCCAGTTCGCAAGCTGGAGGTCGAGGCTGCGCACCTGCGGGTTCACGAACAGCTCGTATCCCGGATTCGATCGCTCGAAGGCCTCGCGCACGCGCTGAACTTCCGCGTCCAGCTCCTGTTGCTCGATCGAGCCTTCGTACGCCGCGATCCGCTCCTGCGTCCAGCTCCAGCGCTCGGACAGGTGACCGCCGCTGCGAATGTATGAGCGCAGCGCAAGCAGCCTTCTCCCGACGCCGTCGATGCGCGGCAGCAGTTCGTCGACTCGCGCATCCGTCTTCGCCGCGATCGCGGCAGCGAGCGCTTCGAGAGTTACCGCCGCGACCGGTTCGTCCGCATGAGCGGCGGCAGGCACGGCCAGGGCCAGCGTCGGCACGCAGACCGCGATCGTCACAAGTTGCAGCAGTCTTTTCATCGCCTCGCAGCTTTCCCCTACCGCAGGAGGCCCCGACGACCGGGGCCTCTTCGAGCCGCGTCGACGTGTCGCTCGATGCCGGGTTACTCGGGTTTGACGAACAGCGCGTCGACGACTTGCTTCACGCCGGAAACGCCCTTCGCCACGCTGATGGCGCGTTC
>Ga0224510_10000417_pt1 | contig 33210 bp, 35 predicted proteins | sample SF_May12_sed_USG_FD_170161 | JGI IMG/M metagenome (GOLD analysis project Ga0224510, IMG submission 170161) | Sediment microbial communities from San Francisco Bay, California, United States - SF_May12_sed_USGS_4_1 | ecosystem: Environmental > Aquatic > Marine > Sediment | place: USA: California... | reverse complement strand
TGCTCCTGCGATGGATCCGTTATTCGACCCCGCCCGTGCCGGGCACGCAAGTGTCGATGCGCGTCAGGCCGTGCCGGAAAGGGTTTTCGCCACCAGCCGCCATACCAGCGGGTTGAAGCCGAGGCCGAGGTGCGAACCGATAACGCGCCTGTGCCGCGCGTGCGGATTGTAGCGGTCAATCGCGGCGCGCCAATCCACGATGCCATCGCCATGGCTGTAGACCACCGTCAATGGTTGCCGGATTCCCTGTGCGTTGAGCGCGTGAATGTGTTCTTCCAGTTCGTCCAGGTCGATATTGCCACGCTCTGCAAAGCGGGACGCGCCCGCCGTGTATTTGGGGCCGCCTTCCACCGGCGTGCCGAGCGTCAGCACCTCTCGAACCATTTGCGGTTCGCGCCGCGCAACTTCACGGGCGATCACACCGCCGAGACTCCAGCCTATGAGCGTAATCGGCTCGTCACTGCGCCGCACTTTGTGAATTTGTTCGATGACTCGCGCCGCGTCGACTTCGGGCTGGCCGCTGTTCCGTCCAAGACCCCACGGCAGCGCATCGTAAGCAAGCGCTTCAAGGTAGCGTCGCAATGCCCAGGTCGAGCGGTCGTTGGCAAACAGCCCGGGGATCAGCATCACCTGCCGCCCGTCGCCGCGCTCATGAGCCAGCAAAACCGGCAAGGTCGGCAGCAGCGAGGCCATCTCGAACAGCGCCCGTACCTCTAAAAGTTTGAGTATGCGGTGCGGCGGCCTGAGTCCGAATTCCTTCTGGCGAGAAGTCTTCAGCGTCATTCAGTTGGCGAGCGCGGTCTTGATGCTGTCGAGCAGCTTGCTGTCGTCGGGTTGCGTTCGCGGGCTGAATTGTGCAATTAACTTTCCATCCCTGCCGATCAGGTACTTGTGGAAATTCCAGGTGGGGTAGGTACCCGATTCCGCCGCCAGTTCCTTGTAGAATGCGTGCGCATCGTCGCCCTTCACGACCACCTTCTCGAACATCGGGAACTTGACCTTGTAGGTGAGCCGGCAGAAATCCTGGATTTCTTCCTCGGTGCCGGGTTCCTGACCCATGAAGTCATTGGACGGGAAGCCGAGCACAACGAGGCCGTCATCGCCGTATTCCTGGTACAGGGCTTCCAGGCCCTCGTACTGGGGCGTGTTGCCGCACTTGGACGCAGTATTCACCACGAGAACGACCTTGCCGGCATAAGCGCTCTGCAGGTTCACGACCTCATCTGCCGCGAGGCGGCGAAAATCCTGGTCGAGGAGATCGGCAGCGTTGGCGTTGGTAAGTGAAATACTCATTGCAAATAGTGTTCCCAGAAAAGCGCGCATGAAAGACTCCGGATATTCCTGTTATTACCGGACCCTACCATGCCATGCAGGAAATACGCAGTCTGTAACAACTCGTATCCGGTTGATTGCTTCTGGCCGTAGCGGCACTGTGGCGCCGGCTTATGCCTGCTGGCGCAATCGCACCGGCCCTTCGCCCAATAGTCAAGGAAATATCAGGGAATCATCAGGCGTCCGCAGCTCCGGAAAAGCCATTCTTGTTTCTGAAAACCGGCATAATCGCGCCGGTCATCGACAATGCTTTTCGGGAGCACGATTATGACGCAACGTTATACTTCAATTGTCCTTGCACTCTCACTGCTTTTCCTGGCCGGGTGCAGCGCCTTGTGGCAGCTGGGCGAACCGTATGGCACTCGCGACGGCGTCTCGAGCAGCCTGGTGGATTACCTGTATCCCAAGGGCGAGGTCCCGCCGGAACCGACTGAGAGCATTCCCCGCCTGAGCCTGCCACTGCGCGTCGGCATCGCCTTCGTTCCCGCTCGCAACGCGTCCGACGCAGCGATCAGCGAAGCAACCAAGACGGATCTCCTTGGTAACGTCAAAACCGCCTTCATGGATCGCGACTACATCGCGCATATCGAGGTCATTCCGGATACCTACCTGCGATCGAGCAAAGGATTCGAGGGCATGCAGCAGGTTGCCCGACTCTACGGCGTCGACGTGATGGCGCTGGTGTCCTATGACCAGGTATCGGTCAGCGAAGACCGGAAGTCGTCGTTCCTGTACTGGACGATCGTCGGTGCCTACGTCATCAAAGGTACCGGCAACGAGGTTCAGACATTCGTCGATACGGCGGTGTTCGACGTCGCCACGCGCAAGTTGCTGTTTCGCGCACCGGGTACCGACCAGTTTCAATCGAACTCGACTGCCGTTGAATCTGCGGAAACGATACGCAGAGGGCGCAATACCAGTTTTACCGCCGCGGTGGATGACATGACCGGGAATCTGCTGGGCGAACTCGACCGTTTCGAATTGCGCCTGAAGGAAGAGCCGCAGCTCGCGGAAGTCAGCTGGAAGGACGGCTCCGGCGGAGGCGGCATGTTTGGCGGCCCGATGTTGCTGATGCTGCTGTTGTTCGGTGTCCGGCGCCGTAAGCACGCAGCAATTGCGGTTACTGCTGTCGAACAAGGAGCGCGCGGCCGAACTCGCGCCACTCGCCTTCGTCGTTCCTGATCGAGTCTATCGCCTCGAGTGTGCCATCGGGCAACAGGCGGTATTCGGAGCGGCCCTGTTTGGAATCTTCGCTTCCCCAGGTGGCGATCAGCGTTTGCTCTTCGAGTGTTGCGAGTATCGGAAGAACGTCGCCCTGGCTGTCGATCCATACGCCCGTCAATGTGTGCTCATCCGATGGCTGGTAGTAGCCGATACCCTCGAACAGGTATTCCTGATCGTTTTCGCCGCGCATCCGGTTACGGATCTGCAAGCGGGTATAGCGTCCGCCGAGCGCAGGGCCCCAGGTGAATCTCACTGACGACCGCATCCCGGAAGTTGTTCCTGCGCCCTCCCAGCTGCCGTGCAGGTAGTCGAGCGGATGCTGCGCCAGAGCGTCCGGCGCCGAAAAGGTACCGGATACAATTAGCAATAACAGGGCTGTGGTTTTCATGTGCGCGATTTCCTCTTGAGTCGATTCACGAGTGCAACGGCAGCTTCGCCACCGGCAGGTAGATATCCGTTACCCATTGCTCCGGCGGCACGGATTCCGGATCGACGACGTAATGATTGTAGATACGGCTGTCGCGAAGAGCGTAATGCGATGATGCGAGCCACGAGCCGTAGAATTCGTCGTACTTGTCCTCTAGCCCATCGTAGGGACCGGTGAGACGGGTCACCGCATAAAGACCGCCGCCCAGCGTTTCTTTCCTGTATTCCTTGCCCGGTTTCGCGTCCGGGCCGAAGTCGAAGCAGCAGTCGAAGCGGGCGGCCTGTTCGTCCCGCGGGTCGTCGACAGGGATGCCGTAAATGCCGCGATAATCATTGAGCAATCCCGCTTTCTCGCCCCACTCGAACAAAGCGCCGAATGCGGCAAACAAGCCTTCGGGCCGGCCGATGTGCCGCGATGCGATAACCTTGAAGGGCTCGACCGACACAAGCCGCACCTCGAGCTCGCTCTGGCCGAGCGGCTTTGGCGCGCCCGACAGCTGCTCGATCAGCGCGTCCAGTTTGCTCCGGTCATTACGTGCTTCGGTTGCACTGTGTCCGGTCATCTGGCGAAACGCTTTCGAAAACGCCTGCGAAGTTTCGTAGCCGACGTCGAAAGCAATCTCGGTAATGGTTTTAGTGCTATCCCGTAACATCGCGACTGCGCGCGCGATACGCAGCCGGCGCAAGGTACCGGAGGGCGTCTCGCCGGTTACAGCGCGATAAACGCGGTGAAAATGGTAGGGGGAGATTTCAGCGACGCTGGCAAGATCCCGCAGCGAGTGACTGGACTGAACCTGTTCGTTCAGAAACCGGACGATGCGATCGATTCGATCCGAATAGCTGGCAACCATTGCGGCACCCCGTTCAAATGCTTCCTGTTACGGGGCAAGGTAGCAAAGCCGGGACCGGCTTGCGTTTCCAAACTTGCTACAAAATGGGGCCGGATACATTTTTCCAGAAAAGGTATCCGGCCCCTTTTTTCTTTTGAAAAGGTATCCGGCCCCTTTTTTCTTTTTTTCCTATGCCGTCTTGTTTTTTCCAGAGTCGGTAAACGACTCGTCGGCGGCATCGGGTTTGGGCGCAATTTTCAGCGCTGATTGCTTGGCCATCTCGACTTTGCCGTTAAAGCGGGCGCCATCCTGCAATACCAGGCGCTGACAAAAGATATTGCCGTGCACGATCGCGCCCTTGGCGAGTGATACCAGTCCGTCGCTGTGAATGTCGCCTTCGAGCTGACCCTCGACAAGAACCGAACTCGCGTGGATGTCGGCCGAAACCCTGCCCTTGGCACCGATCGTCAGGTTCTTTTTGTGGTGGGCAATGGTGCCCTCGATCGTGCCTTCGATAACAAGGTCCTCATCGGCCGATAATTCTCCCTTGAAGACCAGGGTCGGGCCAATGACGGAAACGTTTTTTGAGCGAACCGGTGATTGCTCGCCGATCCGAAGCGGCGGGGCTACCCTGGAGTCCTCGTCACCGCGATCTTTCTTATTAAACATAATTAAACCTCCGGATCCGTGCCATGTAAGTGGCAGCTACTGCTGCCTCGTCGCCGCCTCAAGAATACTCCAGATCGTCGTGGGCAACACTTTCACCCGATTCGATCTGCCCTTTGAACAGTGCGCCCTCCTCGATAAACAGGCGGGCGCAGTGAATATTGCCCTGAACTTCCGAGCCGCTGGCCAGCCACACCGTGCCGTCACTGAAGATATCCCCTCTCAGTTGCCCCAGAACGACAACCGTGTGGGCCTGCACGCTGCCGACCACGCGCGCGGTCTCGCGGACCAACAGTTGCCGCTGGTGATGCGCCAGATCGCACTCAAGGAAACCGTCAATCACCAGTCCTTCCGCTGACGGAATATTGCGACTTGTGAGCCACGTCGACACCACATACGGCGTCTTTCTGCGCTTACGCGGAAACGATCTGACGACCTCCGGCAAGGTCGCGCTGTTCAGTCTGTCGCATTCTTGAGTGTGTGAAATTTTGGCCATATGTCCTATTTCTAGCTCTTTTTCATCGAGAAAGCGAAAAAGTGCGGTTCGACCCCACTTTTCAATTCGCCGGCAGGTGACCGGACTTCAGGTACAGGAGCGCACCTTCGCCGCGGGTGAAGTCGTTGTGACTGCTTCGGTCCGGGTAACGTACCCAGGAGCCGGCAGGGTACGCGCCGTACTCGTCATAGAAACAGCCCTCGATGACGAAGATTTCCTCGCCGAGAGGATGTTTGTGCTCCCCGTACGGTGTATTCGGCGCCCAGCGCACCAGATCGACACTTTCGTCGCGAAACCGGTGCAATGGCATGAGCTCAAAGCCGGGTGCGTAGGGCGCAGGCCATTCCGTATTGCATGTATCGACGACGACCGGGGCATCGTCATCCTTGTCGAACTGATGCAGTTTGACGAAAAGGACACAGCCCTGTTCGCCAACACGCGGCGTGTGCGCGGTGCCGATCGGGTTCCGCACATAGGTGCCGGCAGGGTAAGTTCGATGCTCGTCAGCGAACTCACCCTCCAGCACAAAAAACTCCTCGCCGCCGCCGTGAACATGCGATGAGAATGAGCTGTTCGGTGCGTAGCGCACCAGCGACGTGGCACGCGCCACCTCGTCGCCAATGCGATCGAGCATCATGCGCTCGACGCCCGGCATTGGCGATTCAACCCACCGATAGTCCTCCGGCCGAACGACAACCCTTTGCGAAAAATCTGCGTTGATCAGCAAAGTTTTGGTGTTGTCGTCGCAACGCTCTTACGCAGAAGCCGGCCACTTGAAATCGGGCCGCAGTGCTTCGTAAACGGGACGACCGTCCTTCGGGCGCGGCGCACCAGCGGCCGGGTCGTAGAATGCGTGGTACGTCGCCGGCAGGCTCTTCGCGTCGAAGCCCATGAGATTCGGCACAATCGCACGAATTCGTTTTTTCTTATCGTCGAGCATGATGGGCTTGCCGCATTTCGCGCAAGTGCACAACTCGAGCGGGCCGTCGGGATTCTTTGCGTTGAACGGCTGACGCTTCAGCTTGGCGCCTTTGTCCAACGCCAGGTCTCCGTGCTTGAAGAAGACAACGTGTGTGCTGGGTTGTCCGGTAACGCTCTTGCAAACGGAGCAATGACAGGTGTGGTTGTCGATCGGGTCTTTGTTCGAAACGGTGTGCACGTGTTCGCACCCGCCCGTATATTTCTTCGCCATGGTTCATCACCTCTTGTTGTTTTGACCGGACCTCGTTGATCGATGAAAGTCGAAAACGATACTGGGCCGGTACGGTAAATATAGCAGGTATTCGGCCTGAAACGTTTGCGACCTCAGGAACGTGGTAACCGGGAGTCGAAAATAATCGCATCCAGCTGTGCCGGCGCCTTGCCAATGGACTCGAGAAACGGCAACCAGCGCGGATCGGAGCGCAGATTATCGGACCGCGGCTCCGCAACAATGTCTGCAAGCCCGGGGTCGCCATAGTTTACCGCCTGCTTCAGGTAGTCGAAGGCAGCGTCGGGCGCGCCACGGTAGGCCATCACGTAGGCGATGTTGTAAGCGGCATCTTCTTCATGTTTTCTAATCAGCTCGGCTTGCCAGCGATTGGCGCCGTCGTGCTCGCCCGGCGCATTACCGAAGCGCTGTCGCGGCTGATGTGAGCGAAAATGGGGCCGGATACATTTTCCGAAAATGCGAAAATGGGGCCGGATACATTTTCTGGAAAATGTATCCGGGCCCTTTTCTCCCTGGAAAATGTATCCGGCCCCTTTTACGGCCCCTTTTCTCCATTTTCTCTTTTCTAGTCCGCGAACTGATTATCGACGGCGAGAATGCTGTGCAGCAATACGCTGGCGCCATTTGCCATATCCTGCGCCGATGTGAATTCCCGGGGCGAATGACTGATGCCGTCGACGCTCGGTACGAAGATCATGCCGACCGGCGCGATCAGTGCGATGTCCTGCGCGTCGTGGCCGGCGCCGGATGGCATGCGCCGATAGGACAGACCAAGCTCGTCTGCCGCTGCGGCGATGATGTCGCGCATGCGCTCGTTCGTCGGCGCCGGTAGAACCGCATAGCTTTGCTCGAAACGAATTGCGGTCTCTCTCGCCTGCGCGATTCGGTCGGCCTCGGCCTGGATCAGGTCAAAGACCTTTTGCATCTTCGCGGCATCCAGGTCACGGATTTCAAGGCTCATCGTAACCCGGCCCGGGATGACATTCGGTGCGCCGGGAAAAGCCTGGATGCGACCCACGGTCGCCACCTGCCGGCCTTCGAGATCATTGGCAACACGGTTTATCGCGAGAGTGAGTTCCGCTGCGGCGACCAACGCGTCCGAGCGGTGGCCCATCGGGGTCGTGCCGGCGTGGTTCGCCATGCCGTCGACCGTGATTTCCCACCAGCGTATGCCGACGATGCCCTCGACCACGCCGATGTCGATGTCTTCCGCATAAAGAATGCCGCCCTGTTCGATGTGAAGTTCGAGGTAGGCCGCAAGATCGCCGGGCTTCCTTGCCGAGAGCTCGATGCGATCCGGGTCGCCGCCGACGCGCCGGATGCCGTCACGGGTCGTCATGCCGCTATGCGAGACGAGTTGCAACTCTTGCTCGGTCACCTTACCGATCATTGCCGTGCTGCCGGTGAGGCCGCCTTCCTCGTCTGTAAAGCTCACAACTTCGAGCGGATGGCGTGTATCGATGCTGTTCTCGTTCAGCAACTCGATGACTTCAATTGCGCCGATGACGCCGACATCACCGTCGTAATTGCCGCCGCCCGGCACCGAATCGATGTGCGAGCCGAACAGGATCGGCGGCAGCCCGCGCTCGCGCCCGGCCCGGCGACCAATGATGTTGCCGGCCGTATCGACGCGGACGTCGAGACCGGCATCGCGCATGAGCCCCGAGATGTATTTTCGCCCATCGAGGTCGGCGTCGCTGAAGGCTACACGGCTAACCCCGCCTTCGGGATTCGCGCCGAACTGCGACAGCGCCAGTATTCTTTCCTCCATGCGTTCCGGGTTCGCATGAATTCGCTCCTGTCCAAACGCTGCTGCCGCAGGGCAGAAGCAAATGGCAGCAACAGGCAACAGGTGTCTGTAGATTGTATTCACGACATTGCATCCTTCGGAGTTCGGGGACATTGACCCTGACCCTCGCAGCCGAGTCAGCGTCGCTGTCCCCGAACTATACTCACTTCGGACTGCCGAAGATCTGCACCCAGTAGGTGCCTTTGTCCGAACTGCGGCTGATCGCATGCGCGACACCCGTTTCACTATAATCCGGGCTCATCAGGTTTTCGCAGTGCCCGGTGCTGTCAAGCCAGGTACCGACCACTTCCTCGGCTGTCGTCTGTCCCGCCGCGACATTCTCGCCAACGCTCGACCAGGCATAGCCTGCGGAATTTGCCCGCTCACCCGGCAGGCTGCCTGAGCTGCCTTCATGCCCCAGGAAATTGTTTTCTGCCATGTCCTGCGCGTGCGTTCGCGCCGCCTGTTCCAGAGCAGCATTCGCCCGCAGCGGAACGGTCGCCGAAAATTTCTTGCGGCCGCAGCGTCGACCTTGTTCGCGCGCCTCGTTGATCAGCTCGAGCACTTGCCGGTTGAGTTCGGCCGGATCGACCGAGTCCGGCGGCGTGAACGGTGTCGCCAGCACTATCCAGGCTTCGGCGCCGTGCTCGTAGATACCGATTTCGGTCAGCCGAGGGTCGGCGACGATGTCGCAAAAGCGCTGTTGCAATGTCCGCGCCAGATCCTGCTCGCCCTGCAGCGTGCGGACGCGGATCGAGGCTGACAGCTTTGCCGGGTACTGCGCCTCGGCGGTAGCGTTCCGGAGACTCATGCCGTCGGCCAGTCGACGCGCGGCGTTGTCGAGTCCTGGTTCCAGGCGTAGCGGTTCGATGTCGCGCGAAGATTTGCCGCAGGATGCCGCGCGCACGCTGTTCACGACGTCGGCCACGTCGGCTGCTGCAAAAGCTGGAAGGGCAACAAAGACCAACGTCGCGATAATGCGATTCATTTTTGATGATTCTCCCGGTTCGGGGACAGCGACCCTAATTCAACGTTGAAACAGGGTCACTGTCGCCGATCTTTCAGCGCTTTGATTTCAGCAGGTCCTCGATATCCGCTACCTGGTCCTTGGTCACCGGCTGAAACTCGCCGAACACGCAGGTCATGCCCGCCCCCCAGCCGCGATACCAGGGCCTGTCGAACCAATCCGCGACAGCGAAGTTATCCGAGTCGCAGATACGCCGCAACGTGAACGAACGCACAACAAGCACATCGTTGCGACCACGCCGAAGATCCGGGCAGGAGGTTCGCAGCGTGTTGATCCACAGTTTGTCACCACGTCCTTCGAACAACATGTGCCGGTCGTCCAGCGCGCGGTAACTTCGGTATTCGTTTTCGCCCAGGCAGCGCTTGGTCTCGCCAAAGACTTCAGGGTCCAGCGGATGGGCAAGGATTGATTGAATGTCCGCTTCCAGCGCCAGCCGCCGGCTTGTTTCTTCCGGCGAGACCGCACAGGAGGCGCCAAGCAGCGCAAGAACCAACACCGGTATATGGATATATTTAAGCGTCGTCATGATTTGCTCCTTCCGGCCATCGTCGAAGTCAAGTTAGCACGGTCATCGGCCCGTCGACATACGGGTTTCCAGCATTAGATTGACAACAGTGGCTTTAATTCCCGCGCCGGAGTCAGGCTCATCGTCCCCAGTAGATTGGGGACAGTGACCCTAATTCAACGTTGAATTAGGGTCACTGTCCTCGAACTCGGCATCCCCGAACTCGGCGACCTTAGCCGGGCATCTGTGCGTGAATGAATGCCCTTGCGGTACGCCAGTCACGTTTTACCGTGCGCGGCGACATAGCCAGTGCGGTCGCGGATTCTTCGACAGACAGACCGGCGAAGAATCGAAGCTCCACGAGTTTCGCCAGTCGTTCGTTTCTTTTTTCCAGAGCATCGAGTGCAGCGTCGAGAGCGAGCAGCGACTCCGCCGCGTCATCGACAGGAATTTGCGCGATGTCGATGTTCACCTTGCCCGCATTGCCGCCGCGACGCTGCGCCTGTCGCGCCCGGGCGTGATCGATCGAGATATGCCGCATTGCGGTAGCGGCAACACCGTAAAAGTGCGCGCGGTCGTTCCATTCGGGCGCCTCACCGGCAGTCAGCTTGAGATACGCCTCGTGCACCAGCGCCGTTGCCCCGAGTGTATGCGACGCCGATCCGGCGAGCTGCGCGCGCGCCCTGGCGCGCAAATCTTCGTACACGATCTCGAACAATTGCGATACGGCATCGTTGTCACCCGCGGACACAGCTCTAAGCAGCTGAGTGATCTCGCCGCTCACAGGAGTTGACCGTCGCGCAGTTGCCTGCGCAGAGGATGGCTGTCTTCCAGTTGCGCTTCTATGTGCGACATGGCGATTTCCCGCAATGCCAACGCGTCGTCCTGTCGCCCCTGCATTTCCAGCGCGGCGGCCAAACAGATGTCGACTTTCGAAACCTGCCATGACCCGTCGCCGAAACGCGATACCAATACACTGCGAGCCGCTTTGAATTGCATGACGGCGTCGATGGTATTGCCCTCGGCAAGCAGCGAGCGCCCGAACTCGAATTGCGCTTCGCTGCGCTCCGGGTTGTCCGCCGGCAGCAGGGAAGCGAGTCGTTCCACCGCTTCCTTCTGCAATTGCAAGGCCTGCGGAATTTCTCCCTCGGCCAGTGCCACGCGGCCGAGCTGAATCATGCTCATGGACAGGGTCGGATGGGTGATCGGCAACTTGCTTCGTTGCATCTCCAGTGCACGGTCTGTTCGCTCGCGCGCCAGTTGAAAATCGCCTTCAAGGAGCGCTATCAAGCCCTGGTCCCGGATGATCTCGGCGCTGTCCGGGTGCTCCGCCCCCAGCACCTCGTCGCGTATCGCAAGGGCCCGTTCGAGCAACGGAGTTGCTGCATCGACCTCGCCGAGCTCGAGCAGGCTGCGGGCCTGGTGGTGCAGCGTTGCCGCGACAATCGGGTGATCCGGCCCGAGTTTTTCGACTATAAGCGGTTCAACGGCCCTGTATTCCGCCAGCGCCCCCTCGAAGTCGCCTGCCGTACGATGCACCGTAGCGATGTTCACTCTCGTCACCAGCGCATTCGGGTGGTCGGCTTTTCCCTGCTCAAGCCAGTAGTTGTAAACCTCGGTCAAAGAGCGTTCCGCCTCGGCGATGCGGCCAAGCCGCATCTGCATGAAGCCGAGGTTGTTCAATGCCGCAATGGTGTCGTGATGAGCGGTGCCGTTTACACGACCGTTGATTTCCAGCGATTCGGAAAAATAGTCCGCCGCGCGGGCGTAGTCACCCTCGGCATAGAACAGGGCGCCGAGGTTGTTCAGTGAAATCGCGATCTGCGGATGATCTGCCGGCAATACACGGCGACGGATATCAAGCGCCCGTTCGTAGTTCTCGCGCGCTACCGCATAGTTACCCTGTGTGCGCGCAAGTACGCCGAGATTGTTATAGGAGGCGGCAACCTCTTTATTGTCTTCGCCCAAAGCGGCTATTCGCAATTTGAGCGCGTTCTCCGTCAGGCGGACAGATTCAGCGATGTCGCCCTGCCGGGAGCGGGCTATCGCGATCAGGTCCATCGCTTCCGCCGATTGCAAGTACTCATCGCGATCCTCGAACATCGGCAATGCGCGTTGCAATGAATCGATGCCGGCCTCGTCTTCGCTCCTGCCAACCAGTATGCGGCCCTGTACCAGCAAGGCTTCTGACAACTCGGTGCTTTGCGGGCCTTCGATCAGTGCCAGCGCATCGCCGACCAGCTCGATGGCGCGATCGTCCTGGTCCATCTTGTCGTACATGTCGGCGAGAAACGTCAGGACTTCTGCGCGTACGACGGGTTCATTTACGAGTTCGCTCTGAATGCGCGTGGCGCCCGAGTCCACAAGTTGCCTGGCAGTCAGCTCCTCGCCGAGCGCCTGCGCGGGATCAACGCCGGCGAACAAGCTCAGTACAAACTCTTTGACTGCTTCCGCTTTCTTTGCCTGCGCCGCCGCTTCGCCCGCCTGCCATGCCGTTGCTGTGATGCCGCCGGCAACGGCAATGGCGATCGCGAGCATCGCAGCAACGCCGACGCGATGTCGGCGGATGAATTTGCCGCTGCGATACGCAACGCTCTCGGGCCGAGCCATAACCGGTTCGTGTGCGAGATAGCGTCGGATGTCTTCGGCCAGTGCAGCGACGCTCGCGTATCGCCGCGACGCATCCGGTGCTGTCGCTTTGCGGACAATCGCATCGATGTCGCCCTGTAGTTGCGATCGCCAGTTCGCCGCCAGCTCCGGCGCCTTGCTCGGCAGGCCTATAGGCTGTTCCATTGCGCGCAGCACGGCCGAGGGCGAACCGGCAACGTTTTCTCGGGGACGGTTGTTGGTCGACAGTTCGTAGAGCACCGCGCCGAGCGCGAAAATGTCGGTTGCCGTGGTTATCGCTTCGCCGCTGATTTGCTCCGGCGCCGCGTACTCTGGGGTCAGATGGAAGAAGCCGGCCCGGGTCAGTATTTGCTGATCGTCATCCGGGCCCGCCAGCAGGCGGGCCACACCGAAATCCAGGAGCCGCACGTTACCGTCGCCGGTCACGAGAATATTGCCGGGCTTCAGGTCCCTGTGAACGACCAGGTTTCGGTGCGCGTGCTGCAGAGCATCGCAAACCTGCAGCATCAGCTGCAGCCTCTCGCGAATGCCGAGCTTGTTGTTCCTGCACCAGTCGGTGATCGGCTCGCCGTGCACGAGCTCCATGACGAGGAACGGCATCCCGTCGGCAGTGGCGCCGGCGTCAATAAGGCGCGCGATACTCGGATGCTGCAATCGGCCGAGAATCCGCCTCTCGCGAACGAAGTGCGGTTCCATGTCGGCCGCAAATACGCCGCCGCGGATTACTTTGAGAGCGACCTGCTGTTCATAGGTCCCGTCGGCGCGTTCCGCCAGGTAGACGATTCCCATGCCGCCACGTCCGAGCTCAGACAGGATCCGCCAGGAGCCGACGATCTGGCCGTCCGCCATCGGCGCGGGATCGGTACCGACGTCCAGGCTTGCCAGCGACCGGTCGAGGACGCCGTCCTCGCTTTCGTCGGCCGCGAGCATCGCCTCCACTTCCAGTCGCAGCGATTCGTTCCCGCCGCAGGCCGCGGCGACGAAAGTGGCACGCTCTTGCGGCGGTTGCAGTAGCGCCTCATGAAAAAGGTCTTCGACCTGTTCCCAGCGGTGCCCTGTGCCCTTTTCCGTCATCCCTGCCAGTCCGCGCAAATCCCGGGACTATTGTCGGCCGGTCATTCCCGAGCGGCAAGGGCTTTGCGCCGATCTGCCGTCGAATTCGGCTATACGATGGCCCCTCGCCGTTGCGGATTCCGTTTTCACCTGTATGAGCGACCTGTATGAGCGGAAATTTTCCCTGATGCCCGCTTCGCGTCGCCGATGAGGTCGATTATGAAAAAGATCAGAAAACTTGCAGCCTGCTTTGCCTTGTCGCTGGCGCTGCTGGCACCGCCGGCGACCGCCGTCGCCGACGACATAAAGACCATCCTGCAATTCCTTGAAAAGGCGCAGTTGATCGACCCGAAAATCGTCGATGCGAGCGAACTCATTGCCTGCTTTGCGAAGCATTCGCCAGAGCAATGCGTGAATTTTCAGCAAATCGGCGACGACCTGAAATCCGATGCCACGTCGGCTGCGGAGAAAAAGGCAGCGGAATTCGTTCCGGACGACCCGATGGTAAAGACCGCCGTCGATATCGTGCGTGCGGTGCTGAAGGAAGACTGGCTGCGCGTGCTGGAACTCACCGGCGTCAAGTTGCTGGGACAGGTCGCCTGCACCGGTGCGCTTGCGGTCTCCGGGCCGCTGCAACCCTTTATCTGCGGCGAGTTCGCAACGCGAATTCTGGATAACGTGGAACCGGTCGTGCACGAGGTTCTGGTGATCGTCCGCGACTTCCCGAACGTGAACGTCTGGAAACTCGTGACCACAGTCGGCTTCAACCTGGCCTGCGAAATCGTAAAAAACGAGGGTGTGCCGCTGGCTGACGAAGCCTGCGGGCTGCTTGGCGAAGCGATCAAGGCCATCAAGGACCTCGCCGATGCAGTCGGCAGCGTGATGGCGGCAGCGGCCGGACTGGCCAACGACGCGACGATCGCCATCATGGGCGGTGGGGGTGCGGAGAGCATCTCGGCCGAGGAGCTGTACAACGCCGCGTACCGATCGCTGATGTACAAGCGCGCGCTGCAGCGGCTCACTCAAAACCGGCAGGACCTGGGGTTCGACGATAAGGAAATGAAAGAGTGCCTGGAAACGATTACCGTCCATTGCCAAACTTTCGAGCTGAGATTGCGCGCCGAATCCGAGGCGCTGGTGAAGCTCGTACAGACCATGCCCGGAACCTACGCGACCGGTTTCCTTGCCGATGCGGTCAGGCAGCGAGCCGTCGATCGGTACGGCCAGGGCGCTACCTTGCTGCAATACGTCAACAAACTTCCCATCACGGACTGGGCGGCACTTGTAAGCGATGCCTCGGGTGTGTCGCTGATGGCTGCCCATACAGGAATAAACGCAGGCGACCAGGAATTTTTCAAAGGCCTGTGGCGGGAGTGCGGATTCTGGGTAAATGAACGACTGACCGGCAGCCGCAATTATGGCGTGCCCGAGGTCGCCGATATTGCACCGAAGTCACTGACGAACTGGATCTGTTTCAAAGGTGCTGCCCAGCAATTCTTCCAGGCCCAGGTCGAAGAAGAAAAACGGCTGACGAAAATCAAAGAGGGTCTGAATTCGCTCGGCTGCCCGTCGGTCCCCGGCACGTCGTTCTCGTTCAACTGCCAGAGTCACATCTCATTCAGCATCTGCGTCAACCAGTCCTACAAGGACTACGGCAAGAACCGTTACTGCAAAGCAGATCGCGACAAGACGGCTCAGTCGCTTGGTGCGTCACTGGTCGACGTACTTGGTGACACGCGCTGCCGTTACGTGCCGCTGTCGAAAGGTACGTTCGGCGACTTCGATCCGCGTGTGCAATGTTCCCGTCCGTGGAAAGAGCAAACCTGCAACGCACTGCTCGATACGTTCAGGGCGAAGTTCGAAGTACCCTCCAGCCGGATCCAGATGCGTTGCGCTTACAACCCGGACAAGGAATTCCTGGAGCAGGAGGCTCGCGCGAAGCAGATCCTTGCAGTGCTCAACGGCGGACCGACAGCAGAGTTGTCGCCCGACACGGGTCATCGATCGTTACCGCCCGCATTCGATTCGAAGTTTTGCAAAACACTTTGGGATCCGCTCGCGATCAATTGCCCGCATCAAACGAAAATGCCGACACTGACCGGCGACCTCGCGATGCCAGCCATCGAGAGCTGTCCGCCGGATCCAAACAAGAACGGTGCGAATAACGTCTGTTATCAGACGGTTTTCACCGCGGCCGATTCCAACAAGGAGATCTACGAAAACCAGACCCTGTCTCCGGTAAATCCGCCGCCACAAAACCTGCCACCCCCGGCAGCGGGTCCGGCGCGGACGGCAAGCCCGGGCGGCCAGCCGGTTCCTTCGCCGGTGGCAAATGCCGGCCAGGCAAGCGCATTGCCCGGTTCGGTGGCCCAGTCCGTCCCGTCGATGACGACGATGTCGGGACCGGTTCCGGGCCAACCGGATCCGAACACCGCACCCGCACGAACTGCCGCGCCGGCGATTCGCGCCTTGAATTCGCAACAGGGCGCAGCGGAAGCGCCGCCCAACCCATGCCGCATGGCAGTCAGCTATTACGTGCCGCAACAACCCGTCGTATCGGTCAGCTCAACACGACTTCTGGTCAACGATCAATTTCAGATTCAGTGCTCGTTCAAAAAAGTCACGCGAGACGTCGACTGGCCGCAGTGCGACGCCGCCGCCCGAACCGCGATGCAGATTCTGCAACGATCGGAGGAATCCGGTAGTCGGTATTCCGGCATTGTCGCAATAGACGGCAATACCGTCGGCGTGACTAGCTCGCCCGAGGATGGCAATGACTTTGCGGGCACTAAGACATGGAAGTTTGAGGACCCTGGCGCACACGAAGTGTCTTGTCAGATCGATAACGCCTTTCGCTATGCGGCAGAGGGTTCGCCGACTTACCTCAACTCCGCCGTGACGTTCGACGTAAGTGCACGTTCGGACGGACTCACCTATCGGGCCTACAAACCCGAGGCCGCATCGACGCTGCCGGTAAGAGCGCTACCATCGGAAGCCGTGCCGACCGCGCGTGATGGGCGATTTCGAGTAAATGGAGCCGACGCGCCCGCGCGAGGCAATAATAGCCTGGTCAATCCGTCATTGAATCCACAACCGGAAGTGCCGTCGTCGAAACGGGCAGGCACCGATGACATGGTGAACCCGTCACTGAATCCGCAGCCGGAAGTTCCGTCCAGGAAACTGGAACGCGAAGGGGCGACCGCGTCACCCCGGCCTGTTCCGTCACCGGATCCTCCGTCACCCGATCTGGGGAGCAACGCGCCGGAGAATTTCACGGGTGCCGCCGGGCAGGTTTCGAACTCTGCATTCGACCCACAGAAAGAGTTTGCTTCGGTGCGCACGGTTCAGGGTGCCGTCGCGATGAGCAACGACCTGAACGATCTCGGCATTGCGCCGCTGGTCGTCGAGGCGGAGTCGCTGATCGCCACGGCGGCCGTATCCGCGGGACAAATGATTCGCCAGGACATGTCCGGCTTCGGCGCCGCTTGGGGCGGCAATGCGCAGCTCTTCTGGCGGCCTCCGGCTCCTGTGGGAAGCAAGCCGCATATGCTGACCGAATTCATCGTGTCCAATGCTGGCACTTACGACCTCGTACTCTTTTATACGACGGCGCCGGACTTCGGCCGCTTCACCGTGTACATCGACGGCAGCCACCCGAGCCAGCAGGACGGATACAACCCGCAAGTCGCGCTTCGCCAGGTATTGCTAGGGCGTTACCCGCTGGCTGCCGGCCGGCACGAGCTTGCGTTCGAAGTGACCGGCAAGAACGAGCAGTCGACAGACTACATCGTCGGCGTCGATCGCCTGCAGCTCACAGCTGTCCCATGAGCGCGGAACTGCACAATGGAGAAAAAGATCATGAACAAAACCGAATTAGCCCAGCGTCCGTGTGGTCAATGGGTTGCTGTCGCATTCCTTACACTGCTCCTCGCCTCCTGCGGTGCCGACAGCGACGGAGCAGCGGAACCGAGCGGCGAACTGCATGCCTGCGACATTGCGCCGGCTAGCGAGGTATCGCGAATTTTCGGCATTCCCGTGTCCGACGCAACGCCTTCCATGGAGTCTGCCAGTGGCAAGAATGCGTTCTCGCAGTGCTCTTATAAGTTCGACGGCGGCGGCATGGGGCTGTCGGTGCAGATCAGCCGTTCGGGCGCGAAGCAGGAGCACTCCCGCCAGGCGGATGCAGACGCTTCGCGCAAGAAAAAAGATTCGCTCGGCATCGGAGAAGACGTGGCCAATGCCATCGAAGCGGGCACGGACATCCGGGGGCTGGGCGATATCGCTTACGATTTCGATGATAACGGCAACTACCAGCAACTGGTCGTCTACTGGAACGACTACTACCAACTCGCGATCATCAGTTTCGGCGGTAGCGACGCCGGTAATATGGCCGCGGCGCGACAGGCGCTGGCTCGATACATCGTGGATACTCTGTGATGAATAACAAGTCGATTGCACAAGACATCGCTGCTTGTTCAATACTTGGTCTTGCCGCGCTCGCCGGCTGCAGTGACGGCAGTACAACACCGTCGCCGGATCGCGAGCCAAGCCAGGCGGAGCTCGAAGCCGTGTGGCAGGAAGCAGAACCCATTATCGACGAGGAACTCGCCAAAGAAGCCGCGCGAAGTGCGGTGCGCTATCCCTGCACACTGTTCGACAAGGAAGCCGCCGCCGCGCTTCTGGGCGCGACGGTGGAGGCGCCGGAATATGCGCATGAGTTCAAGAACGTGCAGAACGCCGATACCGGAGAATCGTCATCCTGGCAGGCCGAGGCTTGCAGCTGGAACAACTGGGGCGACGGCGGCAGCATGAACGTATGGGTCAGCCGCCGCGATCAGTTTCCAGGTGGCACAGTGCAGTGCCATGGCATCTACGAAGAAGAGGTAACGGAAGCGTTGTTCGGTGGAACGGCAAAGTGGGAGTTCCTGGAGTCATTCGGCTGGGCAAAACTGCTGGTTTGCCGCGACGACGCGCTGTTCTTCGTCGAGGTGCAGGGCGGCCCGACGGACGAAGCCACTGCCAAGCGTATCGCTGCCCAGGTCGCCGACCGAATAAGCGCGACCCTCTGGTAAAAATCCGTTCGACCCCATTTTTCCGACCGGCAGGGCGTTGGTTTCGATCGGCTTGCGCTGTTAATGTCAGTGTTCTTTGCACTGCTGTCCTATGAAATGACGGCGGTGCGATCGCCCGGGGGCATGTGTAATGAGCGGAACCGACGGACGTGATTGAATTCCAGACGGCGCACCACGTGCTCGTCGAACGGGCGGAACAGACACCGGATCGCGAATTTCTCATCCAGCCGGTCAACGGCGAGCTGCGCAGCTACACCTGGCAACAATCGGCTGACCTTGCCCGGCGCATGGCCAGCGCCCTGATGGGCCTGGGCCTGAAGCCCGGCGACAAGGTCGCGATCCTGGCAAAGAACAGCGCCGAATGGATCCTCGCGGATGCCGCAATTGCGATGGCCGGCATGATTTCCGTGCCGATTTATCCGACCGCCGGGGCCGACACCATCGGCTACATCATCGGCCACAGCGAAGCGAGCGCCGTGTTTGTCGGCAAGCTCGACGAGCCCGGGGTGGTGTCGGCGGCGGTGCCGGATTCGCTGCCGACGATCGCGTTTCCCTACCCGATCGAAGGATGCCAGCACCAGTGGCAGACACTCGTTGACGACTACGCTGCACTGCAGGATTTACACGACCCGCAACCCGGCGACGTCATGACCATCCTGTACACCTCCGGCAGTACCGGTCGCCCAAAGGGCGTTGTCATGAGCTACGGTGCGTACTGTTATGCCAGCAAGGCCGCCGCTGCGAGTATCAATATTGAGCCCGGGGACCGCCTGTTTTCGTATTTACCGCTCGCGCACGTAACGGAGCGTACCTGCACCGCAGGCCCGGCAATCTACGGCGGCACCACCTGCGCTTTCACGGAATCGCTGAAGACTTTCAATGCGGATCTGCGCCGTGCGAGGCCGACGGTTTTCATCTCCGTGCCACGCCTGTGGGTCAAGTTCCAATCCGGTGTGCTGGCACAGATGCCGGGCGAGCGATTGAAATTACTGCTGGCCGTCCCGGTGCTGGGCAAACGCGTTGCGAAAAAAATTCGCGAGCAACTGGGTTTCGGCGCCTGCCGCGTTTACGGTTCCGGCAGCGCGCCCATTTCGGAATCGACACTGAGGTGGTTCGACAAACTCGGCGTGGGCATCAGCGAGGGCTGGGGCATGAGTGAAACCAGCGGGCTGTCCTGTACCAACACGCCGTTTAAGCGTCAGCGCATTGGCAGCATCGGTGCGCCATTGGAGGGAACGGAAATGCGGCTGTCGGACGAAGGCGAAATTCTTCTTCGCAGCCCGGGACTGTTCAGTGGCTACTACAAGCAAGCGGACCTGACCCGTGAAGTGTTGACCGACGACGGTTTTTTTCACACGGGCGACAAGGCAGAGTGGGATGCGAACATTCAGGCCTACCGGATCACCGGTCGCGTTAAGGACATTTTCAAGTCCGCCAAAGGCAAATACGTCGTACCTGTGCCGATCGAATCAAAGCTGTCCGCCAATCCCCTGCTGGAACAGGTCTGTGTAATGGGCGCGGGCCAGCCCGCGCCGGTTGCGGTCGTCGTGCTGAGCGATGCTGCGCGGCGTTTGCCGAGGGAAAACGTCGAGGCCAGCGTCAAGGCCACCTTGCAGGAGGTGAACAGACAGCTGGAATCGCATGAACGACTCGGGCGCGCGATTATCGTCAAAGAAGAATGGACCAGCGAAAACGGGCTGCTCACGCCGACACTCAAAGTGAAGCGCGAAGTGCTGGAGAAGCATTACCGGCCGCTGCTCGATGCGTCGTATTCGGCATTGGTAGTTTGGGAGGAATAATTATGAACCTGCACCGCCGCCACTTTCTTATACTTACCGGGATTGCCGTTGCTGCAGCAGCCCTGCCGCTTGAGACACACGCCGCAGAAAAATTGAAGATCGGCATCATCGGCTCGGGCAATGTCGGCAGCGCACTGGGCGGCAGCTGGCTCAGGGCCGGGCACGAAGTCATGTTCTCCTCGCGCAACATCGAACACGACCGGTCGCTTGCGGCAAAGCTAGGCGCCGGTGCGCACGCCGGCACGCCGCAGGAAGCGGCTGCGTTCGGAGAAGTGCTCTTGTTCGCAGTGCCGTATCGCGCGTTGCCGGAACTTGGCAAGAACCTGGCGAATGAGATCAAAGGCAAGTTGATAATCGACGCCTGCAATCCTTTCCCGTCGCGCGATGGCGAGATCGCCGACTGGGCGCGTGAGAAGGGTGCAGGGCTTGCATCGGCAGAATTGCTTGCCGGTGCTCACGTCGTGCGTGCCTTCAATGCCGTCGGGGCAGCGCGTATGGGTGCGGCTTACAAGGAGCCCGGTCGCGTCGGCATGCCGATCGCGGGTGACGACGCCGAAGCGCTCAAGGTCGCATCCGACCTGATCCGCGACGTCGGTTTTGAACCCGTCATCGTCGGCGGGAAAGAAATGGGGCAATACCTGATGCCGGGAACGGCGCTTGCCGGAGAGCGCAGCGCGGACGAGGTCCGGCGGATCGCGGTGGGACTCCGGTAGCACCCCGCATAGTGAGCGAGGTCCGTTAAACGGGGTGCAAGCGGATTTCGACGGACTAATCGACTTCCATCAGAAACGTCGTTTTCTCGAGGTCGACGCCGTCCGCGGCCGCCGCCGCGGCGGCTTCCTCCGTTGTCATGAACGCGTTGAAGGCGTCCATGTCGCTGACGCTCATGACCACGCCCGTCAGGTTCGGTTTGTCGGCGTTCTGGAATGTGTGCGCGTGCGCGACACCGTGGGCTTTGAACAAATCGTGGCGGCTGTTTTCGCCACGCCAGGCGGCAATCCAGCTGTCGAAATCCTTGACCTCGTGGACCGCCATGACATGCGCGTTATCGCCACCGCCACCAGCGACGGGCAGGTCACTGTTCCAGATATCGTTCGTCATCAGCCAGGCACCATCGGCGCCGCGCTGCCAGACCTCGATGTACTTGCCCCTGTCCGAAACTTCACCGCCAGCCGTCATCTTGTACGTGCCGACGTTGTAGGCCATGTCGCCGGATGATTTCGACTCAACGACCGTGAGCTCGACTCTCGCTCCGGATTCGATCATTCCACTAAAGGTCGCAGCGACCGCCTCTCGCCCGATCGTGGCTTCGGCATTCGGTGGCATGAGCCGCGCGTCCTCGGCGTAGAGCGCAACCAAGGCGCCGGCGTCACCGGCGTCCATCGCCGCCTGCCATTGGCCATCGCGCGAGCTGAACGGCTTGCCGGAGTCGGTGGTCTGGCCACAGGCCGCGACGAAGAGCGCTAAGGTCAAAATGCAAAAGAGTTTATTCATTGTTGTGTCCTCCCTAAAAGAATCATAGCAGGGAACAGGCGATGACAAGGCGCAAAACGCAGCAAAGCAGGTGCAATAGCGCGGAACTGCAGCATTTAGATTTTGCAGCGATAAGGAATTTCCAGCGGCTCACGCGGTTCGATGCCCTGTGCTTTCAACAGCGCCATCAAATTCGGAAACGGCCTGGCATCGAAGTATGCATACGACAGGAAATCACCCAGCGGCTTGAGATCGTCGCGCTTATCGAATTCTTTCAGGATTTCGAATGCTTCCTGGTCTCTACTCATGATGCGGTGAATGATCCACATAATTGATGTCTGATCGGGGTAATCCGTTTTGAGTTGCTCGAAGATCCGCGTGGCATCGGCAATTCGATTCTCGGCACAAGCCTGTCGCAGTGACACCGTGGAGCGACTGACCTCTGGCAAATCGCTGGCTTGAATCAATCGCGAAAGCTGGCTGGCACCGTCGATGTCGCCAGCCCATAACAAGGCCCGGTGTGCCTGGTACATCACGAACGCGCTGTCACCGACGCGTTCCAGTGCCGTCTTGACGAAGTCGCGAATGGCTTGCTGGTCATTACTGATCAACAGGAAAGTCATGGACGCCTGCACCACAACCACGTCGTAGCCGTCGCGTTGCTGGAACTCCTTGATCGCGGCCAGGAGCTCGTCGTCGCGGCTGTGGTCGACCAGCAGTTCGAGCTGCCGGTTTTGCGCATCCTGATCGTTCGGCCGTTGCTCGAGGTACTCGGTGTTGAGGCGCAGCGCCTGTGCAAGCTGCATGTTCTGCATGGCCCGCAGGACACGAAATCGAATCACGGTAACCGGATCCCGCTCGGTTGCGATGGCTTTCTCTATCGCGTCGTCAAAGCGCTTTTGCATTTCCTCGCGCGGCATTTCGACGATGCCGGCGACGATATTGGTTTCAGACAATTGTATGCGCCAGAAATCGGCCAGCTTCCAGTACGCGAGCGAGAATTCCGGGTCGAGTGCAATCGCCTGCTCAAAACTGTCGCGGGCGCCGAGGAAGGTGTAAGTGTCTCCCGTCGACAGCGTGCTCGCGCCGTAGGCGAGCCCCTTAAGGTACGCATTGTATGCCGCCACCGAATTGGTGCCCGAGGACACCATTTTTGCCAACGCCTCCGGGTCCATCGCGGTCTCCAGCGCCGTCGCGATATTGATGGCGATCTCTTCCTGGATGGCGATGACGTCTTCCGGGTTCCGGTCGTAGGTCTGCGACCACAGGTGGAAACCGTCGCTCGCGCGAATCAACTGCGCGGTGACGCGTAGCTGGTTACCGCCGCGACGCACCGAACCTTCGAGGATATGAGCGACGCCCAAAGCTTTTGCAATGGTCGGCACATCTTCGGTCGAGCCCTTGAACTTGAATGACGAAGTGCGCGCCGCAACCAGCAGGTCGGGCGTCCGCGCGAGTGCGTTCAGGAGCTCCTCGGTCAGGCCATCGGAAAACCATTCCTGCTCCTGGTCCGACGACATGTTGACGAAGGGCAATACGGCGATCGAGCGGGCCGTGGGCTCATCGCTTGAAACCTCTCCGCTATCCGGAGCATCCGCCTGTTCGGCGACAGCCGCTGTCTCGACCGTCGACTGCCGCTCCCAAACAAAATAGCCGAGTGCCACAACGAGTGCCGCGATGATCAGGAAATCCAGTTTGCGGGCAGTCGAGTGCGTAATGGATTGCGATCGATCGACGTCTTTTTCCCGCTTGACGCCCTCGGGCGTCATCTCGAATGCCCAGGCGAAGAACAGGGCGAGCGGAAGCCCGAGCAGCAAGATAACGACAACGGTTTTCAGCACCCAGTCCGGGGCACCGAAATTCTCAAACGCGAATTCAGCGATTTGGGCGAGGACCCAGCCGATGACAATATACGCAACGCCCACGCGCACCACGTTTCGTCGTTTTAGCTCTGCGATTAAAGACATTTGTTTTTTTGGGTCCGGTAGAGAAGCGCGCAGTATAGCGTGAAGGATGCTCGAAACCTCAATGGATCCGGCGACTTACCGGTCATGAAAAGCTGCCGCCGCTGGTAATGGCAAAGCTTGTCTATTGCAAATCCGCTTACCGGTGGTTCGAAGGACTGGCCGATCTGAGACCCGTGCACGGGATTGAAACCACTGCCACCCTTACGATTGCCTCATGCCATTCCAATTCACGAAAACTGTGCTGACTCTGGCAGGGGTCCTTGGCCTGTCCGCCTGCGGCGGCGGCTCCAACGCATCGACCCCGCCGACTGTCGTTCCGCCCCCTCCGGCGCCGATCACTTTCCATTGCAACAAGGACGCGACCTGTCCCGAAGTATCTATCATTGGCGATCCGCACTCTGAAGTTAACGGCATGCCGGACCCTTTCCGCGGCTATGGTGATCCCAGCCTCGAGTACGACTCCGCAACGGGAACCCTGTGGCTGGCGTACAGCTGGCTCAACACGGAGGTCAGCAACGCGGGTCCGCCGGTCGTTTTCGATCTTGGCGTGAGAACCCGGCTTGCCCGCAGTGACGACAATGGCGCGTCCTTTACGTTCGTACGCACCGTCAATGACATGCAGATGGAGGCACACCCCGATACCGGTGTGATGGGGTGGAGCATACATGAGGTGTCGACGCTGGTGAAGGAGCCGTCAGGTTCGTGGCAGATCTTGTGGTTGAAATATTTCAACCCGTTCGGAACGACTGCGGGTGTCGACGAACGCCAGGAGTTTCTTTACTGGCGCACAACAGCAGCAGCACCGGACATGCTCGGCGACAACAGTGTCGTCTGGGGAAAATTTGCCGCGACGTCTCCATCCTGGGGCGCGCCGATCGATTTCAATGCAATCCCGCAACTCGCGGATTGCATTTTGCAGACCGAGCCGGGCCTGTTCGCATTCAATGGCGAAACCTACCTGGCGACGTCTTGCCTGGTTGTCGATGCGGCGGGTCGGCGAACGGATCTGGAGCGCATCGAGTTGCTGCGACAAACCGTGAACGGTTACGACTATGTCGGCACCGTTCTTGATGGCCAGGACGCGGCTGATCTCGGCGTCGATACCATTGAACAGGCAGACATCTCTGTCGCGCGTGATGGCAGCATCATCCTGGTGGTAACGCCGATTATTCCGGGAGCGGATCCCGGTCACCAGGGTTGCGTGGTGTTCTCGTTCGACGATTTCGCAACGGCTTCGATCGCACGTGACGTGAATGGCGTGGCGATTCCTCGTGCCATCATCACGGCCGACGGCAATAGCCTGGGCCCGGGCCTTTGCACCTATGACGCGAACAGCGACACCGGCGTATTGCTGGTGATCACCACCGTCACCGGCAGCGGTGCGACGACCGATATCGAATTCTCCCTGCACGCAACCGGGGTTCATCCCTGACAAAAGTACGTCCAGCGCCACGACGCCCTGATTCGCTTCATCCCCAAAAAGCACTTGTAGGAGCCTGCATCGCAGGCGACGGCGGCCGCAAAAATGGCACGCAATTCCACACCGTGTCGCCCGTGGTACGGGCTCCTACAGCCCGCGAACGACACCGCAGCACTCTTGTAGGAGCCTGCATTGCAGGCGACCGACGTGAAGACCAGGCTTGACAGCACCTGTAGGAGCCTGCATTGCAGGCGACCTGCCGAAATGCCAGGTCGGAACCAGTGACCCCGACGCAATTGCATAGCCAGGGTCACTGTCCCTTATCTCCTAAGCTTCGAAGCGCACGCCTTCCACCGTCGCGCAGATGTTCACGGCGTTGCCGCTGATGTCCGTCGACACGAGACGGTTCACGCCGGTGTAGCCGTCGCTTTTCTTGTTCAGCTTTATGTCCGATTCGACAACCATGGTACGCCACAGCAGGCCGTTCGAGTCGAACTCCATGAAGGTGTAACGCGCCCTGTAGCTTCTCTTGCCGGTCTGTTTCCAGGCGCCGAAGCCGGTGCTGCGTACCGACACCGGCGAACGTGAGGCGTATTCGTTCAACGTGCCCCCGTCGTGGTAGGTGATCAGTCCCGGGAACGGGTTGGGGCCGAAGGGTATCGGCTCTGCGGTCGTGCAGTCCGGCGCATCGAATCGCACCGTCATGACGAACTGCCAGTTACCGACCAGCGACGGCTGGTAGTGCCACGCGTTAACGCCCACGTCTCCGGCCACTGCGGTTCCGAGGCTTAGCAAGGCGCCGATAGCGGCGCCGAGAAATATTTTTCTTAAGCTTTTCATGTGCGTCTCCTGCTGATTCCGATTGGGTGCCGCAACAAACTGCGGAGCCTGAATCCTCACGCGGGGGGCAGATGGCGAACATGGAGGCGTTCTGCAGATGCGCTGTAGGTTTCCTGCAGGTCTCGGCACCGCGCTTATTCGGGCCGCTAGTTCGGGGACAGTGACCCTGATTCAACGTTTATTCAGGGTCACTGTCCCCGAATTCGGTAACGGCCGCACTTAAGTAAAATTAAGCTTGATATTAGTATTATTATCAATATAATTGAAATCGACTTTAATTTTACGTATACAGGGATCCCGTGTCGGCACCATGGTTTAAACAGCTCTCGGAGGAAGACGCATCGTTCATCAAGCGCTTCGTGCTGGCCTCCGGCTCACTCAAAGACCTCGCCAAGGCTTACGGGATCAGCTACCCGACGGTACGGCTGCGGCTCGATCGCCTGATCGAAAAAATCAAAGTGCTGGACAGCCAGGAGATCGTCTCGGAATTCGAGCGCACGCTGCGAGCTCGCTATGCCGAAGGCAAGATCGACATGGATACGTTGAAGGCGTTGCTCGCCGCGCATCAAAAGGAATTGGACATTCAACCCGACTCAGGAAGGAGAGGGCCACCATGAAAATCTTGAGCGTTGCATTATCTTTACTCTTACTTTCAATTTCGCTGCAGGCCGAAGAACGGCTTGGCACCGTGACATTTGCAGAGGAACCCCTGACCGCTACTGCGGTGCCAGGAGAACAACGGCAACTGTTGCTCGAGTTACCCGACCCCGGCGTCACCTTGCCCGTCTATGCGCTGAAAGGAATGGTTCGCTATGACGGCGTGCAGGGCGACGGCTTCCTGCAACTGGACAGTCATTTCGGTGACGCGGGCACCTTCTTCACGAAGACCCTCGCAGCGGCCGGCCCGCTCGGCAAGCTGTCCGGCAGCTCGGACTGGCGGCCGTTCGTGTTGCCCTTTTACGCGAACAGCGGGGATCCGGCCGACGGCACGGCGCCGTTGCCCGACAAGCTTACGTTGTCGCTCGTTCTTCCCGGTGCCGGCACAGTGTCGATTCGCGACGTCGGCCTGTATCAATACGCCAGCGGTGAAGATCCGATGCAGGCGGCCGGGCAATGGTTTGGCGATCGCAGTGCCGGGCTGCTCGGCGGTATCGGCGGTGCACTGATCGGACTATGGGGCGCGCTGATCGGCGTGCTGTCCTCGCGCGGCAAGGCACGGCTTTTCGTGGTCGCTTCGGTGAACGTTCTGGTGGTCATCGGTGTCGCGAGCCTCGTCGGCGGCGTCGTGGCGATCGCGACTGCTCAGCCGTATGCGGTTTACTTTCCGTTGCTGCTGGTCGGCATCATCCTGGTCGCGGTGTTCGGCAAAATGCGCGGCAAGCTGTCGGCACAGTACGAGCAACTCGAGCTCAAGAAAATGCAATCGATGGATGCTTGAAGGAATATGCTCATTTCGCCGCGAATGCAGGAGCCTGCATTGCAGGCGACCGACGTGACAACCAGGCCTAAAAGCATGTGTAGGAGCCTGCATTGCAGGCGACATCACAAGACGCAGACCAGACGTGTACTCTGCAAGAATCAGGGTCACTGTCCCCGATCCATAAGCGACCGCCAGCGTCGGCTACCCCCCTTGCCTCCGTTCTCAATATCGCTACAATCGCAGCGATATTGAGAACACTCGAAGCGCCTATGCCCAAGCAGCCCATCGAATTCATGTTCAGCCCTTACCGGCGACAATTGCTGTCCACGCTTTTTATGCGTCCGGATGAACAATTTCATGTACGCGAACTGGAGAGAATGACGGGCATCTCTGCCGGCTCACTTCATCGCGAACTGAAAGCCATGGCCGAATCCGGTTTGCTGCTGCGCGAGCAAATCGGCAACCAGGTTTTCTACAAAGCCGACACGCACTGCGCGATATACGAAGAGCTCGCTTCGATCTTTCGCAAAACCATTGGAATTGCCTGCTTATTGCAGACCGCATTGTCGGGCCTGGCTGGCAAAATCCAGGTGGCCTTCGTGTTCGGCTCGATGGCCAGTGGCAAGGCGATAGTTGGCAGCGACCTGGACGTGTGCGTGATCGGAGACGTAACGCTGCTCGAAGTGGTAATGGCGTTGTCATCCATGCAGCAAAGCCTGCGGCGGGAAATCAACCCCGTTGTCTTGACGGCCAAAAAATTGTCCAAACAGTCCGCCGCCAGGGACCGCTTTATCAAGAATCTTCTTGGCGAGCCGAAGGTGTTCGCGATCGGCAATGACGGTGAGCTTGCAAAACTTGTCAAAAATCGGGCTGCTGGAAAAGCATGAGACAAGTACGGATCAGGTTCGTCGCATGCTCGAATCCGCCGGGCGCAGCATTCGTGACGCAACACAGGATTCCATCAGTCTGGAAACCCGCCTCGACGCCGCCTATCGCGCGATAACGCAACTCTGCATGGTCGCTTTGTGGGTCAACGGTTATCGGCCATCGAAAAGCAAGCCCGGCCATCACCAGACGATGATTCAGTCACTGGTACATTCCATCGGGCTCGCCCGGAACCGGATGTTGCTGCTGGATACCGTGCGCATCAAGCGTAACGCCATTGACTACACAGGAGCAGACGTCGACAAAGCTTCCGTCAATGAAAGCATCGAGGCGGCCAATCATCTGCTGCGCCACACGACCCGGTGGATTGCCGGAAACAAACCGCAGTTTTCCGTGCGAACGTAAAGTGAAGACTGGTTCGAAAGAACGTGGCAGCACTTGTAGGAGCCTGCATTGCGTACCAGTCCGACAGGCGCATAGAAAAGAGCAAACAGGCAAAGCATGAGCGACGGCGCGGCCACGGCTATGTAGTAGTGCAGCGCAATGCGAAAGGTGCCGCGATAGCCAACCACGTCCATCGGCAGCGAAATGCTTTCCCTGCCGCTCAGCCAGACAAGCGCCGGAATCCAGAGCAGTGCAAACAGAATGACCATCGCCAGGACGTAAACGAGGTTGAAGTGGCGGTTCGCGAAAAGGCCGCCGACACGCCACTGGTCTGTCTTGCCGAGCAACACGAAGATGGCGATCGCAATCAGCAGGATCACCACAGCCACCAGCACCGCCCCCGGCACCGGGCCACCGATCAGCGACACGATGCCGAACGGAGCAGCGAGACAGATCAGCGGCGTTGCCGCGGTGGCGAGCGCCAGGCGCCGCCGGTCCGGGTGTGTTTTCCATTGCCACAGGGCATACAGCGTGAGAACAAATCCCGGCGGCACCAGGTAGAAAAGCAGAATGCCGGTGTGCAAGTTGACAGGCGTTACGACAAAGAACGCGAACGCCGGCAGCATCATTACCAGTTGCGCTATGAAAATGGTGCGAAGAAGGGTCATGGCAGCCGATTGTGTTGCTGCGGCCGGCGCCTGTCCAATCCGCTCCCTGTGCCTGAATTCGTGACCCGGTCACTTACAGGAAAGTCCAGCTTCGCTACAGTGGCGGCATGAGCACCGTAGCGAAACCTGCAAGCACTGACGCCAGCCTGCCCCTGGCCGGGCAGCTGGGTTTGAGTGCATTGAGCCTTATTACCGCGAACTCCCTGCTGCTGGTGCTTTTCTTCGTTTACGACGTGACGCTCTTCCAGCTGGTACTCGTCTACTGGTGCGAGTGTGTCTGGATCGGCATCTTCAGCGCTTTCAAACTGATCACGGCCTCGACGATCGGAGATCCGTACCGCAATCGCTTCGCCGAAGTTTCCGGTGGCACCGGCGTATTCCTGTCCCTGTTCGTCATCGGTTTTTCGAGCACGGCTTTTTTCTCGCTGCTCGGCATGATCCTGATGGGCATCCTCATGGCGAACGAGGCACTCGCTTTAAGCAACCCCGGCGACGCCATGTTTAATCACATCGGTCTCGTTCTCGGCGCATCCTTGCTGCTGATGGCATCACATGCGATCTCCTTCGTCGGCAACTTCCTGCTGCTGGGCGAATTCAAAACCGCCCGGATAGGCACGCTGCTTGCACTGCCTTTCAAACGCTGCCTTGCCTTGCTGGTGACGATTGCTCTAAGCATTGCGTTCGTCGCGATGGTGCCGGCGCTTGCCAGCACCACGGCTTTCGCCGTTGTAGTTATTGTTCTGAAAACGCTGTGGGATGCCTGGCTGCACAAGAGTGAGCGGCGAGGGTATTAGGAAAGCGCGTCAATCGCGCCCAACGAATATGTCCAGCGGCAGTATCGCGGTGACACCGACGTTCGGCACGTCGACCAGTTGCCCGATACGCATATCCACCGCGATGCTCGCAATCATGTACGCCTGGGTCCGGTCGTAACCATACTCCGCCACAATGTAATCAATCATCGCGGCGAGCGCGTTTCGCGCCGCGAGATTGATATCAGCCGACAGATTGCTCAAGCCCGCAATTTTCGGCGAGTCCAGGTAAGCGAGGTCTGCGGGTACGCTTCCTTTCTCTTTCAGCGGGAAACCGGTAACGGCGTAGAAGCGCTCCGACGGTATCCTGAGCACCGATGCCGGGCCTTCGTAGTGGGGGCCGCGGGACAGGTCGGGAGGGTTATCGACAACACGGGTCGTGACGGTCATCCTGCCGCCCATTTCGATGGCCGTGCCCGCCACCTCGCCGTCGCCCTGCGCGTAATGGAAATCGCCGACCGCGAGTCCGCAGCCATCGATGTAACAGGGCAGGTATAAGGTGGTGCCGGTGGTGATGTAGCGGATGTCCATGTTGCCGCCGTGCTCCCGTGGCGGGATGGTCCGCAGGCACTCCGCCCGTTTGGTCCCTTCCACTCCGCACAACGCCGCCGGCTCGGCTTCATCCGGGTCAGGGTTCAATACGGCGCCGCCGGACTCGAGCAGCTGAGTCTCCCGCGCCAGCACCGCGGCGAGCAACTTGTCGTCGGGCAGCGTTGTCACGACGCCGGGAAAACTCGCGTTCGGAATACGCACGCCCGGCAGCGCATCGCTGACGGCATATTTGTCGTTGATGCGCCAGACGATGAAACGCTCGTCGGTGCCGAACTGGTCGCCGGCAAAACCGAATGGCCCGGCTTTGGTCCAGCCGACGTCGGCGGGTTCGAACGCCTCGATGGTCACCGCCAGCACGTCGCCCGCCTCGGCACCGTTGATAAAGACCGGGCCGGTCAGCGCGTGCACAATGCCGATGCCTTCCCGGGGGATAGCTTTGGCGCTGGAGAACTTGTCCGGGTCGAGAGTCAGGTCGAAGGCGTCGCGGCCGACGAATACGATGCGCTCGCCTGGATCGGCGCTGGCAACCATCGGGACGTCCGGATGCAGGCGGTTGATACACGCCGGATCCTCGGCGCAGCCTACGCGGCGGTCGCCGACAACGATCTCGGCGGCAGCGTGCGTAAATACCGTCAGGCTCGACAGCAGTCCAATGGAAAAACAAGCAGCAAGGACCAGGTTCATATGCGCACCCTGTTAGTGTTGTTGTATCGGCACGCGCGCCGAAGCCGGTCACGCGCTGCACTTATACTAACAAATAGGCAGCAAAGGGGTTGCCGATTGTCACGCCGCTCCGGATTCGATGTTCATCAACACAACACCGGTAAAGGCCAGCACCATGCCGATGCCCTGTCCTGTCGTCAAAGATTCCTTGAAATAGAGAATGCCGACACCGAGCACGATGACCGCGTACAGCACGGTCTGCATCATGCCGATGACGCTCAATCGCCATCCGGCGACGAACACATAGGTGAAAAACATGATCTGATAAAGATACAAAACAACCGCGGCAATCATCCATCGGCTGCTTACGGCTTGCGCGAAATCGCCCGCAAGCGATGCCTTCTTCAGGAAAACGTCTGCGATCGCGACGGCCGCCACCGCGAGAATTATCAAGCCGAAGTGCATCACCGTGCTCATACCAATTACCATGCTGGTGCTCCGATTACTGGGCCTGCGCCGCTTGCCTGGTTAGTGCGGGCATAAGGTTGTGCACCGGGTACTTCGTGCCCCGTTTAAAAAAGCAGGTATCCGTGTCCGTCAGCCCGAAAAGCCCTGTGAAATACTGAATGACTTTGTCGACGTCGGTTCCCTCCCGGCAGGTGTAGACATCCGCGCTGAGAAAGCGGCGATGCGGGAAGGTATGGATGCTGATATGGCTTTCTGCAATCAGGACATAACCGCTCCAGCCGCCGGGATCCTTGAAATCATTCGGCTCCGCCCACCGGACCATGGCCGGTGCCAGCGGCCGCATTCCCAGTAACTGGGGCAGTTCGCGCAGGCAATGCTGTACTCGAACACGATCACTCAGCAATTCGAAGTCACCGCCATAGCCATCGATAGTGAGATGCTCCCCAAAAGTACAGATGTCCATTATTTCGTCTCCATCAAAAAAATTGTGGTTTCGTGTAACCGGTGGCAACTCAGAAAGACACGCTTAAACTGAGTACGAACTCCGGCGCGACCGTCGATGCATGAAAGATTTTTTTCGCGTCGTTACTGGTCCGGTGATAAGCCAGTGTCCAATTCAGCGCTTCGAAGCTGCCGGCGATCGATACCGCCGCATGATCGTAGGACTCTGCATAGGAATTCCGCAGATCGTATCGCCCCAGCTCCAGCGCCAGCTCGAGATTCGCCGGCAGTTCGAACATGGTCGATGCGCTGTAATAAAGACTCGACCCGCCGCTGCCGAATACGTCCGGCGAATAGGCGACTGTCACGCTATGCCTGTCGTCGACGGTTACTGCAGCTGTCCACTCACTGAAGTCGTAGCGAATCTCGTCTTGCATACCCGGAAACGCATAGCGGACCCAGCTTGCGGTCGCGGTGACACGATCCGAAAGGCCGAGCGAGTAACCAAAGAAAAGGTCGACCTCGATTTCTGCGCCATCGTCCGGGGCACCGTCCGCAACGTAGTCGACATTCGAAGCCCAGACATAGGCGAAGAAGCCGTTATCGTGCGAAACGTTCAGGCTTCCCTGCAGCGCAGGCGATGACATCGTTTGCGACACGCCGCGAAAAACGTAATCGGATGTCAGTGTAAGTTCCGTGCTGACGTCCAATCCTGCGGCGGATGCGGAGCGCATTCCGATCACGGCAATTGCAAACAGAAGTCCAGCATTGCCAAGCCATGTTCCTGCCTGCGGGCCTGGCGCTTTCGAAAATGCACCAGCCGCCTTGTTATCGAGATTTCCGGGCATTGCAACCCTCCCATGCCGTAGCAGGAGCGCCGCATGCTGCACCGTCCATTACGCGTACGGTGATGCTCTGCTGGTTCCGCTCCGAAAAAGTTCCTGACATAGGTCATAACGGAGCGAACCCGGCAAAGCGGACATGCATCCCGGATTACTTGCCGATCGAAGCGGCAATGCTGGTGTTTCGACTTGGAAAAGGTACCGGATCTATTTTTTCGGTTACCCAGGACGAGGGCCAGACACAGAATGAAGGGACAGTGACATTAATTATTAAGAGTTAGATTCACTGTCCCCGAACCCATTCGCCATTCACTTCAG
>Ga0224510_10000416_pt1 | contig 33223 bp, 28 predicted proteins | sample SF_May12_sed_USG_FD_170161 | JGI IMG/M metagenome (GOLD analysis project Ga0224510, IMG submission 170161) | Sediment microbial communities from San Francisco Bay, California, United States - SF_May12_sed_USGS_4_1 | ecosystem: Environmental > Aquatic > Marine > Sediment | place: USA: California... | reverse complement strand
AGGTTAGGCAAACCAGAGGTTTTCATTTTCGTTAAACAAAATCTGCCCCGTGTATTTCTTGAACTCCCGGGGAACATACATTTTTTTCTGGAACGAAGTGAATCCGCTGTCGTCGACGGCATGAAACGAAAAACTGCCGGGGCCCTTCATACAGGAGCCAAATAACGTTAACGAAAACAATACGGCAAGGGCGCGGTAGACCTTCATAGGTATCCTTCGGCTCAGGGAAAGATTATTTATAGAAAAAAATATCCATGATTTGAAAAAAATGATAGTCGGCATCATTGAACTTTAACTTCCAATTTAGGAGATCGGGGATCTACCACCTGGCCGCGTAAAAAAACCGGTCAGTTCGTTTTCGATCAATTATCCCGAACAATCTACCGGAGAGGCTATGCCGAACTTTATGAATTTTAAAAAAATCACGGGTATGTTTAAAAAAATAATATTACTTCAAAGTTTACTTTTAATGTTTATGGGGGCCCCCGCAATCAGCGCCAACGAGTCCGGGGGACATCAAGAGAGTACGGCAAAACTTTCAATCCCTAAAGCCCTGGACACCTATGGAGACGCCGAAGATAAGAGCCTCTCCAGTGTGCTGAAAAACCGGATCCAGGTTGAACCCTTTAACCTTGCCGCCTCGATAATATTTCTACTGGCCATCCTTCATACTTTTTTGGGAACAAAATTTACGGCCATGGCACATAACCTCGAAAAAAAACATGAGGCGATGCTTGCCCGGCGCGACCCGGCAAAAAAGAAAAAATATACCGGCGAAGTGTTTGACGAAGTCGACTTCAAGGCCCACGTCTTCCATTTTCTGGGGGAGGTCGAGGTTATCTTCGGCCTCTGGGCCGTCGTTCTTGCCGGGGCGATCGCGTATTTTTTTGAGTGGCAGACATTTGTCGACTACATCACGTATAATGTCAACTTTACCGAACCCCTGTTTGTGGTCATCGTAATGGCCCTGGCCTCGGCCCGGCCCATCGTCAGGTTGGCCGAAAGCTCCCTGGAGATTGTGGCAAGCGCCGGCGGTAAGAGCCCTGCCGCCTGGTGGTTTGTCATCTTGACCATCGGGCCCATTCTTGGTTCCTTCATCACCGAGCCGGGCGCAATGACCATCTCGGCCATGCTGCTTGCCCGGCAGTTTTACGACCTCAAGCCAAGCCCTAAATTTGCCTATGCCACCATCGGCTTGTTGTTTGTAAACGTCTCTGTCGGCGGTACGCTCTCTCACTTTGCGGCCCCGCCCGTACTCATGGTCGCCGGCAAATGGGGCTGGGATCTGCCCTTCATGTTCCTCAACTTTGGCTGGAAAGCCATGGTGGGAATCTTGATAAGCAATACTCTCTATATGATGATTTTTGCAAAAGAATTCAAGAAGTTACAAAGAAAGGCCATCGCCACCCAGGATATCGTCCCGTGGGTTGAACGAAAAGATCCGATACCAACCTGGATCGTTCTGGTTCATGTCTTTTTTATGGCCTGGACCGTCTTTAACGCCCACCACCCGGCACTGTTTATCGCTGGTTTTTTATTCTACCTGGGTTTCTTTCAGGCGACCATTCACCACCAGAACCGGAACAACATGCGAAGCCCCCTCATGGTTGGTTTCTTTCTTGCCGCATTGGTAATTCACGGCGGTTTGCAGGGCTGGTGGCTGGCTCCCGTTTTAGGTCACCTCTCCGAATTGCCCCTGATGCTGGGAGCGACCGTTTTAACCGCGTTTAACGACAACGCCGCCATCACCTACCTGAGCAGCCTCGTGCCGAACCTCACCGACGGCATGAAACACGCGGTCATGGCCGGGGCCGTCACCGGGGGAGGCTTGACGGTCATCGCCAATGCGCCAAACCCCGCCGGTCAATCGATCCTGTCTGAATTTTTCGAAAACGGGGTATCTCCGCTGTGGCTTGCAACAGCCGCCTTAATACCGACCTGTATTGTCGGCCTGGCCTTCATGATGTTGTAACGCCGACCGGAATTTTCTCCCTGAGGGGTGTCTTGTAACCGCAACGCGCGGGCCTTTTAGACACCCCGTTTCATCAATAACCCCTGCCCCAGATGTCCGACCGGCGAATGCCGAGCAACCGGTAATCTTTGGCGTCTATCGCCCTTTGAATTTTTTCGCGATCTTTATAAATCGACCTGGCCGAATAGTTTTCAACCATAAGACCGGTATTGAAAATAAACCCCGCTACAAAATAAACCAGGGCCAGTTTTTGAAAATACCTTTGCCGGGCAATCAACCGGTAGGCATAAAAGGCATAGAACATGGCAACTGGCAACATGAGGTAAAACGCATGCGAAGCAGGCCCCTTGATCGAAAAGAAAAAACTTGTAAAAATTAAAACATACGAAGACAGAAAAAAAATGAGAATACGTTTGCCGATTTTTTTCTCAACGTCAGTATCCTTTGCCGGTTTTTTAAAAAACCCGTAGATATAAAACAAAACCTGGGCGATTCCCACGGGCAGAAGAAATACTGCCGCCGGTATCATCCAGGTATGATTTTTTAAAACGGCCAGCCTTGCCTGGGTATCGGGGCCGAGCACGTAGGGAACCTCAAACGAGGCAAACGAGAGAAAGCGGGCCAAAATGGTAAATATGTTCTTGAAGTTTTCGATATTAAAAATGATATTTTTCTCGGTACCGCCCGTACCCAGCAGGCCGTAGGTTACAAACGTCGGCACAAGCAACGCCAGGGGAATCGCCAACCCGAGAAACACCCAGAGCGTATGGTGCAGCGCACGCGACTTGTCCTTGATCACTTGAACCAGAAAGTTGTACCCGAGAAACGGCAACAAAAGCGCCCACGACAGGTGAAGCTGCATCAGGCACCCGAAAGAAAGCCCGGTTAAAAAAAAGGCCGCTTTTTCCGGTATCAATTTTGTAGAATATATGGTAACCGAATCGACAAAACAGACGAAAAAAACGCATGAAAAAGCCAGTATGTAGGGCATGTTAAAAACCCCGGTGCCGTTAAACAACGTCCAGGGCGAGGTCATTAAAAAAAGCCATACAAACCAGGTCGGCAGGTCGCCGATCCTTTTGGTCACATACCACGCCAAAAACGACAGGCCGGCAAATGTCACGAGGTTGACAAATATAAAAGACGATTCGGGCGCGGGGTAAACAAATAGCGGCAGACCCACGAGAAGCCCCAGCAGCGCCCCCGGGATCTGGGTCCCGGTATAAACCAGGTCGGGGCCAAAATAAGGCCACAGGTGGGTCGCGTAAAATTTCAACCCAATGAGGAAAACCTGCAACTGGTCAATAAACCAGAACTCCGAGCACAACCCATAAGCAAGCCGGAACAAAAACAACAGGGTCAAACCGATAATGACGCGATTTTTGTTCACGAGGTGATTATGATTCTGACCCGGCGGCTTTTTCTTCGAGGTTCAGGCTATGCGAAATCTTCATCGAACAAAACTTGGGGCCGCACATCGAGCAAAATTCGGCCATCTTGAACGACTCCTGGGGAAGGGTTTCGTCGTGCATCGTCTTTGCCTTTTCGGGATCTAAAGACAGTTCAAATTGTTTTTTCCAGTCAAAGTTATACCGCGCCCGGGAAAGTTCGTCGTCGCGGTTTCTGGCCCCGTAGCGCTTGCGCGCGATGTCGCCCGAATGGGCCGCAATCTTATAGGCAATCACGCCTTCGCGAACGTCGTCCATGTCGGGCAGGCCGAGATGTTCTTTCGGGGTAACGTAACAGAGCATACTGGCGCCGTTATACGCCGCCTGGGTTGCGCCGATGGCGCTTGTGATATGATCGTAACCGGGCGCGATATCGGTCACGATCGGGCCGAGCACGTAAAACGGGGCCTCAAAGCACAACCGCATTTCTTCGGTCATGTTGTGTTCAATCATGTCCATCGGTACGTGACCGGGCCCTTCAATCATCACCTGCACATTTTCGGCCCACGACTTCAGGGTCAATTCGCCGAGGGTCTGTAGTTCGGCAAACTGCGCCTTGTCCGAGGCGTCGTGCGTGCAACCCGGCCGCATCGCGTCACCAAGGCTCAGCGTTACGTCGTGTTTTTTACAAATCTTCAAGATATCGTCCCAGTTGTCATAAAACGGGTTTTGTTTTTTATGCGACTCCATCCACTGGGCGATAATGGCCCCGCCGCGCGAAACGATACCGGTAATACGGCTTGCCGCCAGGGGTACGTGCTCCCACAAAATACCGGCATGAATGGTCATGTAGTCGACGCCCTGTTCGGCCTGCTCTTCAATCACCTCGAGGATCAACGCGCGGCTGAGATCGTCGATTTTGGCGATGCGGCTGAGCATTTCGTAGATTGGTACCGTGCCGATAGGCACCCCCGATTCGCGCAATATTCGACGGCGAATCTCGGTGATCTGGCCGCCGGTCGAAAGATCCATGACGGTGTCGGCGCCAAAATGTACGGCATGGAATAATTTTTCAAGTTCGGTATCGATGTCGCTGGATAATGCCGAGTTGCCAATATTGGCGTTGATCTTGGTCGTCGTCTGAATGCCGATGGCAATCGGGGTAACCGCATGGTGGTTGATATTGGCCGGAATCACCATACGCCCCCGGGCCACCTCTCGGCGCACCAGTTCGGGGTGAAGAAATTCCCGCTCGGCGACAATCTGCATCTCTTCGGTAACCAGGCCCAGCCTGGCGTAATGCATCTGCGTGGTATTTTCGCCGCCATGCTTTCTGATGCGTTCGGCGATATAGGCTTCCCGTGCGGGGAATTTTTGTAAAATCTTCTCGTCGATTTCTTTTTGCCAGAACGTCGGGCACAACGGGGGGGGTGTCATTTCTGTGGTATTCATAATTTTCTTTGGAATAACAAGGAAACCTGTTATCCGGAGGTATCACTAGTTACGTCAAATACCGGATGTTCTGACAAGCATCTTTTAAAAAAGATGTTTCATAAATGTCATGTACGACATCGTTGTAGAGATTCATAAAGGGATTGTTTTTTACCTGCATCTTTTTATCGGGGACGTATCGGGGAGCCCCCAGGGAGGTAAAGTTTTTATAATGCCTGCTTTTCTCAAGTTCTTCGACGCTTAAAAAACCGTTGCCGACTCGCAGCCGGGCCCGTTCAAAAAGTATCTCCATTTCGAAGTGAAAAAAATGACTGTTGATGGAGGTGAGAATATCCCCATGAATGCCGCTTTTATGAGAAAACGCGATTTGGTGAATGTTCCTTGCCGCAGGGTTTCGATCGAAAGAACGCACCTCGCCAAAAAGAAATTGCGCCAGGTCGACCAGGTGGGTAGTGTCGTGCAGCAGGGCGCCCTCGTTATCGGGCCCCTCTCTAAATAACGACCTGTTGGAACCGGCAAACCAGCCCCGGTAGTGTAAAACCCCGCCCCAGGTCCTGCCGGTTTCAACCTCGGTTTTAATCTTCCGGTATTTCTCATGATACCTGCGCTCGTAATTAACCCAGATATGGGTATCATATTTTTCGGCAAGGGAGTATAGTTTACGGGCCTGCTTGTGATTCAATGTGACCGGTTTTTCTATGACGATTCGTCGAATACCCGCCCGAATCGCCTCAAGGGCGATCCTGTCATGACTTTCGGTATTGGTCGCGATCACGAGAATGTCGGGCCTGGCCGAAAGAACTTCCCGGTAGTCTGTGGTTGTAAAAATTTCTTTAGCGGCTTTCGTCCCGGTAGATGTTTCGATAAATTTTTTGCAGGCCGCCGATCGTACCGGGTCAAGATCGCAGAGGTGGCCCCACTCTAAAGAAATATTTTCCCGGCCGGTTTTTTGGGCGCCCGCCCGAAGGGTCTTTCTAAAGATCTCTACAGCGCCGACATGGGTACAGGGCTTGTACCTTAGCGGGTCCTCTTCCAGGGAAAAACCAATACGACCTGTTCCAATGACACTGACGCGCATGAAGTTTATTTTGGTCGGCGCAAAATCATGACAAAACTACCGGCAAATAAAATCGCCAGGAGGTTTGATTTCGGCTCAAAAAACAACAACCGGTCCAGCCAGATGGGCGCCAGGTGTTTAGCGAGGTCCTCAAACCCATAAAAAGAAGCCGCCGAATAAAAAACGTAGGCCACAGGCAACAGGGTCAAAAACAACAAAAGCCGAATCGAAGCCATATCGATCGCCCCTTTTTTACTGGCGACAAAGATTGCCGGTATCAAGAAGAAAAACAGCGAGATATTTTGAAAGGCCATGAAAGAGGCAAAAACCAGAAACGCGACAAACTCGGTCAACGAACCGGCGTTAAAATTAAAAACCGTCACCTGCATCTTGTTAAAAATCCAGAGTAAAACCGCCGCCAAAAGCCCGATTGCCAGGGTAAGGTAAACCGAGGTTGGGGCGACCAGACTGGCTGCCTTTATCAAACCCGCCATGACTAAAAACGGCAGGGCCCCGTAAATTACCGAAAACAGGGCTTTTAACAGGTTCCCGATCTCTTCGCCCTGGTAGAGACGATTTGCCACGGGCATCCAGATCAACAGTACCAACAGAACGCCGACAAGAATCACACCCCTTTTGGTAATCGCGCGATTATTTCCAACCCAGAAAGAATTTTCCGTAGTCGCGGCAGGCATATGAACGTAGTTTTTAACCGTAAATACCAGGGGCGGCAAAATGGAGTGAATCAAGTTCACGTTATTTTTCAGGTCGTTTGAAAAGACCCAGCCGATTCCGTTTACGGCCCCGCGGTCTTTACCGTAGATTGATTTTTGAAACACCGGCGTTGCCCCCTGCCCCAGTTGATCGACAATCGCCGGCCGGGCGATCGAATCGGGCGTGATACCCGACCAGGAAACGGAGCTAAACTCCCCCGCCGAATTCACAACCCTGAGTCCCGGATTTTTGGTCTCCCCGGTATACACATGCAGGTAGCGGAGTTTACCGGCGTTGTTTACGGTATACTTTCTCAAGGCCCTCCCGGTACATACCGGGCCGCCCTGTACCGATACGGCCACGATGCCGTGAAGATTTTCCTGGATCAACGACAAGACAAATATATGCAAGAAATAAAACATGTTGGCGACATGATCGTGGTCGAAAAGTACGACCAGCGACGGATTTTCGTTTATAATCCCGTAGCGGATAAACCGGCATTTCAGTTTGCCGATCTCGGCGACAGATTCTTCAAGCTGCCATTTCTTTTTCGAAAGCTCGGCATTGAGACCGTTAATAACTTCCGGGCCATATTCTTTTATATCCGGGTAGGCGGCCATGATCTTGAAATGCAGAGCCGAGATACGATTATATTCTGCGTTGTGGTCGTAGGTTTTTTTTATATCCGGGGGGCCGGCGATAATTTCAATCTTCGCAATCCAGAGAACGCCAATAAGAGACACCACAAACCATGCCAGGTAGATTTGAGACCAGACAGGTACCTTGTGACGTTTGTTATAAAATATTTTTTTCATAAGTTTTATTTTTTTACCGCCCGGCCCGAAAATTCCGGATCGTCGGTTTTTTCTAACACACATTTAAGCGCCAGGTTATCAAGGAAGATCAAAAAAAATTATTTTCCGGACATAACACCGGTATACTCAATACAAAAAGCGCTCTCTATATTCTCGGCAAATCAAGACGAAAACTTTTATGAATAACTTTATTTGAAAAATACGCCTTTAGGGTTGGAATGAGGCGGGAAATTTCCTGGAAAATGTAATTTAATTACCAAAAATACGTTTTTCTGTCAGTTTGGAATTTCTTCGACTATGAAGTACGCCCAGTATTACGATAGTTTTCTTTTCGATAAGGTATATTATCTTGTAAGGAAATCTTTTAATCAAATGTTTTTTTGTACCGGCATATCCATCTTCATGTGCATTTGGATTTCTGGTAATAAAATTGAAGCCCGCATCTATCTGCAAAAGAAAATCATATCCTAATCCATTGCGACTATTTTCATACCAATTAAATGCTTCTGATAAATCTTCTTCTGCCTCTGGCCGGATAATGAGATCATATTTCATTTATTGCGAGTTATTCTTTGGTACACGTCCACCCACGGAGAACCCATTTCAGGATTTTGATGAAACGCCTCCAGCCTTTCATCAATAATCTTTTTTTCTCGCTCGGATAATTCAACATTGTCTGCATGACTTGATATAGTATCCCAAATATCTTCCACCAACTGAATTCTTTCCGGTATGGATAGCTCAAGAGTGTCGACCGCTGTAATTTTCTTCATGGATAATCCTTATAATTATTTTGTAATTATTTAGCAGGTTGGATATTTTCGATATTTTTTTATATCAAATTTTAATCTCAAATGATGAGAGCAAATACAACACTTATTACAGCGCCAATAATACCGCCAATAATAAAGTTTTTATACTTTTCCGGCCAGGAATTATTTTTGGCAATCTCAGACTGCAATTGATTCATTTTTAATTTAAGTTCTTCAACCTGTTCAGACCGCTCTTCAAGTAAATCTGGTAATTCCAATAAGACTTCTTGCTTTCGAAGCTTTTCTTGCTCCATTTCGATCAACCATCTTTTTGCTTCACCCATTTTATAACCTGATTTGTTAACAATGGATTTATAATATTCTAACGGTGAAAGGTCAATCTTAAATCCTGATGTTCCGACTAAAGTGAGAACATCAATCCATCGTATGGATCATTTTCTTGAAAAAATAACCGGTTTTACGGGCCGAGAGATACATGGCCCGGTAAAATAGATACGCCGAATTTTCGCTCTCGTCGCCCTGTTCGGTGATCTTCAAGATGGCGCCCTGGGCATTGATCGAGAGAATCCTGTTTACCTCGTCGAATTTTTTTATCTGTGCGTCGTTTTTGCCCAGCTCACGGTTAATTTCGTTTACCTGGTTTGGGTTACGTGTAGACATGGATTTTTTCACCAGTTGCATGTTCTTCTGGTACAAAACCTGGAGGCGGCTGCAATCCCTTTGTATGCCGACAAGTTTCGCCGTATCCACCGGGGTTTTTAACGCATGCCCGCCGACTTCTCCCGGCTGTGCCGGTAATTGCTCCCGCCAGGTCTTTACAGGCGTCTCTGCCGGAGAACTCTCCAGTATTTCAGAGAAGGAGTTATGTGCAAAGCCCCTCAAAAAAACCCCCCGGGCTGTCGCATTGTAAAACCTCGTTTTTGAAACCGCCCCGTTGACCGTCGCCTGGTTTTCAAACCAGTCGATAAAAACCCGCATCTTGTCGTTGGTATACACAACCTCGCCCGGTACGATGCACCGCTCGACCTTTCGCGGCGGCAGCGATTTCATCTGCCTGAGGTTGTGCATTTCAAAACCCCCAAAGCGGTCGTTTTTAAAAAATACCCGGGACTCCAAAACGGCGCCCTTTACGTGGGCATTCTTGTGCGAAAACGAAAGGTCCTGGCCGACTAGGATAACCGACTCGGGGTCAAGCTTCAGGGCCAGGTCGAAGCCGTTGGTGCTCACCGACCCCCCATGGGCGATTTCGCCGCGCGATTCAAAATTACGAATTAAAAGGTCAAGATAGAAGGGATTGTCCCACCAGAACATCGGGGCGCCGATGTGTTTCAGGTAATGACTGGTCTGGTACGAAACCACTGGGTCCATCAGCCAGAGGCACTCGGCGGCCCGGGGCGTCATCGCGAAGTAGTGATTTAGCCACTGGGGGTCAGCCGAAATCACGAGGTCCGGCAAAAGGTCGTTTTTCAAAAGTGGAATCAAGGCGGTGTCGGCGCAAACGAGAAAATACCGGTCGCGGTACTTTCTCATGTCCGAAAAACTTTCGGCAAGAGACGGCCCGGCGCCGCAAAGCACGATGTGGCGAAACTTCCCCTTGAGAACGCCGATGAGTTCGTTCAGGGTTTTCCCCCGAACCAGCGGTTTTACGTTAAGCGCGATGTTCTTGTTCCAAAGCCCCTGAAATTTGATGATCGTGGCCTGGTTGATCGCCCGCTTGTGCATGATCGCCCCGAGCTGCCTTTCCAGGTTTTTAAATTTACTCCCGGGAAGTTGAAACGAAGGGCGGTGATGATAGATGCCAAACTTGTCGAGATTTTTGTTTTGAAAAAACGGAAGAATGAGTTCAAGAGAATCCATCTCCGGGGAAGGACAAAAATACACATAAAAATCTTTCTGTACAAGCGAGAAATCCATGAAGCTTAAACAATAAAACAACACTTCCGGGTCCGTTTCCATGAGCAACAGGGATTCAACCCCGGATCGACCGATTGCCTCGGCCAGGGGATAACCCACTCCGGCGCCCAGGAAAACCAGGTGACGTTTGTCGCCCTCGACGATGCTGTCTACCTGCCTCAGGGCCTCTCTTTGAGGGTCGCGGGCCGAATGAAACCGGATGGAGTTTTTTTCAAAACCGTTTTGACGAACTTTCTCCAGGTTCAACTCCCAATCTTTTTCGGGGGCTTTTAACTTCTCCAGGTTACGCTCGTCGGCGCAGGCAATGCGGCTATGGGTTAAGAGAAAGTCAAGGTTGGTTTGGTACAGGTTTGTATTCATTATTGTGCCGCTTCTTTTGTCATGATCGCGCAAATTGTATCAAGGGATCATAGTCTCCCCGGTCGGCTTTTTGCAGCGCCCGTATATATTCGCCTCGAATCCCGTTTTTTCGAGATAAAGAATGTTTACTGCCCCAGGTAAAGACGGGTTTGCCAAACAGGTGCGATACGATAACATCGGCCCACAACCGGGAATGTCTCCCGTTTCCGTTAGGAAACACATGAATGAGAACAAGCCGGTGTTTACATCGAATCGCGATTTCGTCTTCGACAAATGTTTTCTTTTCAATCCAGTACCTGGCGTCATCGAGTAAATTTCTCAACTGGGTCCGGATCTGGCTTTTGTCGACCCCGATGTTCTTGTTGGACTTTCTAAATTCGCTCGCCCAATGCCACACCTCGCCAAACATTCTCCTGTGAAGTTCCTTTATGAATTTCTCAGAAAAAATTACATCCAGGGGATTCTTTTTGCCCAGGGTCCACTGAACGGCCTTTTCAATATTATTTTGTTCAAATTCGTCCAGTTCCTGTTTAGTTGAAATTGTGCCAATCTTCAGGCCCAGTTTCTCATCTTCATCGATCGGCGTTTGTCCCTCGGAGTATTCCAGGTTTATTCCCATAAATATTTCGGCAACTCCCGCATAATCTCATTTTTCTTTTCTTGAATCGCCTTTTCAAGGTGATCTTTGGCGACAGATTGATCTTCCAGTTCCATATGGGTTGCCGTTCGAAGGACAATACTTCGGGCAACTTCGTAGGCCTGCTGTTGAATCATTTCTTCAAGACTGCCTTTTAAAGGAATAAATCCATAAACGAATTTCATCCCCATCGCTTCGCCAAAATTTTTTAGTACGTTAATGGAAATTGTACCGCTCTTTTCACGATCTTCAATCTCCTTGACACTCGGCGCCGTAATGTGCAGGCGTTTACCCAGTTGCCTTAACGTCATATTCAGTGCAATTCTCATAGAATGAATCCACCCTTGTTCGGGCATGACAACATGTTGCAACGACCTGAAGGGTTTCAATTTTCGATCCATTTGACTCAATAATAATTTTTGGTTTTTCATAAGGTTATAACCTTAAAATATGGTGCCAATTATAAGGCTATGGCCTTATTCTGTAAACTATAAAATAAGGCCATAGCCTTATTTTATAGTTTTAATAGACTTTTTGTACAATATCCTTTTTTCATCGGTGGAAATGGCAATTTCCTTCTGCATTTTATACCCGGAAGATTCAAAAAACCCGCGAGAGGCAAGGTTTTCAGGCAGGCAGTATGCCCAGAGGCTTTGCAGGTTTTTCTCGCGAGCCACAAATTCCAGGTGGTCCAGCAAAAGTGAGGCATAGCCCTTTCGATAATGGCCCGCCCGGGTGGCCAGAATGTGAACAAAACCCCTGGTTGAATTGTGGGCGGCATAGACGTAGGCCACGATTTGGGCCCCCTGGTAGAGAACAAACGAGAAGTCGCTATACAAAAGACTAAACAGGGCGTGATGATGGGGCTTCATCAAAGGCGCCTGGCTGATCCAGAAATACCGAAGTTCGGCCAGAACACGGTTATGCTCCCGCATCGAAAGTTTACGAATAGAAAGATTTGGGTCGAGGTTGCCCGCTACCTGACCCGGCAAGTTATACTCTGTCAAGGCGACAGGTTATCTGGATTTGTTGTCGTCGTCAACCAGAACAACGAGGGGCTCGTGATGCGCAGCCTCTTCATTGGTAAACGACCCGTAAGAAATGATGATGATCTTGTCGCCCTTGTGACCAAGCCTTGCGGCGGCGCCATTGAGGCAAACCGTACCCGAACCGGCCTCGCCATTAATCAGGTAGGTAACGAGTCGATGCCCGTTATTTACGTTGACCACATGAACCTGCTCATACTGGTGCATGTCGGCTTTTTTCAAAAGATCGGTATCGACGGTCAGGCTGCCCTCATAGAAGAGATTTGCTTCCGTAACCGTTGCCCGGTGAATTTTAGATTTCAAAAGCGTTACGTTCATGAATGTACTTTTCTCCGTAATTAATATTCAGGGAACCTTGAAAACCTCGACCTGCGGTTTCGCGGCCTTGCCCGCCCAAAACCCCCGAAATTTTTTAAGATGGCTATAATGTATATTTCCCCGCCCTTATTGACATCTTTTTAGTCATTATTATATACCGACACACTTTGAAAACCCTTTCAACCTGATGTTCCGACTAAAGTTCGGACATCAGGTTTGACAAACCAGAACAAATCGTCACCCATTTTGACTGGCCAAAACGGGTGACCCCAAAAGCCATCCCAAAGCTATGCCATCCAGGCATGGCTTTGGGCAATTTATGTGCATCCTGGTATTATTCTGGATCTTTAAATAACTTGCTTCGCGTTTTTATGATCGACTTCCCATAGCAGATTATATTAACATAGAATCAGCGTTTATTTTAATCTTATATTTGGGGAGTGATATAAAAGTCAGACTTGATTTTAAAAAAATCTTATTTGTAATCTGCGCAAGGTTTCCGTCTCAATAGAGGTTTTTTTATTTCCACGTATATATAAAAATTTGTCCGAACTCCTGTCCGAAGGTCAGTTTCAACACGGGAAACAGGTCCCCGACAGACGTCTATTTTTGGTTTTATTTTCATTTTAATATACCTTAGTTTTAAAGACCTGGCATAATCTTCGAAAATAACTTTTGTTATGTAAATTGTATTTTTTCATTTGGGGCGGTCAATGTTCCCAAATAAAGGCTGGCAAAATGAATATTGGGGTGGCAAAAGAACGAAGCAAAAATGAAACCAGGGTTGCGCTGGTACCCGAGTCGGTCGAGAGATTAATCGCAAAGGGCTTCAAGATTTGTGTCGAAAAGGGCGCCGGTGAATCGGCCCTGTACCCTGACAGTCAATATAAAGAGGCCGGGGCAATCATCGTCCCGGATTTTAAAAAACTCGCCGACTGGTCGGACATCGTTGTGAAAATCAAGCCGCCCGAAAATTACAAGGGCGTAAGCGAAATCAACTACTTGAAACCCGGTTCTTCCTTCTTTTCCCTTCAGGAACCTTTAGCCAGAAAAAAAAATATTACCGAATATAACAAACGAAAGATCAATTCCTTTGCCCTGGAGTTTATACCCCGATCTACCCTGGCGCAATCCATGGATGTCTTGAGTTCGATGGCATCCCTGGCCGGTTACAAGGCCGTTCTCATGGCCGCCGATCGAATCTCAAAAATTATCCCCATGATGATGACCCCCGCGGGTACAATCTCTGCGGCCAGGGTCCTGGTCATCGGCGCAGGGGTTGCCGGGTTACAGGCCATCGCCACCGCCAAAAGGCTCGGGGCCACCGTCGACGCCTTCGATACCAGGCCCCAGGTAAAAGAAGAGGTCATGAGCCTCGGGGCAAAGTTTATCGATCTCCCCCTGACCGCCGATATGCAGGACGAACAGGGCTATGCAAAACTTGCCGACCCTGAGTTTATCAAACTGGAAATGGAGCTCATCGACAAACACCTCGCCAGGGCGGACATCTGCATCGCCACGGCCCTTGTTTTTGGCCGCACAGCCCCGATCCTGATCAAAGATTATATGGTAAAGAACATGCGCCCCGGGTCGGTCATCGTCGACCTCGCCGCCGAAGCCGGCGGCAACTGTGAACTTACCAAACCCGGGCAAACCGTCGTCGTAAACGGGGTAGAAATTATCGGCGTCGAAAATATCCCGGCAAGATTGCCCTATATCGCCAGCAGGCTGTTTTCAAAAAATATCGAGAACCTTCTAACTCATCTTATTAAAGATGAAAAGTTAAATCTCGACGACAGGGAAAATGTCATTCTTCAAAGAATCTTACTCACGAGAGACGGCGAACTCGTTTCCGAACTCGTCAAATCGTTTCAAACGAAAAGCAGGTAAATATGGATGTTGTTAAAATCATGATGGTATTGTACGTTTTCGTACTTTCTATTTTTGCAGGTTTCGAGCTGATATCGAAGGTCCCGCCAACCTTGCATACGCCGCTGATGTCGGGTTCTAACGCGGTTTCGGGCATCACGATTCTCGGGGCAATCCTGGTTGCGGGAAAATACGGCGACTGGTCGCACGGAATCAGCATTCTCGGTTTTTTCGCCGTCTTGTTTGCGGCCATCAACGTTTATGGCGGTTACGTTGTCACCGACAGAATGCTGCAAATGTTCAAGTCGAAAAAAGACAAGATCAAAAAAACATAATGGAAAACTAAAATGAACGTCATTACTTTACTGTCCGCCGAATGGTTCAGGGAACTTGTCTACATCGTTGCCGCGGTATTCTTTATTCTCGGTTTAAAAATGTTGAGCAACCCGCGAACGGCCCGATCTGGCAACTGGTTTTCGGCCCTCGGAATGTTTCTTGCCATAGCCGTCACGTTGTTCAGCAAAAATATCTCGGGCTTTCAAATGATCATTGCGGCGAATGTTATCGGCCTGGGCATTGGCTACGTGATGGCCAAAAAAGTTCCCATGACGGCAATGCCCGAAATGGTCGCCATCTTCAATGGTTTCGGGGGAGCCGCCTCGGCTCTGGTTGCCATTTCGGAATACTTTGCCCGAACCGATACCCTGGAAAATCTTCCCGCAAACGACGTTGCCAACCAGGCGGGTCAGGCGGCCGAGGCTATCGCGGTTGTCGCGGGTTTTAACGGCAACGTCATCGAGTTTACCACCATGGTATTGTCTGTCTTCGTCGGGATGCTGACCTTTACCGGAAGTTTCATTGCTTTTGTCAAACTTGCAGAATGGATGAATAGTAAACCCGTAAAGTTTTTTATGCAGCATACCCTGAACCTTCTTATGCTTCTCGGTGTCATCGCCCTGGGTATTCTCTTTTACCAGGATCCCTCAAACGCAAATTATTTCTGGGGCATCGCGGCCATTTCGTTTATTCTCGGCATAACCGTCACCATCCCCATCGGGGGCGCCGATATGCCCGTCGTCATAGCCCTGTTAAATTCCTATTCGGGTATCGCGGTGGCCATGACGGGTTTTGTACTCTCGAACAATCTCCTGATCGTCGCCGGGTCGCTGGTCGGCGCCTCGGGAATCATTCTCACCCAGATCATGTGCCGGGCCATGAACCGGTCTTTGTTTAACGTTGTCTTCGGGGGTTTTGGCGGCGATACCGCCGCGGTCGGCCCCGAAGGCCCTGGCGCTCACACGGGGCATTACAAGAGTATGGGGCCTGAAGAAGCCGGCATGACGCTGGACATGGCCGAGTCGGTAATCATTATCCCGGGTTATGGTATGGCCGTTTCGCAGGCCCAGCATGCCGTCAAGGAACTCGCCAAGCTTCTTGAGAAACGGGGCATCGATGTGAAGTTCGCCATCCACCCGGTTGCCGGGAGAATGCCCGGTCACATGAACGTCTTGCTGGCCGAAGCCGGCATCGACTACGACAAGCTCTATGACATGGAAATCAACAGTCATTTTTCTCATACCGACATCTCGATAGTTATCGGGGCAAACGACGTGGTCAACCCGGCTGCGAAAACATCCCCCTCAAGCCCGATCTATGGAATGCCCGTGTTAAACGTAGAAGAATCCAGGCATATTTTTATTTTAAAAAGATCCATGAAGCCCGGTTTTGCGGGTATCGAAAACGAACTTTTTTATAAAGAAAATGCAACCATGATTTTTGGAGACGCCAAAAAAACCATCGAGGCGATCATTCATACTCTCGAAGAAATGGGCGAACGTTGATTTACCTGTGTGTTTCTATAAATTCCATGTATCCGAAAAATATTGAAGATTTGTTAAACCTACTATTTAACAACTGGCATGTAAATTATTACCAGTATTGAATTTATATGAACTATCACAAATATTATCTGGTATAGAGTATTCTACCAATTTAATTGCTGACGTATTATAATAGGGACAATCGGCAGATATTGAAATTCTTATTTTATTATATTTTTTAACATCCTGAATAATATTAGAATCATTAAATAGATTTATAAGAGTTGCATATGCATAGTTTATGCCTATCTTTTCTCTCATATTTTAATAAATAAAGTAATTCTCTCTGTGCAATTAATGTGTATTGATATAATGCTGTATGGTTGGCGGGAGATTTATTTACTATACCTTCAACAAGTATTTTAACATTGCTTAAATTTTGTTTTGTATGATTTAATACTTTTATTTGCAATGCTGGCTTATTATCTACGCTTCTTTTTGTTTCGAGTAAAACATCTGATATTTTAAGTTTAGGTGATCGCCAACCATTGGTTTGTTTTCTAAATATTAACGATGCAGCAAGGCTTGTTATTAAACCAACAATACCCCCACTTGTTACGTTTAACGTTAGATTTTTTATCTCTTCAGGCGTTAGATTTAATCCCATAAAGTATCCAAATTTGCCATAACCCCCCCCTTTTTTGTCCTTTACAGGAACTCAAATTTTAATAATTTTTAAACTATTATTAATAAAATTATTAATTTCTCAATATATTGTCAATAATAATTATTGCGTATATACGCAATAATTATTATTACATTCTCGTACTTTTTTATACATTTTTGTACTTTTTATTAATCAATGTATTATGCTTTAAAAAGTACATAATAGCAAAATAATATATTATTAGTATACAGTTATCTAGTACTGCTTATTGAAAATCATATACTAACATAATTGACATTAATTTCAGGGCCAAAGGTTTGCTTCCACAATATTTCCTGGATAAAATAATTATACTTCTGGCGGGTAATTGCCAGACCAATAAAAAATCAAGGTAAGAACCTGGCGCCTTGTTTTATCAGGTGGCCCAGGGCTTCTTCAAGGTATTTTCGACTCTGGGTAATGCTGCCGATGCCCGTATGAACCACCCCGTGAAAACCAAGCCCTACCAGAAATTTTCCGTCGGATTTTTTACTGATATGATGGATGCGGGAATAAAACCTCAACCCGGCCATGTACTTAAACAACAGGTCAAAGGTCATTTCATTTCTCTGCAGCAGGTATTCCTGGAATTCCTCGTTGTCGATTTCAATCAGGGCCCCGCTGGTCGAGATATTCACGATCTTGTGCCTCTGGTTGATAATAATCGTATTTGCGTCTTTAATGCGTTCTACAATTTTTGTTTCCTGCTCCTGCAGGTTTTTATAGTCCTGCGCCTCAAGATTTTTATCGGAACTTTTCAGCACAAAATAGCCTATCGGAAAAATATCGCCCTTGACGTTGGTATATAAAATCGGTCTCACCAGCCAGCTCTTGATTCCCTTGTTTACCAGGTCGGTCTTAAATTCGGCAAACGATTCCCCCATGGCTTCTCTTACCGGCATGGTCTCCAGCTCCGGAAATTCGGTTTCGGAGTTGAGCGAAATGGAGGTCATGAAAATACCCTTGCCGTGCTTCTTCACGATCTTCGTCTCGACCGCCTGGCTTACCGGATCCATGTCGAATATTTTTATGTGGGGGTATTGGGCCGACAAAATACGTTCGGCGTCTTTAAACAGTACCTTGTTTGAGACCGAAAAACTCAGGGGATTTACGTCGATCTTGTTTTTTGAAATATAAAAATGATGCCCAAAAACTTCATGCTCTTCAACGGCGAGTCTTTTTGCCACCCTCGGTTTATTGGCAATAATGGCCTCTTGAATACTCACCAGGCAAATACCGTCTTTCTTTTCAATAACCTTGCAAACCAGTTCCATATGCCTTTTGTACGTGAGATGAATGGTTATCGTTTCCAGAACCTCCAAAGGCGCCTGGAGGGTCAATTTATATACAAAATCTTTCTCGGTGGTGTCGATGCTCCCCTGGACCGGCGGCAGTGTGCGCTTGACAAAGACCGGTTTTCCCAGGATATACTCCTTCATCAGATAGGCAATCTTGGCGGGTTCATTGACTATCGAATTTTCCCGTGCGGATTCACGTAACGTCTCCAGAATTTCGATCCCGGGTTTTTCCGATTTTTTTTCGACTTCGTCCATTATGCTCATTATCGTCATGCCGCCTTGCCAAAATGTATTTAAATCCGAAAAAAAAATTCAAGTTTCGCTATAATTTCCCGCTAACGGTTCCATCCGCCTGAGAATAAAGTCGTAAAGAGAAGATCGCGATTTGTTGAAAACCGGACATTGCCCTTGCCTGACAAGGGCCGGGAATATGAACAAAGCAAAGGGATAGCGCCCTACTCTTTCGAAAGGACTTCAAGAAGTTCGGCATGTAACTTACGATTGCTTGCCGCCGTCTCGGGAACAAACAGGTCAAACCTGTCGCCGTTAAACTTGCTGATCTGGCCGCCGGCCTCCTGTAAGACGACCTGGGCGGCGCATACATCCCAGGGTTGAAGGCCCTCTTCGAAGTAGGCGTCGAGACGGCCGCAGGCAACGTACGAAATGTCGAGGGCGGCAGAACCGGTTCGCCTGACGTCATGAACGCGGTACAAAAAATTCGCCAGCCGCCGAAGCAGCCTGTCCATGATGGTTCGCCGGTTGTAAGGGAACCCGGTGCCGATCAGAGCCCCGGACAGGGCGCCAACCTCGCTGACGTGAATCGGCTTGCCGTTTAAAAACGCGCCCCCGTTTTGAAAGGCCGTGAACTTTTCATTAAGCAACGGGGCAAAGATATAGCCCAGCACCGCTTCGTTGCCCGGCCCCAGCAGCCCGGCGGAAATACAAAAAAAAGGAAACCCGTGGGCAAAACTCGTGGTACCGTCAATCGGATCAACCACCCAGGTATACCCCGAGCTGCCTTCTTTCTTATGCCCCTCTTCGGCCAGGATCGAATCAGCAGGAAACACCCGGCTAAGCTCGCCGTAAATAAATACCTCGGACTCCCGGTCTGCGGCTGTGATCAGGTTCACCTGGTCCTTATACTCGATCTTTTTATCTTTGGTTTGATACGCCATGATCAGCTCGCCCGCCTTATCCATAATCGGGTCAAGCCTTCGGAGCACTTCTGAATAATCCATGTATGTAAGAAAATATATCGATCATGCAGTGTAAACAGGCATTATAAACCAGCATTATAAATAACCGGGGTTATTATCTGTAAAAAATAACCCCGGCCGTGGCGTCTCGAAAGACCGGGGCGGGTTATTTTGCGATTTCTTCTTCGAGGCTTTTCCGGAACATTTCCAGCTCCTGTAGTATTCTATCTTTTTCCTGGATACTCTGGGCGTTCTGGTACTGGTTGATCAGGGAGTTTAGTTTCCCGATATCTTTATTGTATTCCGAACCGCCGATGGAAAATTCGGCCACATAGGTCTGGTAAAAAAACAGGTAGTGGAGCGTCGGGCCATAGCTGTTGGTTTTGGGGTCTTTCGAACGAAGGTGAAGGTAGTACCTGCCGGGCTTGAATTCCTGGTTTACCTGCACCTCGCCGGAGCCCACGTTGATCGGTCTAACAGGGTCATAAACGGGAATCGTGTTGACCTCGGCAAAATACTCCAGGGGTTGAAGATTGGAAATGACAAAGACAAGACTTTTGCCGGTCACCACATAGGGCGTGATCTCGTTTAACAGGTAGATGTCGGGTATGGGCGGGCGGTATTTCCAGAAAACCGGAAAATGATACACCACCGACTCCGTGCCATCGAGCGGGTCGCGGGCCTGAATATGAAGGTAGTAATCGCCCTCAGCCGAAAGCTTCACGTTTAAACGGTTTTCCCTGACCCGGTATTCCGGCAGGGGTTGCGAGTCGGGTTTGTCGTCGAGCATATAACGGTACTCAAACTGCCGGTTGGCGGGCCTGCTGCCCCAGGAAAAAAACGCCTCCGGAAAACCGCCCCGGGTTTCGATTTTCCAGGTCAGGTCCATAAAAGGTAACGTTTTGGCTTCGGGGTCAACGAGGTATGTATGCCCGCTCGAATTGGTTTCCAGCCAGCGAAGCTTGTTTGAAACCATGCCTGGAAAAACCGTGTCCGAATCCAGCATCGGGTATGCCAGAATACCGGCGGGATTATTATTATTTGTAAAATTAAAAGCGCCGGAAACATATACTTTTTTATTCAACGAAGAATTCATCACCAGCGACGCCTTTTCCCCCGACAGGACCGTCCGGATTTGCTTTATGTAGGCCAGGTCTTTGAGGTACAGCGCCTTGACAGCGTTGACACGGCCGTCTTCAACCGAAATGCTCCAGAGCGTCGACCTGGGGTCTATTGCCAGCAGGTATACCCGGTCGTCAAGATCTGCAAATTTCGAAAACACCGGGAAAAAGGGCAACTCATAACTGCTCACCAGTCCCTTTTTCCAGACCTTGACCATGGGCCGGGAGCCCTCTCTCGTCACGACCAGGGCCGAGAGTTTTGACCAGTCCAGGGCGCTTGCCAGAATCGGCGAGCTCTGAATAAAAATGATCTGCTCCCGGTCGTCAAACCACAGGGAGACCTTGTACTCGTCCTTCCGGTTTTTTACCAGCAGCAGCGCCGGGCGACGCCCCTGCCCGAAACGAACCTGGAGGTCGTCGACCTCGTCATCGAGCTTTACCTGCTCGGACTGTAAAAACCTGCCGCCCTTGTCAAAAATCAGGATCTCGAGTTTACCCAGGGTGTTGTTCCAAACCACGACAACGTCGACATCGTACATCGGGAAAAACCTCGCAAATTCGGGCTTTATCGCCATGTCATGAAAACCCCGAAGCGCCGTCTTTTCTTCGTTTACGGAATACGAGTAAAGACGGTTCCCCGCAAAGACAAAAAACTTTTCGCTCCAGGCATAGTCTTCGCTGGCAATGATTTTTACATTATTTAGCGGCCAACGGATTGTATTTTTATCGCCGTCGGTTTTTTCCGCAGCGACCGCCGAAAACGACAAAGCCGGTATACAAAAAAAGATCCAGATAATTTTATTTCTCATGTGTACTTACCCAGGTAAAATTGCAGTTTCCGGCTCAGCCTGACGACGATAAAAAGAACGAAGAACAGGACGAGGGCCCAGAGACCGTAATTTTGTAAAAAGTTTTTGTTATGAACCTCAAACCGTACGTAGGAATAGTTTGCCAGGCGGTTGATTCTCTCGTCTTTGTAAACCGGCTTTACGCTGATGTAATAAATGCCGTCTGACAGGTCGTACATGAAAACGGGTTCTTCGATGTAATTGATCTCCCCCTCGGGAAGCCGCGGTACCGCCGAAACCATGTAGCTGTAACCCTGAATCATGCCCTTGAGATTTTCCGGCAGCGAGAAGGTGATCTTGTACAATCCCCTGTTCTCGATCAGCTCGATGGCGGGCCTGATCTCTTCTACGAGGGTCGGGTTATCGAGGTATCGCTTCACGATGTCTATCGTCCCGCGCTTACCGATAACGACCCGGGCTTTTTCGGCCCTGGGGATATAATGTTCAAAGTGAAATTTTCGAATCGAGCTGTTTGTGCCGTCGCCGTAACCAAGGCCCAGCGAAAGAGTATACAGGCCGCCTTTCCGGGCGGGCAGGGGTATCCGGGCCTTGTAGATTCCCCCGGCGCTTGTCAGCTCCAGCTTGCCGCCCGCGGTAAACGGGTTTTTCGGGTCCCTGTCGAGTGCGGCAAAGGCCGCGCTCAACGTCTTGTCGGCGACATTCATCTGTATTGAAATTTCTACAAAATCGGTCTCGACCCTGCCGTCGGCAATGTTGTTGAAGATCCGGAAATCGTCATAATCTTCCGGTACGACCATCACCCGGTACGAGGCGACGGCCGACGTTCTTCCGACCTTGTCGACGGCTTGAATTAAAAAGTAATAGTCCCCGTCTTCGAGGTTTGAAAATACCAGTTCATTTTTATCTGTGAAATTTTTCAGGGCGGCGCCACGGTTGGGGCTTAACACGTAGTTATAACCTTTAATCCCGATGTCGTCTACGGCCGTAAAATTAATTTTAAAATCATGTTTTTTGGCCGGGGTATTCTCGTCATGCGTCGGCGAGCTCATTTCTGCCATTACCGGGTTTGCGGCGTCGATCGAAAACGGGTAATGGTATACCCGGGATTCGTTGCCGGCCCTGTCTTTATACTTCAGGTGAAAGAAATAATTACCGCCCTGCAGACCCTTCTTGAAAAGAGAGCCAGAGTCGCCCCCGAGGTTATAAAAATCCGGGTTGGAATCGCTTCGATTGTCAAGCAGGTAGGCGTAACCGGCAATGCCCGAAGGCTCGTCTTCAATTTTCCAGTTCAGGGTGATATTGCCAAGCATCGAAACCACATCGCGCATGTGCGTGGGCGACGAGATCAAAATGGGCGAGGTTTCCATGTCGACCTTCTTCAGGTACAGGTTATTGTTGCTGATAAAAAACAGGCCGAGAGAATTGCCGATCTGGGCAAACCGCGGATTCATGGCCCCATCTTTTACCAATGTCACGCGATGCTCCTGGCTCAACGGCATTTCGCCGCCCATCTCGAGAAACCTGGCATATACCTGTCCCGGGTCAACCCTCTGGTCATACCAGGCGATCGCCTTACCGGTGGCCGGGCTGAAACCCATCGTCGGCTGGTAACTGTTTGCCAGACTCGAACTGATCAACTGGGTTGACTTGAGGTCGGGCGAATAATATACCTGCCACCTATTGCCCTGGTTGGCCTGCCAGACCAGCTCGATATTTTTCCCGACCCCCTCGACCCCAAAAAGCGCGGGCGAAAAATCATTGTAGTTGTTCTCGGTGATCCGCAGAGGCGGGGTAAACGAAGCCCCCAGGTTGGATGATTTTATATAATACAGTTCGTCGGTGAAAGAGTCCGTCTGCCGGCTCTGGTAGACAATGTGAATATCGCCATTTCTGAAAAGAATCGACGGGAAAAAAGCCCCCCGCCCGACGCTCTTGACATTACTCACGACAAAATCGACATCTCGAAAAACCCCGTCTTTATAAAGAGAATGCGCCAGCGAGATTGCCCCCGACTTCGGCAGGTTTTTCTGAAAAAACAGGTGGAAGTTGTCTTTGGAATCGACAAAAACCGCCGGCTGAAAAATATTGTAATCCCTGACGTCTATTTGTTGCGGCTTTGAAATTTCAAGGGTTGTTTTGTCTATCAGGCAGTACCTCAGGGCCATGCCCGGGCCGGCGGCAGAAGGTTCCTGCCAGACAACCATCGCGGATTTTTTACCAACCGCCACGACCGGGCTGACGGAAAATAAAACCTCCAGCGGGGGCAGGCTGAACGTATGCACGACCAACCCGGTCCGTTCCGTATTAAAAATCTTTAATTCTATCGAGAAATTTTGCGGCTTGTCCTCCTGGTAACCGTTTACCAGGCGGGAATAAACCATGTAAAGGTTCTGGGAACCGTCGTAGGCAAGACTGTATTCTCGAAGGCCGGTCGCAACCAGCTGCGGGTCATACCAGCCGACCGGGTTGGCAAAAATCCCCAGGGTCAAAAATGCCGTTATGCACAGGAACAGGAACCGGGTAATTTTTTTTCTCATCGAATCAGGGTATTCTGACAAACCCGGTCTGTCAAACCGGGCCGGCAGGCCGTAAATTTTGAAGCCGGTTTTGTCAATTTAAATATTCAACTCCAGGCCCTCATAGGCCGTCTCAATTTCAAGAAAATGCGACGGGGCCATCAACTCTTTGTATTTCAGGGCCTGCAGGGTCATCGCGTCCATCTGTTCGTCGTTATACGACGGGTCGTGGTGAAACAACACCAGCTTTTTCACATTGCTCTTGATCGCGATATCGGTCGCCATCTGGGCCGAGCTGTGCCCCCAGTCGATCTTCTGGAAAGATTCCGAAAACGTGTACTGGGTATCAAACACCAGGACGTCGGCATTTTTAAAAAATTCTATGTAGGGAACAATGTCGTGCATTACCTCGAGGCTGAACTCCGCGTCGGAACAAAATATAAATGTCTTTTTATTTTTGTCGACAAACTTGTACGAATAGGCCGTACCGGGATGTTTCACCGCCTTGCTGCTGACGGTCAGGCCGTCGACCTCGGTCTCGACGCCCTCGGGCATATAATGAAACTCCTTTTGAATCGGCAACTCCTCAAAGGTAATCGGGAAATGCGTGGGCGGCGTCTGGTACATCAGCCGGTCCTTGACGTCCTGGAAACTGGAGTAAAAATGAACCTTGTTTTCGGGAATAAAAAACGGCCCAAAAAACATCATTCCCTGGATATGATCCCAGTGGGTGTGGGTGACAAACATGCGCAGGGTGGTACCTTTTTTTACCTTGTCGTCGTACATGAGCCTGTGGCCAAACCTCGCCAGCCCCGTACCGCCGTCTAAAATATAAATGTCGCCTTCGTCGTTTCGAATCTCCAGGCAGGTTGTGTTGCCCCCGAATGTCCCCCTGATGGAAAGCGGCAGGGTGTCGATAAAATCGCCCATCTTTTCCGGGCTCAATAAATCGGCCGGGCCGGCAAAGGCCAGGGCCTTTTCGAGTTTTGCCCGAACCTCGTTGTGATGAATCGCCGTCGGAACCGAACCCCTGACCCCCCAGAATTTCACGCGCATGCCGCATAATTTATTCTCTTTATAACAGGGCAACTGAAAAACATTTGAAGCGTTGTTTCAAGCCGGTAAATTGACCGCATGAAATTAGGCGAAAAGATATATAAGGCAATCAGTTACGGATTTATCGTTTTTATCGTGGCTCTCATCGTGTTAACCTTTGGAATGCCCGAATTTATGGGCAAAGCCGGACAATCCGAAATGTTTTTATCGGCGCGGGTCGGCGACGAAGTCGTTACCCGCAAAGAGGTGCAGAACCTGAAAGAAAACATGCTGCGCATGCCCCAGTTTCAAAACTTCGCCTCGCAAGACGAATTTCTCACCGGCTACGCCCTGGACTACCTGGTTTCCGAAAAGCTCCAGGTGATCTCGCAAAAAGAAAGCGGCATGTACCCGTTATCTGACGCCAAAAGCGCCATCGTCGCCAGGTATCTCAAAAAAAACTTCAAGGAATTTCAAACCAACGAGGGATTTGATTTTTCCCGTTTTGAAAAAGAATTCCTGAAACCACGCCGCTTGAGCTTTGTCGACATCGAGAGCCAGGCCGTCCGTGAAAACTCCTTTCAAAACCGCCAAATCTTTGACAAACTCGAATCGGTCAGCGGGTATGAACTTGCCGACATGCATTTGTTGAAAAATACAAAGATCTCTTACGATATCCTGGTGTTTACCCCGGATGATAAAAAGAGACTCATTAAAAGCATGGTCGGGGTAACCGAAAAAGACATCCAGGAGAAATTCGCCAAAGATTATCTCAGCAAGGACAAGAAAGATACCCTGAACGATTTAAAACGGGAGGCCATAACCCAGAGCCTGATCAATGAAAGACGCTCAAAAGTCGAAAAGGACTGGATGAACAACCTCAAGACCGACGCCAAAACCTCCACCCTGGCCCAGTTAAAACAAAAGTATGGCGGCGCCCTGGTCACCCTCAACAACATCGGGTTGACCGAAAGTATCGCCCAGGCGTCAAAAAATCCCGGGGTAAACCTGGGCCTTCTTGAAAACAGCCCCGACTACCTTTCCCGGTTTGCCCTCTATTCGGCTGAAAAAAACCAGGGCCCCTGGAATATTGAAGACAATCTTTTCCTGGTGTGCGTAACCAATATTGCCCGGCCGGCAGACGAGCTATCCGAAAAAAATGCGGTAGATTACGAAAGTGAAATTAAAAATAAAAACAAGAATTCCGTCGACCAGCTCGTAGAGGCCATTCTAAAGAGAGACGCCAAGGTTAAAAAATTCAATCCATCTGAAGAGTGATATTGACAACAAGAATGGAAATGTCGTCGAGAGATCCCGTATCGCAGGAATATTGTTCGATCTTCTTGACCAGGTAATCTTTTTGATTTGCCGGCGATTCTTCGGCGCTTTCTTTTATCCACTCGAGAAAGCGCTGCTCGCCTAGAATTTCGCCCCTGGCGTTGAAAATCTCAAAGGCCCCGTCAGAGGTTAAGATCAACCTCAAGTCTTCTTTAAAAACCGCCTTCGTCTCTTCATACTCGGATTTTACCACTCCCAGGACCCTCTGGTTCCCCGAAAGTTCCCTGAGCTCTTTGGACCGCCCGAGATATACCACCGGGCTGTGTTGACCGGCGTTAATATAGCTCAACTCGATTTGCCTGTCCTTGCCCCTGGGCTTAAGAACAATCTCGATGGCGCACAGGGTCATAAAACTGGAGGAGCTTTGTTTATCGCAAAGAACCGAATTGATGGAATGGAAAATCTCGCGAATCGAATATTTTTTTGACTTCGTCAGGCCGTCGATCATGGAACGAACCAAACCCATGAAGTAGGCGCTGGCCAGGCTGTGGCCGCTGACATCGCCCAGGAGCAAAAGATAGCGGTCTTTGGCCAGGCTGAAAACCTCCATGTAGTCGCCCGTAACAAACTTCGAGGGCTGGTTGTACATTTGCACCGTGACACGGTCGTTTTTAATCTCGGGCTGCTTTAACTTCTTTTGAATCTGGGAGACATTTTCAAGCTCCCTTTCAAATTTCTTGGTTTCGATATTGTCGATCAGTAGTTTGTAATTTTCCAGGATCGGCTCGGTTTGCCGCATCAGGTCGTTTATATAATTTAAATCCTCCGTCAGGTAGGGCGAACCGTCGACCTTCTCGGTCAGCAATATAGCCACCTTGAACCGGGCAAAAAACATCATCAAGACAGCCGCATGCCTGTTTAAGAAAATCTCCGTAAACCCTCCCCGGGAGAGACTGACGACCCGGGCCCGCGAAAAAAACGACATCCTCTTCTGGAACCGCCAGATCGGGTCATCGTCGGGAACAAACTTTATATTGTATTTTTCCCGAAGCCAGCCCCCGAACAAATCTTCGCTAAAAACGATGGTAACCTTGCCCGCCCCGCAACCCGCCTCGATCATCTTCAAGAACCGCTCAATGCCGTCTTCAAATTGAAACGGCGTCTGTAAAAACTGGAAAATGTCCGTTATGTGCTCGTCAAAAACAAACTTCCGGTAATTTAAATAATAGTTAATGCTGATCTCGGAAAGCAACCGCAGGGCGTCAAAAATAAAGATAAAGACAAAAACCGAAATAACATGAAGCCAGAGATTGCCCGTACCCCGCAACACCAGCAAACTCTCAAACCCGACAATCAGGGCATACAAAAATATGAAAAAGATAAAATACACAAGACGCAGGTACCATGTCCTCACGGGCTTGTTAAAAAAAATATAATTGTTGTGCAGGCTGAAAATCATCAGGACCATCGGGAACAACGCCGGAATGTAAAAAATAAGGTTAATAAACATCGAAATGTTGATGTTGTAGTAAATCGGCACCAGGTAGCTGACGCCAGGCAGGACAATCATGGAAAGTGAAATGAGTAAGAACATTCTGCGAATTCTCCTGTTCTTAACCTTGTACTCCGCGGCCGGGTTTCGTTCGTCATACAGGAAAACGCCAAAGGCCCCGAAAAAAGTAACCAGGTGAGTGACTCCCATGATTTTCAAAATCCTGATTTCTTCAAAGGCCGACATCGGGAAAAAGTAATACGCGATCAGGGTTAAACCGCCAATGGCCGCCAGGTAAACGTAGAACGGCAATTTACGATTGAGCAGGGTGAGAAACAGGTACACAAAGCCCGCATTACTGAGAAAGGTAAAGAGATAGTAATAAAACTCCCAGCGATGATACGTAATCAGGTCAAAAAACAGGATGTACTGAATCGAAATAATGATCGAAAAAAGGATAAACGAATTTTCCGTCTGGCGAATTTTCGCAAACAACAACAGGTATAAAAACGAAAGTTGAAAGAAAATCACCGCCGCCATGATCGGGCTCAGGGCAAAAATCCAGTTTGAAAGGTCGACAGCCCCGCTTCTGTTGATTTCGTAGAGCCGGTAATAAAAAAAATCCTTGAACAGGTCGGGTCTCAGGCTGATGATGAGGTTGTCGTAGGGAGTCGTTAAAACCGCCGAGGAATTTATGTCCAGGAAAAAATAAACCGAGTAAATTTCAAAAAAGAAAAACGCCCAGATAAAGGCAAATATGAACGTATAAATAAATCGTATCATTTTTTCAGTATCCGAACGCCCTCAACACGGTTGATGGCAAGAATTATTTCGTCCTTGTTTTTCAGGTCGACGTATTCGTAGACGCCCTCCGGGTTGCCCCCCCGAATACTCCCGCTTCGAGTCACCCCGCGACTTCCTTCATGAGTCCCCCTATGACTCCCCCGGTGACTCCCAAGAGGCGAAACCCCAACCTTGAGATCAACCTCGTGGCCGTCGCAGACAACCTGGACATTTTTTCCAAAGTAGTTCAGGCGCCAGTGAGAACCCGACAACTTGTGAACCAGGAAACCGTCGATGGAAAACTCGGGGCCGTTGAGAAACAGGGATTCGTTGAGGGTCTTGAAAAGTTCCTGGAGTGATTTTGCGCTTTTCGAATGGGTCAAAAAATACCCCGCAATCATAAAGAGCATCATGGTGCGCATCCGGGGGTTTGAACGGGAAATCCGGCAGTAGATAAAGTACGGAGAACCGCCGGGCGATTCGACGACGGATTTTTCAAACAAAACCGGAAAACTTCCCCCCGCCCCGGCCAGAAGTTTCTTGTCGGTAAAAACCCGGTAGCCGGCGACTTCGACAACCTCGTGAACGAGTAAAAATCTCTCGATCTGCCTGGCAAGGTTAAACTCCTTTTTAAACGATTCATTTTTTATGGCCGACTCGGTAAGAATCTCGTTTTCCAGGATCAGGCCGATACGGCCCGCCAGGGCCTCCAGTATGCCAATCTTTTTCACATCGATGCCGCCGGCAACGGCGATGAAACCAAAATACCTGGATTTATAGTAAACCGGAACTATCGCCCCCCAGTCGTAATTCTGAACAATCCCCTTCAGCTCGTCGGGAATGGGGCCGGCCAGGGACCGGCGAGCGCCCTGTTGAAAGTATTGCAGCATGGAATCCACATCCCCGGGAGAAACCGCGACATGGGTTTTTTCGGGATCCCGGTAGTAACTGCTTTGAACCAGGGGCTTTCGGTTGGTAACCATGACCAGACCGGCAATATTCAACTCCCGCAAAAGAATCCGCATGAGATTCCCTATCTCCGACTTGTTGGTGAGGTCCTTGATCCGCTTGTCCTGGACGAGAATATTCCCGGTATCCGGGTAGAGGTGGCTGAAAAAAATCAGGTGGGTGAACCAGTCCTTGACCGGAAGGGCCAGCATGGTATAGAAAAACAAAAACGAGAGGGTCAGCGAAACGCGAAAATCCGGGTACTGGAACAAAACATAAATAAAGGCCGAGAACCAGAGCAGGTTATATAATACCGAAATAAAGAGAATGGGGATGATAATTTTAAACTTGTGAAAAAATGACGACATAACGACTCCCGAAACAACCGGGACAGGCTATCACAGATATTTTATCAACTATGACTATGCAAGCATAAAAAAGGGGGGCCGAAGGTTTTTCCTCCTTAGAACAACCGGCAACCCCCCTCGCCCGGGGCTGTCTAAAAAGTCACAAAATTGGCCCCAAAGGCCAAAAAGAAAACCAAAAGCAGGCCTGAAAGGCCGCTTTAGTAGCATTTTACGCAGTAAAATGCGAGGCTTTTGGTTTTCTTGTGACTTTTTAGACAGCCCCTGGGCGACCCCCCCACAGATTGAGCTTAGGCGATGACTTTGTTATCACAATATAGTTCATGCCTAAGCTCCGCACAGGCTCTCAAAAGCAGGTCATGACAAAAAATTAATCATTGACATACTGAGCTATTTATTTGTTGGTACATATATTGACAGAAAATCGGAATTTAACCGGGTTGGAATATCTTTTGTTTCATAGCTGCATTGATCATGGTCTGAATTTAAAAAAAATTAAAAAATAACGAAAAAAACAATGAATCTTGAAATCATCTCAAAATACCCCAAACAATTAAAATACAAAACCCCCCTTCTTTTTGTTCACGGCGCATGGCATGCCGCTTGGTGCTGGGATATTCATTTTCTGGATTATTTTGCCGAACAAGGCTTTGCCGCCCACGCCCTCAGCCTTCGGGGGCACGGCAAAAGCGACGGCCACGAAAAACTCCGGTGGACCAGGCTTTCCGACTACGTAGAAGATATCTCAAAAACCGTTCAGCAACTACCTTCTACGCCCATTATCATTGGTCACTCCATGGGCGGGTTGCTGGTACAAAAATACCTTGAAAAGTACACCCTTCCCGGGGCCGTTTTACTGGCTTCGGTACCACCGGCCGGGGTATTAGCCACCACGGTTCGCATTTTAAGGAATCACCCCCTGGTGTTTGCCAAAATCAACCTGACGCTGAGCCTTTTCCCCCTGGTTACGACCGTTCAAATGGTACACAAAACCTTGTTTTCAGACAACATGGACAAGGAAAAAGTAACCGCCTACGCCAAAAAACTTCAAAACGAATCTTACCTTGGTTTTCTCGATATGCTGATGTTCAGCCTTCCCAAGCCCAAAAAGGTCGCTAAAACGCCGCTTTTGGTCCTGGGCGCCGCGTATGACATGCTCTTTAAACCCAATGAAATCAAAGCCACGGCCCGGGCCTATGAAACCAACGCCGAGATCTTTGACGATATGGCCCATGACATGATGCTCGAAGCCAAGTGGAAATTTGTGGCCGAAAGAATCCTCCAGTGGATAGACGAAACCAGGATAGGCGGCGCCATTGAAACCCAATCGGACGCGGAGAAGCAGCAAACAGCCTGAAAATCCATCACCCCTTTTGAGCCTGTGCGACAACTGTATTCTGAAAACAACGTCAACCCCAAAGTTCAATGCTTTACTCGAAAAGCAGGTTGGCGCACAGGCTCTTTTTACGACACTTTATTTCGCTTTTTACTTGCATAGTTATCGCTCATGTAGACTTTAGTTAGTCATGCCGGTTTCGATATTGTTGGTTCAGGTCAGCCCCGGAAACGAAAACCAGGCGCGCGGCCTTATCGATGATCTCGACGATGCCGAGGTAACCGAAAGCGGCAAGGGTTATCTGGTGGCCGCAACCGACTCTCAAACACCCAAAGAAGATTTTGAACTTATTGAAAAAATCCGGCGCCTGGAACATATCGTGGATGTCTCGCTGGTCATGACAGCCAATGAAAATCAACTCTAGATCGACTCTGGAAATGATTTTTAAAACGCCGCAAGGCCCTTGACCTGTAAAACTTGACTTTTAAATTTTAAACTAAATTTTAAAAAGGAAACATTATGAAAGATGAAAATTCCATCGACAAACTGGCTCAGGCAAAAGTCGATCGTAAGACATTTTTAAAAAAACTTGGCACGGCCTATGCCGTGGCTCTTGCCGGGCCGCTTGTCTTTGAAGGTTGCCAGGAAACCCAAAACAAGGCCCGCGAAGAAACCCTCCTCGACCAGCTCGCCATCAAATGGGAAAAGGCACCCTGCCGGTTTTGCGGCGTCGGCTGCAGCGCCATGGTCGGTGTCCGGGACGGTAAAATCGTAGCCATCGCGGGCGACCGCAAAAGTCCCGTCAACAAAGGGTTGATGTGCATCAAGGGCTACCACTTAAGCGAAATCCTCTACGGCGAAGACCGGCTGAAAAAAGCCCTCGTTCGTAAAAACGGCAAGCTCGTCGAAACCCCTCTCGAAGAAGCCCTTGACCTCGTCGCCAACCGGTTCAAGGAATCCATCGCCGCCAACGGGGCCGATTCGGTCGCCATCTACGGCTCCGGCCAGTGGACCATTCAAGACGGTTACTCGGCATTGAAACTCATGAAGGGCGGCATCGGGTCAAACAACATCGAGGCCAACGCCCGTCTGTGCATGGCTTCTGCGGTAACCGGCTTTTTAACCACCTTTGGCAAAGACGAACCCATGGGCTGCTACGACGATTTTGATGTGGCCGATGTCTTCGTATTCTGGGGCAACAACATGGCAGAAACCCATCCCGTGTTGTTCAGCCGGATCACCGAAAACCGGCGGCTAAACCCCAAGGTGCAGCTCGTCGACATCACGGTTCGAAGAACCCGGACCTCGGAATCATCCGACATGGTCCTTGATTTTAATCCCCAGAGCGACCTCGTCATTGCCAACGCCATCGCCCGGGAGATCGTCTACAACGGCCATATCAACCAGAATTTCGTCAACCGCCATACCCTGTTTAAAAGCGGCACTATAAATATCGGCTTTGGGCTTGAGGGAGTACCCGAACCCGCCATTGACGACAAAAAAATCTCTCTTGAAGAATACAAAAAATTTCTTGATCCGTACACCCTGGAATACGCCCAGAAGATCAGCGGGGTTTCGGCCGACCAGATTCAAAAACTGGCGTCGTACTATGCCGACCCGAAAATCAAGGTCGTTTCTCTCTGGTGCATGGGCATGAACCAGCACACCCGGGGAACCTGGATCAACAACCTTGTTTACAACCTGCACCTTTTAACCGGGAAAATATCCCAACCCGGTAACAGCCCCTTTTCGTTGACCGGCCAGCCCAGCGCCTGCGGCACCGTTCGCGAGGTCGGAACCCTGACCCATGCCCTGCCCGGCGGGAGAAACGTAAAAAACCCCGAAGACCGGGAATTTACCGAAAAACTCTGGGGTGTAAAAAGCGGCACGATACCGGCCAAACCCAGCGCCCACACCATCGCGATGTTTCGAAAGCTTAAGGAAGGCAAGATCAAGGCCATCTTGATCCAGACCACAAACCCCATGGTGACCCTGCCCGACCGCGACAAGTTTCTAAAAGGCATCGAGAAGAACAAACCCTTCATTGTGGTCTGCGACGGTTACCCGACCCCGACAACCGAAATTGCCGACGTCGTCTTACCCGCCGCCATGTGGGTCGAACGTGCGGGTTGCTTTGGCAACAGCGAGCGAAGAACCCAGCAGTGGAACAAACTTGTCGAACCGCCGGGCGACGCCCACCCCGAC
>Ga0224510_10000415_pt1 | contig 33248 bp, 20 predicted proteins | sample SF_May12_sed_USG_FD_170161 | JGI IMG/M metagenome (GOLD analysis project Ga0224510, IMG submission 170161) | Sediment microbial communities from San Francisco Bay, California, United States - SF_May12_sed_USGS_4_1 | ecosystem: Environmental > Aquatic > Marine > Sediment | place: USA: California... | reverse complement strand
CCCTCACCACACCCAGTCGTGATCCCCTCCGCCACCAACGCCTCGATGTACCCCTCATGCACCGACCCATCATCATCAGTAAACGAACCACCCGGCACCTGATGCGACGCCAGGACCGGAACTGCGAGTGCCGCCATCAGCAACGACACCACCGAAACCGCCATCATCCGACGGATCATCTCTGATCTCCCTCTCTCCTCGGCCGCGCTCCAGCGGCTCCCCTTGCTTCGTCGGGTATACGTCGTGACCGGCGAAACGGTTCTCACAGTCGTCACCGTGTCGGTGGTGCGTTCGACTCCGGATCCCACAGATTCGATTGACTTAATCTAAGTCTTGACATATCAAGTTTTCTGCGAGATACTGGTAGCACCTGAAACGTTCAAGGAGGACACACCATGTTGTTGAGGTTCGATCCCTTCGCCGATCTCGATCGGATGACTCGCGATCTGCTCCCTGCCGGTCGCAGGAGCATCATGCCCGTGGATGCGTATCGGGTGGGCGACAGGTTCTATCTGCACTTCGACCTCCCGGGAGTCGACCCCGAGTCGATCGACATCACCGTCGAGAAGAACACACTGACCGTCAAGGCCGAGCGTGCGTGGCAGCCCGCCGAGGAGGCCCAGGTCGTGATGAGCGAGCGGCATCAGGGCACGTTCAGCCGTCAGTTCTTCCTTGGTGAGGGACTCGATCCCGAGCGGATCGAAGCCGGCTACGACCACGGCGTGCTCACCGTGACGATCCCGGTCGCCGAACAGGCGAAACCTCGCAAGATCACGGTCGGCGCCGCCGACAAGGCGCTGGCCGGCTGAGTCTTCGGTTCTCTCCCTCTCTCCCGATTCCGAAGACTCGAGGGGCCCCGACCGACACGGTCGGGGCCCCTTTCGCGCGAGCAACAGATGGCGCTCGGCCCTACCCGCTCGATCGACTGCCCGGCACTGTGGACACATAGACCCGGTTGTTGCCGGGCACCACTTCAGGTCTGTGCGACGCAGGACGAGGGGTCGGGATTCCGAGGACTGCCTGGCGGTGCGAAGGGGAGGTACCTGAATGTCGCACCATCCTCGATCAATGGTCGCGCTCGTCGTTGTGGCGCTCTTCTTCGGCCCGACGCCCGTTGCCTCATCGGCCCCCGATCCCGGTGAGGCCACGTCGCTTGCACCGCTCGGTCAGTTCACCGACGACGAAGGGAATGTCCATGAATCCGACATCGAGCGCCTGTTCGCCGCCGGGATAACCAAAGGGTGCAACCCGCCGTTCAACGACGAGTTCTGCCCCGACCAGTCGGTGACCCGCGGCCAGATGGCCGCATTCCTGCGACGGGCGTTGGAACTGAAGACCGGAGCCTCCGACCACTTCATCGATGACGGCGGCTCGGTGTTCGAGTCGGACATCAATGCCGTCGCACTCGCCGGCGTCGCGAGAGGGTGCAACCCGCCCGTCAACGACCGGTTCTGCCCCGACGACCCGGTGACCCGGGGTCAGATGGCAGCGTTCCTCGTTCGAGCATTCGGGTACACCACCGACGGGGGTGGGAATCTGTTCACCGACGATGACGGCTCTGTGTTCGAAGCCGACATCGACCGACTCGGGGCAGAAGGCGTGACGAAGGGGTGCAACCCTCCGATGAACGACCAATTCTGCCCGGAGGCGTCTGTGACGAGAGGCCAGATGGCCTCGTTCCTCACACGGGCGCTCCACCTCGATCCGGTCACTGCCTACGAGGTCGACAAGGAGATCACAGGTTGGGGATCGTGGGACGAGTACGCCCAAACCAAGGAACCCGCTGAACCGGCGCCCATCCCCGGGAAGGCGACTACCGAGTTCGACGAGATCCTCGAAGGAGTCACATACGACTGCGAGACCACGCCCTACACGATGACCGACACGCCGAGGGAACTGGTCGTCTTCGAGCCGGACGTCAACATCCTGTGGCCGGGAGCGCTGATCCAGGGGTCTTCACACAAGTCGGCCCGCGGGTCGCTCATGGAGTTGCCCATCCGTCAACGTGATCCGGTGGCGCTGAGCATCAACCTGCTCACCGAGGACACCACGAGGACCGTAGAGAACCCCACGGTGGCGACGGTGCAGCAGGCGATCGGCGAGTTGGTCGCCGCCGCCGAGAATCGGGGCCTCGACCCCAGTGGCAGCGTCTTCTTCGAGCAGGAGCGTTCGTACTCGGCCACTCAGGCGGCGCTGCGCATGGGTCTTTCCGCCAAGTACATGTCCGCCCGGGTGAGGGCCGCCCTGGAGATGTCGAGAGCAGCCAACGAGAACACGGTCACCGCCTACTTCCTCGAGAAAGCCTTCACGGTTTCGATTGTCCTGCCCGAAACTCCGTCGGCGGTGTTCAGCGACGACTTCACGCCGGAGCGGCTCCGCGAGCAGGTGGCGCTGGGCCGGCTCGGTCCCGACAACCTCCCTGTATATGTTGCCGATGTGACCTACGGTCGGATCCTCATGGTGTCGATGACGTCGACGCAGTCCGTCGACCGCATCATGGGTGCACTCGCCGCGGCCTACAACGGCGGGGTGTTCAAGGTGAGCGGCTCGCTGGCCGCCGGATACCAGGAGATCCTGGCCGACTCCCGCATGCAGGTCGTGACGATCGGCGGAAGCTCGCAAAACGCCAGAGACCTTATCCGCCAGGGCGACATCGGTGCGTACTTCGATCAGTCGGCAGACCTGTCCGACTATCGCCCGCTCAGCTACACACTGCGCAACCTGGGCGACAACAGCATCGCCCGGATGTCCGAGACCACCGAATACGAAGTGACCGAATGCACGGCCGTGCCCGCCCCCTCCGATCAGAAGATCGGAGAGCGGATCGAGATCCTCGTGGACTCCTTCGACATCCAGCAGGACTGCAACGCCCACGGTTCAGGCACCTACGACATCGACATCACCGTCAACGACGAGACGGCCTACGAGATCGACGACACCGGATTCAACTCAGGCAACACCGTCGAACTGGCGATCTCTCGCACCGTCGACCTCATCGCCAACGACACGGCGCAGCTGGTCGCGTTCGTCACGCACATCAAGGACGGGAAGTACGACACGGCGCGGTTCACGGCGGACATCGGGACATCCGAGCTGCGGGAGGTCATCGTCCTCGCCAAGTATGCGGCGGGCGAGTTCACCGACTCCCGGGTTCCCGTGGATCGTACGCTCCCCGGATACCGTGAGGGGGAGATGCGTGTCCTCGACACCGGTCCGTTCTCCTTCGTGGAGGAGACGTGTCGCTGGGTGCTCCGGTACCGGGTGTCGAAAGTCGGCGACATTGCAGGCGACGGCTCGGAGAACATCCGCCCCATCGTCGGGATCACGGCTCCTGTCGCCACGCTGGCGATCGACGACACCGTGCTGCTCACCGGAAACGTCGTCGATGACGGCCTCCCCGAAGGCGGCGGACTCGACTACGAGTGGACGATCGTCTCGAAGCCCGAAGGGGCCGCCCCAACGCTCACGTCTTCGGACCAACCGGCGACGACGGCCTCGGGCTTCACCGAGCTCGGCGACTACACGTTCCGCCTCAGCGTCAGCGACGCCGAACCGCTCACAGGACACGACGACATCGTGATTTCGGTGGTCGCCAACGAAGCACCGGAGGTCGACGCCGGTACGTACGGGCCCATCCCGTTCGTGGGAGACCCGACCGTGGCGACGCTCACCGGCAGTGTCGATGACGACGGGCTGCCGCGCCGGTTCGCTCTCTCGACCGAGTGGACCCTGGTCGCCGGGCCCCAAGGGTCGACGGCGATCATCGGGGACCCCGAAGCGCTCACGACCGAGGTCAGCTTCGACGTCCCGGGGGTCTACGTGTTACAACTGAACGCCGACGACGGGATGGACTCGACGTCCGACCTCGTGGCGTTGACGGTGGGGTCCGCCGCCCCGGATGTCACGGTGTCGCTCGTCAGCGCTCCCCCGGTCGTCGCGGGTGTCGCAGCCGACCTCGAGGCGATGGTTCGCACGGATGGGGTGATGTGGGGGGCGCCCGTGACATGGTCCATGGTCTCCGGTCCGGGGGTGGTCGAATTCGACCGGGTGGGACCGGAGACCTCGGCAACGTTCGACACCGCCGGTACCTATGTGGTGAGGGCATCCGCCACCGATGGTTTCCGCATCGGAACCGGAGAGCTCATCGTCGAGGCCGGCACGTAGATCGGTGCGCGGGGCCACCGCGATCGGCGATCGGAGGAAGCACGGGAGAGGAGCGGGGTGTGACCGTGCTTCGGTCCTCGACGCCAGCAAATGGATCCGGGTTCAGGAGCCGATCGCGCGTCCTATACTTCCTGGGCTGTCGTTCGGTGCATGTGTGCCGGATCCGACACCCTCCTGGGGGCGTGGTGAAGCTTGGAGTTCACGCCGGCCTGTCAAGCCGGAGGTCGCGGGTTCAAATCCCGTCGTCCCCGCCAGCGAATCAGAACCCGCATCGGGTTCTCGTTCGCCGATGGTCAGGTAGCTCAGCTGGCAGAGCGCCGGTCTGAAAAACCGGAGGTCGGCGGTTCGACCCCGCCCCTGACCACCAGGAGCCGAACGAGCCGTGGCCGTCAAGGCTCCGTTTCGCCTCACCAACCGCCCAGCCGGATCCCGACTGAGCCTGCGATCCTGCGCTCGGCGTCCGGCCGAGAAGCCTGGAACTATTCACGGCGTTGAACTCTCAACCCGAAACTTGACAGTGATGGCAATCCGACGCACCGATGGGGCGCTCACCGAACGGGCCCGGAGCGGCGACCCTCAGGCGTTCATGCCCTGGTCCGGAAACCCGACCGTGACCTATTGACGATGATCGACTCGCTCCGACGGTTGGGCTGACGGCACCTCACAGAGCCATGAGACCGGCCTGGGCGGGTTCGAACCCGCACGCCTCCAGATAGAAGGGCGCGAGGTCGGCCTCGAAATCGACATGCAGCCACTCACATCCTGCGGCTGCCGCGGCGCTTCGCACGCGATGCACCAACTCGACCCCGATGCCCTGCCCTCGGGCTGAGCCGGCAACCATGAGGTCCTGAACCCAGACGTGGGTCAGCCCATCCCAGATGACGTTCACGAACCCGACAAGTTCACGCTCGGCGCGGGCGGTCACCCATCCGAGGCTGTGCCGCGCGGTGAGGTCGACCCAATTCCACTCGTCGTCCGAGTAGAGCCGTGTTTCGAATGCCTCGGCGTGCAGCGTGTTCACCTCTCCGTTGGTGAACCCGCCCCGCCATTCGAAGGAGACTTCCAGACGTCCTCCTCTCAACGTCGCCACCCTAGGAGCGCTGCCGGCCCGACAGTCGCGAATACCAGCCGACACTCCGCGCACCGTCACCCGGTCTCCCCCCGCAGCGCATCCCGCAGCTTCACCTTGGCGCCGATCGACAACACGGCTCCGCGATAGATGCGGGCACCGAGACGGATGACAATGACGGTCGTCACCACCACGATGGCGACTGCTGCCGCAACCTGCCATGCGGGAACCGTCCCGGTGGCGATCCGGACCGGCATCACCAGCGGCGCCGAGAACGGCACGAACGAAGCGATCACCGGAGCCAGGGCGTTGGTTCCTCGATCGCGATGAAGCTGATGAAGTACCCCGGGAGGAGGAGCAGAACCGGCAAGAACGCCATGCCTTGGGCATCCTCCTGTCGGGTCACGGTGGCACCGAGCCCTCCGTACAACACCGAATACAACCCGAACCCCAACAGGAACCACAGGACGGTTTGCACGAGGATCTTCCACCCCAGGCCACCCATGTCGAGCCCCGGAATCTCCACCAGGTTGAGTGCAGCCACCAGCGAGCCACCGATCACCGCCAATTGCAGCAGGCCGAGCAACCCGATGCCCAGCACCTTGCCGGTGAGGAGGCGTTCCGCCTTCGCCCGGGACAGCACGACCTCGACGACTCGTGACTGCTTCTCCTCCATCACCCCCATCATGATGAACTGGCCGAACATGAGAATGGCGATGTAGAGGATGATCGACCCGACCTGCGTCCCGACCCGACGGGGAAGGTCCTCGGGATCGAGCGGATCGATCAGCCGCTCGGGGAGGGGCGCCGGCGACACCAGCTCCACGACGATCTCGGGATCCAACCCCAGTTCGGCGACCAGTCGGTCTCGTTCGATCGCCTGGTGAGCGGCACTCGCCGCGGCCGACAGTCTGGAGTTCGACTCTCGGGCGAACACGATCTCCCCGGGAGCAACGACCACCTCGACACCGTCGGCGACGAGGGCTTGCTCCGCGGCGGGAAGGGCCTCGAATGTTTCGACCTCGACGTCGAAACCGAGAGCCTCCGCCACCGGGTTCAGGCGAGACTCGAACGACTCGTCGACGCTCGCGAGGACACCGACTTTCACAGGAGGAGGATCGGACACTTCCTGGGCGAAGAGTGGAATCAGCCCGAAGATGGCACCGATCGTCACCAGTGACGTGATCAAGAACGCCTTGCTCCGCGCCCGTTGCAGGAAGTCCCGGCGGGCGATCTCGAACACCTGCCGTAGACCGCTCATCTCGACACCGCCTCTCTGAACAGATCCGAGAGCCGCGGAGCCTCGAAGACGAACCGCGTGATCCGACCGGCCTCCCCGGCGGACCGCACCACCCGATCGAGGTCGACTCCCCGATCGACCAGTGCCTCGGTCAACAAGCCGAAATCGGGATCGACCCAGGGCAGGTCATCCACGGTCACGGTGAGCAGTCGGGACGAGGCGTTGCTCTTGAGCCGCTCCAACTCGCCATCGAGCACCACGCGTCCACGCTCGATGACGACCACGTCGTCACACAAGTCCTCGACGAGATCGAGCTGATGGCTGGAGAACAACACGGCGGTCCCCGTGTCGGCGAGGTCGCGCAAGACCATCGACATCGCTTCGACACCGAGCGGGTCCAACCCGGAGAACGGCTCGTCCAGCACGGCCAGCCCGGGCCGGTGAATCAGCGCCGCCACCAGCTGGACCCGCTGCTGGTTGCCATGTGACAGCTGTTCCAAGCGGCTGTCGACCCGATCGGCCAGGCCCAGGCGTTCCAACCACAAGCCCGTCTCCGAGCGGGCCGCCGCGGCGTCCATGCCCGAAAGGCGGCCGAAATAGGCGAGTTGCTCGCCGATTCGCATCTTCGGGTACAGCCCACGCTCCTCCGGCATGTAGCCGAACGACAGACGGATGGACCCGGTCAATGGTGTGCCATCCCATGTCATGCTCCCGGCGTTCGGCTCAACGAGGCCGAGAAGACAACGCATGGCGGTCGTCTTGCCGGCACCGTTGGGGCCGAGGAACCCGACGATACGACCCGACTCCACGCCGAACGACGCCCCATCCAAAGCCCGGAGATCGCCATAGACCTTGGTGAGTCCATCGACGGCCAGTGAGTGACGCGTCGACCCCCCGGCGGCCACGGTTCACCTCCTCATGGTTGCCTCCCCTGATCGTCGCTCGACACAGAACCCGGAAACCACGGGCACAAGGTCACGTTGCGCGACAAAAGACCAGCATGCAAGAACCGGAATATTTCAGCCGCTGGACCCATGGACGCGGAGGTCGCGAACTGCCACACTGTTCCCGGGCTGCTCTGCGAGGTTGGCGGTGGATATTCTCACCTGGGACGAACGAAGCGTCCTGACCGAACGTGGGTTTCTTCCGCGCCCGCTCGGCGACTACCTCGACCACGGGTACGGAGAGGTCGACACGGCCGACCGCCACCGCGGAATGCTCCTGGGGCTCGCCATCGGCGATGCACTCGGCAAACCGATCGAAGGGCTCACCCCCAGCACCATCGCCGAACGGCACGGCCGGGTCAATCGGTATCTGTGCTCACGTCATCCCGCATCGTTGCTCCCGGCGGGCCAGGTGGGCGCCGACACCCAACTCGCTCTTCTCACAGCCGCCTGCGCCGCCACCAATGGCCAGTTCGACCCGAGGGACTTCGCCCAGCGGCTCCAGGCGTGGCTCCCCATCGCTCGCGGCGCCGGCGACGCCAACACCGCCGCCACGCTCGCGCTTCGCAACGGCCGGCCCTGGACCCACTCGGGTCAGCACTCGGCGGGCAGTGGTGCCGCCAGCCGCGCAGCCGTGGTCGGTCTGATCCACCCCGACGACATGGATATGTTGCGCCTGTCGGCCACCCTCGCAACCATGCAGACTCATGCCGATCAGACGGCCGTGGCGGCCTCGGTGGCCACCGCCGCCACCGTCGCGCACCTCAGCAGACTGCCGACGGGCGAATTCGACCCGTCGAGGCTCCTCGACGTGATCACCCAGGCGCTCGACGGCTTGGAGGACCCCTCGGTGGAACTCGTACATGTTCCGGCCCGATCCAACCTTCGGGAACGTCTGATCGTCGCCCTCGACACGGTGGGCAAACCACTGCAGGCGGCCTACGCCGCCCTCGGTACCGGAGATTTTGTTCTCGAAGCGCTGCCGGCGGCAGTCTGGGCTTTTGCGTCCGCCCCCGATGACATGGTGAAGGCCACCATCATCGCCATCAACGGCGGCCGGGCCTCGGCGACGGTGGGCTCGCTGGTCGGTGCGTTCGCCGGGGCCTACAACGGAGCGGCCGGACTCCCGGCTCCGTGGCTCGACCACCTCGAGTACGTCGATGGGATTGCCGGACACGCAGACGCCCTCATGGACGCCACAGGAGCGGCGCGGCGGCGCCAGCCTCTATTCGTGGGTAATCCGCTCCATCCGGCGTCTTACGCTCCATTCACACTCGGAGGTTCGACGATGCACACGCTCGAGCATGCAGTGAGATCGGCGGCGGCCTCCGACCCTGCCACATCGGTGAAAGCAAGGCTCCTGCCGACGCCGGCGGACGCCCGCCGGTTCGCTGCACTCACCCAAACACGCAGCGACTGGAACGAAACGGCGTCCAACACCATTCGGGCAATCCTGCGGCGCCGGTTCGACGGGTCGGACGATGCGAGCGCACAGCTACTCTCGGCGGGCCTCGCCGATTTCGACGCAATCGACCTCTTGTTCAAAGACGATCCGTTCGCCATGGGCTCTCTCCTGGCCGGTCGCCAGGCAGAGCTGGCTGGACACTGACCTCGGTCAGTCCGAGGCCACCGCCGCGTACAAAGCGGCACCGGTCGCCATCGCCTCCTCCTCGAACCGAACCCGGTTCGAGTGATTGGTCGGGGCCTCCTCCGGGTCCAGCTCCGGCGGGCACGCCCCAAGGAAGGCCATGGTCCCGGGTACCCGGGCCAGGACATAGGACCAGTCCTCGGAACCCATCAGCGGCGCATCCATCTCGACGACGTCGATGCCGGTGGCGCCACCCACCCGCATCAGGCGGTTGAACTCGCCGGGGTCGTTGCCGGTCACCGGGTACCCCTTGTCGATGGTCGTGTCGACCTGGAGTCCGTGGGCCGATCCAACACCTGCGGCCACTTGCCGAATCAACCCGTGAGCCTTGGCCCGGGTGAGTTCGGAGAGGGCCCGCACGGTGCCGTGCAAGAACGCCGATTCCGGGATCACGTTGTGCACCGTGCCTGCTCCGATGTGGCCGAATGTCACAACCGCGGGCTCGAACACCGAGATCTGACGGGTCACCGCTGCCTGGATCGCAAGGAGGATCTCGGCTGCCACAGGGACCGGGTCGGCGGCCCGATGAGGCGCCGATGCGTGGCCGCCCCTGCCCACCACCCGGATCTTCACCTCGTCCGACGAGGCCATCAGCGGGCCCGGGCGGCACCCGACGACCCCCGTGGGGAGCCAGGTGAACACGTGAATGGCGAACGCTCTCTCCGGCTCGACCTCGAGCGTCTTCAAGAGGCCTTCCTCCAACATGAACTTGGCGCCGTGTGCCCCCTCCTCACCCGGTTGGAACATCAGGATCACCGGTCCCGGGGGCGGCGAGCCCTCCGCCAGGAGGCGCGCAGCTCCCAGCAGCATCGCCGTGTGCAAATCGTGACCGCAGGCGTGCATCGTGTTCCCGGTCGTCGAGGCGAATTCGAGATCTGTCTCCTCCGTCATCGGGAGGGCGTCCATGTCCGCTCGCAGCAGCCGCGGCGCCGCATCACCGCCTCTGACGACGGCCACCACTCCACTGGTCGACGTATGAAGAAGCGGTTCGAGGCCCATCCGCTGGAGCTCGGAGGTGACGACCCGGCGGGTCTCGGGCAGGTGAAGACCGACCTCGGGGGTGGCGTGGAGCGTCCGTCGGATTCGCACCATCTCAGGAAGACCGTCTCGGGCTCGTTCGAGGAGGGACATGATTCGATGCTAGGCAACCGGTTCGAACGTTCGTCTGCTGCGTGGGATCATGTGATGATGTCCAGCCATTCGGTCGTGGTCATCGGAGCAGGGTTCGCGGGCCTCAACGCCGTCAAGACCCTCCACAAGACAGACGTGGACATCACCATCGTCGACCGGCGCAACTTTCACCTGTTTCAGCCGCTGCTGTATCAGGTGGCGACAGCCGGGCTCAATCCGAGCGACATCGCCTACCCGATCCGGTCGATCTTCCGAGGCCAGGCCAACGTGAAGAGAGTGCTACTCGCCGAGGTCGTCGGGCTCGACCTCGATACCAGATCCGTGACGCTCGACGATGGGTCGACCCTGAGCTACGACAGCCTGATCATTGCCACCGGAGCCACCCATTCCTACTTCGGCAACGATGATTGGGAAGAACACGCACCAGGACTCAAGACCATCGAGGACGCCCTCGACATCCGGGGGCGGGTGTTGGCCCGTTTCGAAGAGGCGGAACGCACTCCCGGGGACGCCGATCGCCTTCTGACGTTCGTGGTCGTCGGAGCCGGGCCCACCGGTGTGGAACTCGCAGGCGCCCTCGTCGAGATCGCAGTCCACGCCCTGGCCAGCGACTTCGACGCCATCGACCCATCCGCCGCCCGTGTCGTTCTGGTGGAAGGCGGCGAAGTGGTACTTCCCGCCTACCCGAATCGCCTGTCCGAGTCGGCGCGGAGCCAGCTCGAAGCCCTCGGGGTCGAAGTCCGTACAAAGGCGCTGGTGAAGAACATCGACGACACGGGGGTCGACCTTGCCTCCGGAGAGCGGATCGAAGCGGGGACCGTCCTGTGGGCCGCCGGCGTGAAGGCCTCGCCCGTGGCCGCACTCGTCGAGGCGCCCAAGGACCGCGCCGGTCGTGTGGTGGTCGAGCCGGATCTGTCGGTCCCCGACCATCCCGAGGTGCTCGTCATCGGCGACCTCGCATCAATCCCCGGAGTTCCCGGGGTGGCACCGGCCGCCATGCAACAGGGCCGTCACGCGGGACGCCAGATCATCGACCGGCTGGCGGGTCGTCCCGGCGAGCCGTTCCGCTACAAGGACAAGGGATCGCTCGCGACCATCGGACGAGCCCGCGCAGTCGCCCACATCGGCTCTGCCCGGTTCTCGGGATTGCCGGCGTGGGCCGCTTGGCTCGGGATCCACATCTTCTACCTCATCGGGTTCCGAAATCGCCTACTGGTCCTCATCTCGTGGGCGTGGAACTACCTGACGTTCCGGCGCGGCGCCCGGATCATCACCGACACTCGTCGAACCCGCTGACGCCGGCACGGCCGATCTAGGCGTCTTATTCTCCCGTCCACGACCAGGAGAGAGCAGGTGGCAGAGATCGTCGGGTTCGGGGGATACGTGCCAGATCGCGTCATGACCAATGACGACTGGGCATCACTCGTGGATACGACAGACGAGTGGATAACGGTCCGGACCGGGATCAAGACCAGACGGTTCGCCTCCGAAGATCAATCGACACTCGACCTAGCCGAGCACGCAGCCCGACGGGCGATAGCGGACGCCGACCTCCAGGCCACAGACATCGACGAGATCATCCTCGCCACCGACACCTCCGAGGTCGTGACACCCGACACCGCCTCGTTCCTGCAGCACCGACTCGGAGCAAGGGAGATCCCTGCGTTCGACCTGGGAGGCAGCGGATGTGCCGGCTTCGTCCAGGCTCTCGACGTGGCCAGGGCCAGGATCCTGCTGCAACCGAAGCGAGTCCTCGTCGTCGGCGTAGAACTCATCATGCGACTCGTCTCCTGGAAGGAACGCGAAACCGCTGTGCTGTTTGGAGACGGCGCCGGCGCGGTGGTCATGGCGCCCGACGGCGGTCGGGCCCGGGTCATCCATGCCGTCGCCGGGACCGACGGGTCGAAGGCCGAGATTCTGACATTGCCCGTAGGCGGCACGCGGCATCCTTTCAACGCCGACGTGGCGGCTACCGAAGCACACCGTCGCCTCGTGATGAACGGCCGCGAGGTCTTCAGGGAAGCGGTGACCCGAATGAGTTCATCTGTCCTGCGCCTCCTCGAGGAAGCTGGCAAGAGCATCACCGACGTGGCTCTCGTGATCCCTCACCAGGCCAACAAGCGAATCATCGACGCCGTGGGTTCGCGGCTTGGCCTCGATGAGTCGCGCGTCTATGTCAACGTCGACCGATACGGAAACACGGGCTCTGCCTCCGTCCCACTAGCCCTCTGGGAGGCGGAGGCAGAAGGCCGCATCGCTCCCGGGGACCTCGTGGTGCTGACGGCGTTCGGAGCCGGATTTCACTGGGCCTCGGCCGCGCTCCAATTCTGAGCTGGCAACGGATCACGACGCCTCCGCATATGCGGGCTTGAGAGTGCTGTCGAGAGCCATCGAGGCATCCAGGATCACCACGAACGTAGCTCCACCGCCCGGCGTGTCGGTGACCCCGACCCGACCGTTCATACCCTCGACCAGCATCTTCACGATGGAAAGCCCAAGCCCGGTTCCGCCCACGTGAGCCGTGGAGTCGAGGCGAGCGAACCGTTCGAACACCTCGTCTCGGCATTCTGCCGGGATTCCCGGCCCATGGTCGACGACGGTGATGGCCAGCTCACCAGAACCGATATCGGAAGCCGTGACCTCGACCGGGGAGCCGTCGCCGTACTTGATGGCGTTCTCGATGAGATTGGTGAGAACCTGGGTCAGGTAATCGGTATCCGCCTCCGCTCGCAGGCCTGCGGGGACCGAGACTGCGACCCGAGACTCACCCACGATCTGGGAGGCCTCCGACGCCACCCGACCCAGGTCGACGGAGCCGAGGTTCGGACGGAGGACGCCCTTGTCGATCCGGGAAACGGTGAGCAGGTCGTCGATGAGACGCTTCAGCCGCGTCGCTTGACGTCTGGCTGCGGACAAGAGCTCAACCGCCGCAGGGTTGTCAGGGGTCAACGCGGGCCGCGACAATGTGTCGAGGGCACCCAGGACCGATGTCAGCGGGGTCCGCAGCTCGTGCGAGACCATCGACACGAAGTCCGACTTCATGTCGGCGATCTCTTGGAGTCGCCTCGTGAGCAGTGCCGCCGCCTCATGCCGCTCGAGCTGAGCCAGCACCAGGGACGCCGGACCGGCGAACGCGGTGAGCTCGGCCACGAGGGCCTCCTCGCGATCGTGGATGGGATCACCGACGATCAAGAGCCCCGTTTCCCTTCCTTCCAGTCTCAACGCGGCAACGAAGCCCGACTCGAGTCCCAGGTCCGCCAGCAGTGGACCGAGGTCACCGGCCGTGGATCGTTCGAAGCGAATGGCGCGCAGCGACCGAAGAGCCGATGAGCCGAACCCGCCCGCCGGGACCCGCACCGACAGCTCGTCTTCGACGGGAATGTGGGCACCGTTTATCCACACGGGTCCGGCGAGGGTGAGGGTCGTTCTGGTTTCGTTGGTGAGGGCGATCGCACAGATTCTTACGCCGACGGCGTGGGCGATCGTGTCCAGCAGGTCGGGGAGCGCCTCGGACCGGGAGGAGGACGCCCCGATCGAGGTGGCGACCTCGTACAGCCGAATCAGGGAGGCCCGCTCGTCGGACAGTACGCGAACGACTTCCTCGGACCCTGCCGCCAGGGAGCGATAGCTGCGCGCCAGCCAGGCAACACCGCCCGAAGCAGCGACGACGGTGATGAGGACCCAGACGTCGTCGCGATTCGCTCCGTGCGCCAGCCAGGCCAGCGATTCGACCACAACGGTGCTCACCGCCACCACCGACATCCACATACGCCGGGCGATCACACCGGTGAGGGCAAGCAGGCCGACGGCGGCGACCGCGGCCAGTTCTGTGGTTTCCGGATCGAATGCAAGGACCGCCAACACCCCAGTGAGGGCGAGCAACCAGCCACCGACGAGATCGGGAGAGCCGGTGCGGAGCGTCTTCATGATCACCGGTGTCCGCGAGATGATGCCAGCCAAGGCGACGGCCCCTGCCGTCCGCAAGTCAGCCCCGGCGAGCCATGCGGCGACGGCGATGTACATGAGGGCGGGCGGGATGATCCGCGCTGCGGGCCTCACGTATCGAGCGCGCGTCGTCTCCCACAGACCCTTCGTCGTACCGGTCAGAGCGAAACCCATGTCTTTCAGTTCGGCAATACCCGGTTCCAATCCAGAGGACCGTCGCGGATAGGTCCGTAGGGACTAGCCCCCAGCCCCGGGCTCCGCCCGGGGCGCCGTGCGCCATGCGCGATGCGCGATGCGCTTTCTCCCTTCCGTCGCCTTCCCGGTTCACGGGTTCGGTTTCCCCCCAGCGGGGGGAGAGCCGGCGCAGCCGGGAGGGGGAGACTCGGGGGCCCGGGTTCCGCCCGGGGCGGTACTGAGTACCGGGTACTGTCGTGAGGGCCACCGGGTACTCGGTACTGGGACCCGAGTCTCCCCGCCTCGCCTCCTCGCCTCCTGGCTTTGGGGGACTGGCGACTGGGGACTGGGGACTGGGCTCAGCGTGGGTCTAGGGCGGCCGCCGTGTAGGTGGCGGCGGCGTCCCACAGCAACCAGCTGTCCACACCGGCGTCCTCGGCGGCATCGATCTGGGCGCGAACCTCCGCCGGTCCGTAATCCACACCGAGCGAGAAGTCCTGCACCCACACCATGAGGCCGGCGCCGGTGCCCTGCACCTGTGCTCCGAAATCCACCATCGAGCGATACACGATGTCGTACGGCTGAGCGTTCGGGTTCGCTACCCCGTACTCCCCGGGGCCCCAGTGGGACGGATACACCATGGGGGCGATGTAGTCGACGTTCCTCGACATCTCAGGGATGTCCTGGGCCACCTCGTCGGGCCGGGTGGCGGCGATCCCGAACACCGCGGCGCCCAGACGAGCGCCCTCCGCCCTGATCCGGGTCCGTGACTGCTCCAGGAACTCGACGATCGCTTCTTCCGGCGGGCGATCCTGACCGGGAAACAGCATGTTCTCCAGGTAGTCATCGGGCCGGCGCACGTAGTCATACATGATGTCATCGACGCCCAGGGCGGCCGCCTCTTCGGCGAGCGCGATGTTGTACTCCCACACGTCCTGGTTGTACGGATTGGCGAAGCCTCCGTACTTGCCGTAGGCCGCACCATCCGGGGTCTGGACGATCATGTCCATCTTGTTCTGCTGCACCGCCCAGGTCGCGAGTCGGGGATCTCGGAAGTTCACGATCCGACCGATGACGCGGACGTCGAGCGCGTGGAGGTCCTCGACCACCTGCTGGAGGTCCCACAACTCGGTGACCGCGCCGATGTCGTGAGCGAGTTGAACGGACGTGTCGTACCAGATATCGCCGCCCTCGTCCTTGAGATCGAGTTGGACCGTGTTGATCCTGCCCTCCTCGATCATCTGCAGGATCGGATCCCTCAGCTCCGGGGTGGCCCACGTCCAGCCACTGGCGTGCACTCCCCGCACGGGAGCCTGCCCGGGTTCTCCCGGGAGCGCCACCGGTATCCGAACCGGAACGGTGGCGACATTGCCCGCTGCGTCAGTGAGTTTGACTTCGATGGGTGCCCGAGGGGGACGTTCGAAGTCGAGTTCGGCAACACCTGCCTGCGTGGTCACGGCCGTCCCTCCCACCGAAACGGTGGCCTCCGGATCGTCGACCTCTACCACCACCTTCACGGGTTGGGAGACCGGAACCGCGTCCGTGGGCTCGGCGATCGTGAGCGTCGGCGGAACGGAATCGACGGTGAACGACCGGCTGACGCTGGCCGAGCCGCGCGGGAAGGGTTGGTCGAGCGTCACGATCAACTCGTGTTCGCCGTCGGCCATGGGGCCGGGCGTGATTGTCGCTCTCGTCGCCCCTTCGGGGATGGCGATCTCCAGATCCTCGCCGTCGAGACTGGCCTTGACCGACCCCGTCCGTGGAGCATCCTCGAAGTTCACCTCGAGTGCCAGCGTCCCGACCCCCTCCGCTCCGAGCAGCGAGCCATCGTCGAGTCCCACCACCGTGAACGGCTCGTCACCGCCGGAGGCCATGAGGATCGAGCCGACCACGAGAACGGGTAGGGCGGTGAAGACGACCTTCCCTCGCCGGGTCACCCGGTAGCGAGGACGCCGCTCCATCTCTTCGGGCGGCGCGTCCGCCAACACCGAGCCGTGCTCGGAGGCGGAGCGAACGGATTCGGCTTCTGCCAGCCAGTCGTCGAGATCCATGAATGGGGTTCCTTGGTCGGCGCCAAACGTAGTCGAATCAACCGGACTGGGCCGACATGTAGGGCTACAGAGGATTCGACGGATGAGGCTGTACGCTCCACCGGAACGCCATGCTGTTCCCGACCGTCGAATTCGCCATCTTCTTCCTGGTGGTCCTGACAGCCAACTGGCTCCTCCTGCCCCACCGTGGAGCGTGGAAGGTCTTCATGCTCGCCGCCAGCTACCTGTTCTACGGGGCTTGGGATTGGCGGTTCCTGGGTCTCATCATCGCCTCCACGGTCTTCAACCAGGCGATGGCCACGGTCATCGACCGGGCCCCGGATCCGAATGCGCGCAAGCGACTGGTGAAGATGGCGGTGGCCGGCAACCTGGCGGCTCTCGGGTGGTTCAAGTACTACGGCTTCTTCGTCAGCTCCGCCGTGAACCTCGCCGGACGGCTTGGGATCGACCTGCCACTACCGCTGCTGAGGATCACGCTGCCGGTCGGCATCTCGTTCTTCACCTTCCAGGCGCTGTCGTACGTCATCGACGTCTACCGCGGTTCCGCACGTCCTACCGCTCCCCTCGATTTCGCCGTGTTCCTCGCGTTCTTCCCTCAACTCGTCGCCGGTCCGATCGTGAGGAGTTCAGAGTTCCTGCCCCAACTGAAGGAGAGAAAGGACCCGAGGAACGTGGAGGCGGTCGAGGCCTTCGGACTCATTGCGGGAGGGCTCTTCAAGAAGGTCGTGGTCGCCAACACTCTCGCCGCGGCCATCGTCGATGGCGTGTTCGCCAACCCGGGGGCGTATTCGGCGCTCGAGGTCCTGTTTGCGATCTACGGATATGCGGTGCAGATCTATGCCGACTTCTCGGGCTACACCGACATCGCCATCGGGGTCGCTCTCCTGATGGGTTTCCGTTTCCCTCAGAACTTCGAACATCCCTACCGGGCCGTGTCGCTCCAGGACTTTTGGCGACGCTGGCACATGACGCTGTCTCGCTGGCTCCGGGACTACCTGTACATCCCACTCGGCGGCAGCCGCGGCACCCGCGCCGAGACGTACCGGAACCTGCTGCTGACCATGGTCCTCGGCGGGTTGTGGCACGGCGCCGCCTGGACGTTCGTGGTTTGGGGACTGCTCCACGGAGGCGGACTCGCCGTGGAACGGTGGATGGGCGAACGGGCTGAACCGAGACCACAGACCCCGGCGACCGTGTTCGCCAGGCGCGTCCTCACGTTCCACCTGGTGTGTCTCGGGTGGGTGTTCTTCCGGGCGGAGTCGTTCGCCTTGGCCGGGACGATGTTGTCCCGCCTCGTCCATTTCGGTCCGGCGCCGGCCGTGACCCCCACGGTGCTGCTCCTGGTGGCGGGCGGTATCGCAGTGCACTACGTACCGCGCCACCTCCGTCTCCGCGCCCGCCATCAATTCGGCCGTCTCCGACCGGTGGCGATGGCGGCCGCCCTTGGGGCGGTCCTGTTGCTTGTCGACGGACTCGGCCCCGAAGGCGTCGCACCGTTCATCTACTTCCAATTCTGAGCCATGTCGAGCAACCACCAACGATCGAACCAGGGCCGAATGGCTGCAGGACACGCCATCCTCATCGTGACCATCGCGCTCGGCCTCGGGCTGCTCTTGAATGCTTCGGACATCCTTGCCACTGCCGAGCGCCAGGAGGCCGGTTGGCAGAGAACCGTGGGGGTGGCGCTCATGACGCCCATCGCAGCCGTCACCGACTTCGTCCAGATCGATGCGCCCCGCAACGTAATCGATGCGGCCCTGGGTCGAACCGATGAGGAGACTCCGCCGTCCACGACGCCCACGACGTCCCCCACGGTGGCGGTGACCACCACCACCGTGGCCGAGGCGCGGACGATCACGGCTTCCGAGCCCTTGCGCATGTACATCGGTGGCGATTCGATGGTCGGTCAGTTCGGGCCGATGCTGGAGAGGCGAGCGGAGGCGACCGGACTGGTGATCGCCGAGGTCCAATACGAGTTCGAGTCGGGAATCACGCGAAACGACTTTGTTGATTGGCCGGCCCGCCTTCGCACCGTGCGCGCCGAGCAGGACCCGGAAGTGATGGTGCTCTTCTTCGGAGGAAACGACGCCCAAGACATCAGGGTCGATGGAACCTGGGTTCCCTTCGGCACGGACGAGTGGCTCACCGAATATCGGGCGCGAGTGGGGGCGTTGATGGGCGAGTTGGTGGATGACGGCCGGGACGTCTACTGGATGGGAATGCCGATCGTCAGCTCCGACACCTTCCGGCCTCGAGTCGAGACGCTCAACGAAATCTACGAATCGGAGGCGGCCGCCCACGATGGAGTGCACTTCGTGGAGAGCTGGTCGGTGTTCACCGGGCCCGACGGTGGGTACTCGGAGTACCTCCCCAACGCCGACGGTGACCTCGTGGACATGCGCCTCAACGACGGTGTCCACCTGACGACGGATGGAGCGATCCGCCTGGCTGCGGTGGTGTGGCCGATCATCGCCGCCGAGTGGGACATCCCGGCCGAGTAGTCACCGGGCAATCGGTGAACGGAATCGGCGCCCAGGTGCCCCGTGGAGGCTTCCGGATGATTCCTGTCTCAGATGTGCCACAATTTGAGCATCAATTCAAAAGCGGAGGAGGCACCATGGCAGCCGACCAACACAGGGTTGCGATCGTCGACGGACTGAGGACGCCGTTCGCCAAGTCCGGCACGGCCCTCAAGGACGCCGACACTCTCCAGCTGGCTCAGGCCGTGGTCAGCGAGCTGATCCAGCGCAGCGGTATCGACCCCGCGCTCGTGGACCGGGTGATCTACGGGTCGGTCGTCCAGGACGTCGCTTCGCCCAACATCGCCCGTGAGATCGTCTTGTCGACCAGCCTCCCGGACACGGTCGATGCGTACTCGTTGACGAGAGCGTGCGCCACATCGAGCCAGACGTTCGTCGACGGCGCAAAGGCCATCATGATGGGCGAGGCAGACGTCGTGATCACGGGAGGCGCCGACTCGCTTTCGAAACCACCCGTCTTGTTCACCGACGAGTTCGTAGAAGTGATGCAGTCGGCACAGGCGGCCCGTGACCTCGGCACCCGGCTCAAGGCCCTTGCCGAGCTGCGCCCCCGTGACCTGGCACCCCAACCTCCGGCCGTCGCAGACCGTTCAACAGGCGAGACGATGGGTGACGGCGCCGAGAAGATGGCCCGGCTCTGGGACATCGGTCGGGACGCTCAAGACGAGTATGCCCTCGCTTCACATCAGAAGGCCGTCGAAGCCTGGGAGAAAGGCATCTACGACAACGAGGTGATGACCCTGGCCGTCCCGCCTGGCTATCTGTCGACCGTCGAACGCGACACCATCCCCCGAGCCGACACCACCCTCGACAAACTGGCGTCGCTCAAACCCGTGTTCGACAAACGGCATGGAACCGTCACGGCAGGAAACGCGTCGCCGTTGACGGACGGCGCCTCCGCGCTCCTGCTCATGAGCGAGCAAACCGCCAACCGGCTCGGGCTGGTGCCGAGGGCCTTCCTCCGTTCGTGGGCGTTCGCGGCGGTGGACCCCAACTGGCAGCTGCTCATCGGACCCGCCGTCGCAACGCCGACGGCGCTCGACCGAGCCGGCCTCACCCTCGACGACATCGACGTGATCGACGTCCACGAGGCATTCGCCGCCCAGGTGCTGTCGGTCAAAAAGGCGTTCGCGTCCACCGAGTTCGCCCGGGACCACCTGGGTCGAGACCGTGCCATCGGGGAGATCCCAGACGAGAAACTCAACCTGTACGGAGGCTCGATCAGTCTCGGACATCCTTTCGGGGCCACCGGAGCCCGCCAGATTCTCACCATGGCCAACGAGCTGGCGAGACGGGACTCCGGCACTGCACTCGTGACCCAATGCGCTGCGGGCGGACTCGGCGCAACCGTGATCCTGGAGCGTTGACATGACCACAGCAACCGAACTCGAACACTTCTCGATCAATGTCGAAGACGGCATCGCCGTGGTCACGATGGACCGGGCCGACCAGGAAATGAACACCCTGGGACCGCCGTTGATGACCGACTTCGAGCGGGTCCTCGACCGTCTGGAAACCGACGACGCCATCATCGGCGTGGTGCTGACCTCGGCCAAGAAGGACTTCCTGGTCGGGGCGGACGTCAAGTGGTTCGCCGAGCTCACCGACCCCGAGGAGGCCACGGCAGCGATACAGGCCGGACATGCCCTCTTTGCCCGACTGGAGCAGCTCCACACGACCCGACACAAGCCGGTGGTGGCTGCAATCCGCGGAGCCGCCCTAGGGGGCGGGTTGGAGTTGGCGCTGGCCTGCTCTCATCGGGTCGTGGACGACGATCCATCCACGGTGCTGGGCCAGCCCGAAGTGAAACTGGGTGTGATCCCGGCCGGCGGTGGGTGCGTTCGTCTGCCGCGCCTCATCGGAGTGGCCGAGGCGCTGGACATCATCCTCACGGGGAAGAACGTGCGTCCGGCGAAAGCCCGCAAGTTGGGACTCGTCGACGACATCGCCCCCGCCAGATACCTGCTGGAGGTGGCAACCCGCTTGGCGGCCTCCGCCCGCACCGCTGCCGTCCCGACCAAGCGCGGCGTGTCGGCGTTCCTCTCCAACCTCAGCGGAGATCGTCTCCAGCGCCTGGCGCTCGAGACCAATCCGGTGGGTCAGAGCGTTCTGTTCAAACAAGCGAGGCAGAAGCTGCTCGCTGAAACCCACGGCAACTACCCCGCCCAGGAACGGGCCCTCGAGGCGGTCAGGCTCGGAGTCCAGGACGGCGTCGACGCCGGATACAGGGCGGAAGCCCGGTTCTTCGGCGAACTCGTCACGTCCTCGGAGTCGCTCGCCCTGCGTTCGATCTTCTTTGGCACCCGAGAGCTCGCCAAGGACAGCGGCGCGTCCGACCTCGACGTCGAACCCAGTACCGTCGACAAGGTAGCGGTGCTCGGGGGCGGGTTGATGGGTGGCGGGATCGCTGCGGTCTCGACGCTCAACGCCGGCGCCACCGTGCGCGTCAAAGAGGTCGACGCACCCGGGGTTGAGCGGGCGCTGCGGTATGTACGGAAGGTCCTCGACGAGCAGGTGAAGCGCCGCCGGCTGCGGGACTTCGATGCCGAGAAGGCAATGCTCGCGGTGACGGGGGACACCGACTGGCGCGGATTCGCCGACACCGACCTCGTCATCGAAGCCGTATTCGAAGACCTCGATCTCAAACGGTCGATCCTGACCGAGGTCGAAGGCATCATCGGTGAACACGCGGTGTTCGCGTCCAACACGTCGACGATCCCCATCACCCAGATCGCCGAAGCGTCATCGCGTCCGGAGAACGTCCTCGGGATGCACTACTTCTCCCCAGTCGAGAAGATGCCACTGCTCGAGGTGATCGTGACGAAGTCCACCTCGGACACCGCCACCGCGACCGCCGTCGCCTTCGGTCGGCGGCAGGGGAAGACGGTGATCGTTGTCAACGACGGTCCCGGTTTCTACACGTCGAGGATCATCGCCCCCTACTCGAACGAGGCTCTTCGCCTCCTCGAGGAGGGTGCCGCGATCGAAGCGATCGACAAGGCGCTCGTGAAGTGGGGGTTCCCGGTGGGGCCGTTGCTCCTGGCCGATGAGGTTGGACTCGATGTGGGTCAGAAGGTCACCAAGATCATGGTGGATGCGTTCGGGGACCGGATGGCCGGCCCGGAGGTCCTTTCGGGCACCAAGGATCGCAAGGGACGGAAGAACCGCAAGGGCTTCTACCTCTACGACGAGAAGGGCAAACGAGGGAACGCAGACGAGAGCATCTACGCCGAGCTCGGTCTGGGACCGCGTCGGGAAGTGCCGATACAGGAGATCCAGGAACGGGTGACCATGATGATGGTCAACGAGGCTGCGCTCTGCCTCCAGGAGGGAATCCTCCGATCGGCGAGGGACGGCGACATCGGTGCCGTGATGGGGCTGGGCTTCCCCCCGTTCCGCGGCGGACCGTTCTGGTATGTCGACGAGGTCGGTGCACCCGCCATCGTCGATCGCCTGCAAGGTCTCGCCGCCAGACACGGATCACGGTTCGAACCCGCCGCCATCCTGGTCGCTGCCGCCGAGAATGGAACCACGTTCCGGTAGTTCTCGGGGAGGTGTGCACTCGTCGCCCGTCCCATACGACCTTGGCGGATGCTCGCCATCCGCCGCGTGTCGGGACGTCACCGTCTGACCTTGTAGGCTAGGATCAGCTGCCGCCCCCTGGCTGCTGTCCGCCCATGCTGGAGAGATCATGGATGCCGCGCGACCCCGTTTGCTTCGTCGGCTCTTTGCCGGTGTCACGGTGGAGGAAGTCCAGCGATTCGACGCGGCGCTCGACGCGACCCTGAGAGAACTCGAACGTCGACGACATGCGGGAGGAAGCGACCACCTCGATTCGGTCGAGTCCAGGGTCGAGAGCGCCTCGAGAGCCCGTGCCGACTTTCAGCTGCAGATCTCATGGACAGCCCTGAAGTCGGCTGAGCGGGAGATGATTCGTTCGTTCACTTGGCCTGAGCTCACGGCCGAAGCCCACGTGATCCGCGGAGAGGCCGATGAGAAGCTGAGCGGATGGCGCCATGCGTCAGTGGTGGCGCTCCTCCCCGACGCCGCCATGGGCCGGTCTGCCGCCCCGAACGTGACCCAGACGATAGAGCTCAGTCTCCCCACCGAGTCGGCCGATCCGCCGAATGGTGGAGCGGAGAACGAAGCGGTGTCGAGCATCGAAGCCAGCTCGGCGACGCTCGGCGACGCCGATGGGCAGGTGTCTGCAGATCAGATCGAGGACCTCAAGACGCGACTCATCAGAGCAAAGGCCATGGTCGACGTCCACACCGACAACATGTATCACAAGTACAGGATCCTGCGGCGGGCGGTGATCATCACCTCGGTGTCCCTGGCCGTCGTCCTTGCCTCCCTGGCCGCGGGTGTGGCGTCCAAGTGGGTCCCGGCCGCTCTCGCCCCTGCCGACTCGCCGCTCCTGGATTGGCAGAGTCTGCTGATGGTGATGGGTCTGGGCGCGCTCGGTGCGTACCTCAGTTCCGCAACCCGACTGTCGGATCGGGAGGAGAAGCTGACCATCCCCGACATACAGGTCACCTACACGCTGATGGGAATGCGGCCATTTGTCGGAGCGACCGGGGCCGTCGTGGCGATCGTGATGCTGCAGTCCGTGCTCGCCGATGCAATCAAGGTGGCACCGAACGCGATGCTCGGCATCGCCGTCGCCGCGGGCTTCACCGAGCGCTTGGTCACGAAGACGATCACGTCGGCCGCCGATGCCGTGAGCCGTTGAATCGGCCGGTGCAAGTCGGCGGGTGGACCGGCCCCCGGCCCTACATCTCGTGCTCGGCTCAGCGCCTCCAACGGGACCATGGCGCCTGCGACGATGTCACCGAGTGGCGAGCCTGTCGATCACGGGCCACGTCCCTTTCCCAACCTCGCCGTCGACCCGGATCTTTTCCTGACGCTGCAGCTCGCGGACTCGATTCGCCGTGTTCACGCCGTAGACCCCATCCACGGTGATGTTGCCCTTGGTTCTGTGCAGCAACACACCCTGCAGATATCGAACGGCATCACCCTGCGATCCCCGAGCCAGCGGCGGCTTGTTCCGCTTCGAAGGCCACGTACCCCACAACCCTGCCACGGGGTCGAACACCGGCACCGGATCCTTTCGTGCAAGCCTGTCGATCACGGGCCACGTCTCTTCACCGATCTCACCGTCAACCCGGATCTGTTCACGGCGCTGCAGCTCGCGGACTCGACGCGACGTGTCCACGCCATAGATCCCATCTACCGTGACCTTGCCCTTGGTTCTGTGCAACAGCACACCCTGCAGATATCGAACGGCATCACCCTGCGATCCCCGAGCCAGCGGCGGCTTGTTCCGCTTCGAAGGCCACGTACCCCACAACCCGGCCGCAGGGTCGAAGACGGGCACCGGTGTTGGCTGCGGCTGCGGCTCCGGGGTAGGTTCGGGTGGACGCTTGAGCGTCGGGAGGCCGGTCAAGTCGCCGGACACCACGAGTTCGACGCCGCGCTTCGGTGGCAAGCTGAACTCCTCGCTCAGGCACAGCACTTCCCCGTCGCCGGGAGGTCGCAGTTCGACGCGGAACGGCCCCTGAGTCCACTCGTCGCCGATGGGTGCGAGGAGTTTTGCCAGTTGACCCGCCGGTCCGCTTCGGATGTCGTGCCACCTTCCACGTCGCTTCCGCTGCAGGGTCGCCTTGATGCCGTGGAGCGGACCCTTCCTCAGGGACAGGCGAATCGTGCTGCCACGCCGCTTGTCGGCGAGCGGCCGCTGAGCGACTCTGATCAGAACCGGTACGACCACCTCGATCTCGACACCACCTATGGCGTTCAGGCCGGTGTGGTCCGTCACCTCGTACCGGAACTCATCATGCCCGAGATAGCCTCGGTGCGGCGTGTAGGTGAAGCCACCGCCCGATCGGATCGTCACCTTGCCGTGCGATGGCTTCCTCACCGGTCGAGTAGAGACGGCGAGGTCATCGCCATCCGGGTCGCTCGCTCCCTCGGCGATGCTGTGTCCTGTGAGAGGCATGTCTCGGAACGCCGTCAGGCGCAGCGGCTTGGTGATAGGGCCGCGGTTGGACCGAATCCACATCAACTCGCCCGACTCGTCGTGTGAAACCGCAAGGTGGAGCACGCCGAAGTCGTCGACGACCATGGAGACCCACCCGGCGGTGTCGTGGAACTTCGACCCGGCGGCGATCGTCTCGGAGCGCCACCCGTTGGCGCTCAGCCGGGCCAGCTCGATGTTGCCACCGGCCGGGTTCACGCAGGCGATCACGGGGTGTCCGTGGGAGTCGACCGAGATGGCCGGATTGGGACCGGCGGCTTCGCCAGGGATGGCGACCGTGATCTGCCATTCACCATCGTCGTCGGCGGTGGCGTGGCACACGCCGACCCGCGTCCAATACGCCACGTGCGGACGGCCGTCAGGATCCACGGCGAGGCATGGTCGGTCACCCAGGAACCCAGCGTCCGGGTCGTCGCCCCACGGGACCGCGCTCGCGCTCCAGGACCCTCCCTGGTCGGAGTGCAGGATCAACGCATTCGAGAAGATCGTGCGCTGGAGGACGTGACGCACGCCACTCCCGTCGATTGCCAGCGCCACGTCGTTGGCGGGTTCTATGACTTCAACCACCGGATCGGTCTCCCACACACCCGCCACGGTGCGGGCCGCGATCATCACACCCCCGTCGGTGGCGTAGGCGACCTGTGGCCGACCGTCACCGTCGTGTGCGAGCGATGGTCCCCCAGCAAGGAGTCCATGCACACCTTCTGCGACGGTCTCGATAGCCCATTCGCCCCCAGGTTCCGCTGCGTGAGCAAGCATCACCGACGATTGGTCGAGGTCCACGTACACCACGGCGGGCCGGCCTTCACCATCGATGACGAACGACGCGTGCGCCCCAAACGCGTCGACGACTTCGTCGACCATCCACCTCAATCCGTCGAACCTCGCGAGCGAGAGCGTCCCGATCCCGTTGCCGGTTGTCTGACGCCATGCTGCGGCCTGCGGGAGGCGCCGACTGTCGAGAGCAAGCGACGGCGCCCCCATCCACGCCATTCCGGCCACCCGATCAACTGTCCAGGCGGAGCGCTCGCGGGTGGTCATGGGGACCCGGCTCCGGTGTCCAACGGTCGATCTGAGGAGCCTCGCGGGAGTCGATCGGCCAGATCGGAAACGGCGCGAGATAGCACTTCGATCGTGGCCTCGATTTGGGCCAGACGCTGATCCGTCGCCCGCTTGAGCTCCTGAATAGCGCCAACGGTCACTGCATCGATCGGCGAGTAGGCCATGGATCTATGGCCCTCGGATCCGTCCGATGTAGGCATGCGTCCGACGAGCTCTGGCAGCACGCCCTCGACCTCCTGTGCGACGAATCCGAATTGGCGCACTTCACCCGTGGCCCCGTCCTTCCACTTGAACGCGACCGGTGTCATCTGCATCAATGCCTCGAGCGTCCCATCCAGTTCCTGAACATCGCGTTTGACGGCGGCGTCAGATGGTTTCTGCCAGTCGTAGTTGGCGTCGAGCCACGCACCGGCATACGGATTCACCTGGCGGGAGTATGAGATGAATAGGACGTTGTTCGCCTCTTCCGGAGCTTGACCCTGCCGGGGCGGCGGCGTGCGTTGTCGTACATCGATCACCACGGGCTTGAACAGCGTGGTCTCGGTTTCGAGCACGATGAACGGATACACGCCGTTTGGCCTCGAGACAGCTGGTCGTTTCAAGCGGACGAGCGCCTCATCGGCGTCCGTTGTGATCTTGATCGAGTCTCTGCCGTTGTCGTTCGTGGACACCGCCACCGAGGTGGCTTCGATCGGGCCACCACCGGTGACGGTGATGGTGACCTGCGCAACGGCGTGGGCGGACGCGTTCGAAGCGACGAGGGTGTAGGTGCTGGTTGTTGTCGGATTGACCTTGATCGTGGCGTCGTCGCTCCCAGCGGGCAGGAGACCACCAGTGGCGGGCATCCCGGCGATGGCCGGCCCGTGAAGCGACACAGACGTCGCCGCCGTGGTGGCCCAGGTCAGAAACGCACTTTGCCCGGACGTGATCCTCGCGTCCGCAACAGACGGGACGGCCAGATCGTCGCTCACACTGGCGGGATCTGCCGTGACGTAGAAGTAGTCGATCCGCAGCGTCGGATCGACCTTCCGGATCGGGAGCTCCACCGGCCTTCCTGCGGTGCCACCGCGGACTTCAGTGACCTTCACGTGCGTCGAACCCGCCCCAGTCGAAACCTCCACATCACGGAGGAAGAACACCCAGGACTCACCCTGGGGAGACCGCCGCGGTTTCGCCACGAACACCCACCCGTCGGCGTCCGTCGCGACGTTCATCTCCCAATCGGCGAACCTCTGGGCCTGCGGCGTCACACTCCCGGCGTTGGTCGTCAGCGACAGAGGTAACCGGAACTCGATCCTGGTCAGATCGTCGATCGTCTCGGATCCCTTGGACGCCTCGATCCGGATCGATGCCACACTCACGTCATCGGGTTCGGTGCTGAAACTCGCCTCGATCACGTCATCGGGCGGTTGAATCGAGTAGTTCATGGTGTTGGTCCTTCCTGGGGGCGATCGACGACCTGACTGAGACGAAGCCACCCTTCCCGGAGTCGCGTCGGTGGAGCGTTGAGATGAGCTGAAAGGGCTGCCGCTTCGATTTCGGCTGGAGCGCTCCACGTCTCGGTCAGCTGGTTGTTGGTGATGGTGACGGCCGATTTCTCCAGCCAGGACCAGCCGCCGGCGATGTCGGCGGGCAGCGGCATCCGCACCGAGCGACCGGACAACAGCGGCCCCACACGGAACGAGGCATCGAGCTTCGCCAGCGGGCCGTCGACGAACGATCGCGGCAACTGGAGCGTCTTGGCGGGCTGGAGTCCCGTCGACGCCGTGATCGTTCCCCGCGGATCGACCAGCAAGGTGATGTCTTTAGGCGCCGGATCAGCCACACCGGAGACGCGAATCGGCGCCCTCGGCCAAAACTCCCGGTCGGACTCGACGATGGCGGTCGACGCCGTGTCGACCTTCGAGAGCACGCTGTGGAACCGGTCGTCGCCGGTGAGGAAGTAGCCGAGCGTCCCGTCTTCTCGGGCGTCCGGAAGACCGAGCCGCACCGCTGCCTCCAAGCCGGGCACATCGCCCTGTCGACCGGACGCGGGGGCACCGATCTTGTCCCACGTTTGATCGAGCAATGTGGGACCGTCGAGCTCCACTGCCAAGTGGGCTCCCACGACAGCGATCGGGCGACCTACGAGGACGGTGGTGCTGTCGCCCCTTCGTCCGGCGGGATCGGTCGTCCACAGCGTCCGATCGACCGCCTGGATGAACCCGGTGAAGCCCTCAAAGTTCATCGCCTCGAGAGCCTTCACCACGGCTTTCAGCCGTTGGTTGCCGATGACGTCGGTTCCGGTCACACCCCCTGCTCCTCCCGGTGCCTGTTCCCACCGGACCTGACGGGTTCCGGACGACCGCCACAGAAGCAGTGCGCCGAGCGAGGCGCCGGAGCCGTCGTACACCATCAACGAGCCGTCGAAGTGGTTGGGAAGCAACCATCCGGCCACCGGCTCGGCGTCGCCGAACCGGAACTCGAGGCGGCTCGGTTGCACGAGCCGCGGCGGGAACTGAAGCATCTGGGTGTCCGAACGCTGGCTCAGCCCGGCAGTGACGAGGCCCTTGCCCCGGAGCGGCGCGTAGGAGGCTTCGTTGAGTCCTTGCTCGTGGATGAGATCAAACACCTGACCGAAGCCGTCGACGAGCCACAGGCGCCGCACCCGGGCGTGTCCAGCGCGCACCGGGAAGAACAACGTGTCGGCGGTCGAGCCATAGGGACGCGGAGCTGCCCGATCGGCGTCACCAAGGAGATTGCGGTCTGCACTGTCTTCGAGGGGAGGGTCGGGTTCGATGAACTGGTCTGGATCGCGCTGGACGAGCTGAGCGTGGAAGCCCGACAATGCCTGGGTCATGAGATCGGCCGAGCCGAGCCGGCGCCGCACCCGGTCGAGTTTCGCCTTCAACGCCGCCAGATCTTCCTGACGTTTGATGCGATCAGCGTCTTTCTGTTGCGGATCGGCCGGTGCGCTCTCCGCACGTTCGTAGATGGCGTCGAGTGACGATCCGAGACCGACCGTCGCCGAGTTGGCGAGCATGCAGCGGCCCTGAAGTGTCACCGAATTCGAGTGGTCGAATTCGCTGAGGCCAATCCAGTCGTACTCGTCGCCATCGAACGACCAATCCGCGAACGATCCCGACTCGACCGTTGACGACGGATACCAGGTCGTGCGCCAGGCGAGGTGAATCGGACGCCACGGCTGAGACCAGGCCTCGAAGGCCACCGGGGACGGCCGCACGCCGGCGAAGCCTGCGGCTCTCGTCACTGCGGCGACCGAGTACCGCTCCTCATCGGGACCGTCCCACAGGTCCGCCAGGTCGTCTTCGAAGTCGTACTCGGGACCTTCGACCCCGAGTTCGGAACCCGACAGCGCGAAGACGTCGGCGGCCCGGTACGGGTCGAGCAACAGCGATTCGGCGACCAGGTCACCCACCGCAGCCGGAGCACGGTCCACTGTCTGCAGCCACGGGACCAGCCAATCGATGATGTCATCGGGTTCGATCGCCAAGCCGGGGCGCCCGTACCTGAGCGTCTGCCCGCGTGCTCCGACCCGGCCCCGACCGAACCGGACGAGCAGCGTGCCGTCTTCGCTGAAGCGGCCGTCTCCTCCGTGTTTCGACGAGGCCCGTCCGCCGGATATCACCACCACCGGGTCGGCGGGGGCGAAGTACCTCGCCGCCGCCACCTCGACGAGTTCGAGCTCGGTGTCTGCCGAACCGTCTTGACCAGCGAGCACCTGCGCCAGCGCATCCTTGACTGCCTGGGATGCGAGGGTCGTCTCGAGCGCGACCCGTGCGACGTCACGCTCGCCTTCCCTGGTGCGGACCGCTGCAGCCTTGGTTGTTGTGTCCTGCACTGCGTCGGTCTGAGTAGCGGCTGTCGACCCGCTCCGTGTGTGTTTCCACCAGACCGAGTAGAGCTCACGCCGGCTCGCCGCCAGCTCTTGCTCGGCGACCTCCAGACCGCGTTGGGCGTCGTCGAGAGCGCGAAGCGGAGTCTCGACGTCGACCGGGTCGTCGAGAGCGCTCAACTGCCGGACCAGGTCGCGGCCGTCTGGCGCCGCACCGTCGGGGTCACCGGCGACCCTGCGGAGGCGCACATCCCATCTGGTGCCGCCTGGAGACGGCACGAAGCTCTGTTGGTGGAGCCGGCGCGTGATCGCTGCGGTCCCGCCCGGTCGCTCATAGGCGTCGAGCATGTCGTGTTCGAGGGCCAGGAACAGCGTGGCGAGGTCGCTCGGCGAACTGCTGCCTTCCTCTTTGCCGAGGAGGAACTCGAACAGCGCCGCCGTCGCCTCCGACGCACTGGTGCCGACGGCAACGTGCGGGAACAGCCGGCGATGGCCACTCGCCGCCCCGGGTCGACGAAGTGCGGACGACTCTCCCAAGTCCACTGGGTCGTCGATGTCCTCGAATCCGCGTGTCCATTGCCCGCCCGATCCGCCCGGCGGTTGCGGCACGCCGGCACGGCTGGCGATCGCCATCTTTGCGAATGCGCTATCGGACCCATCGGTGAACCGTTGAGCCGGACCGTCGGTTCCGAGCCACCGCACACCGTGAACAGCCCCATGGCAGATCGTGTGATCCGGGACGATGGTGGGCGCCTCTCTCGGATCGTCGGTTGCGTCGAGCTGCGCTTGGCGGAGGTCGTTGTCGTCGCCCACCGACCAGGCCAAGGCCCGCATGACAGTCCGCCAGTCGTCGAGACTCAGCCGGCCGTCGGCAAGCGCTGCGAGGTCGCGTCCCAGACGGGTCCGATCGACCATGGGGTCGCCGGACGACGGGTCGTCGTACCAGCCGACGACGACGTACGACAGAACGACCGGCTCTGCGACGGTCAGATCTGAGAGGTCGTCGTGGAAGGACAACACGTTGTCGACCTTGGCCGCCACGGCGGCGTAACTCGGATCGTGATCCGGCATCCGCCCGTCGATCACCGGCCCGGCGGCGGTCACTCCGACGGTTCGTTCAGACTCCTCGGAGAGCGTGTTCGGTACGACGGCGCGTCCGAGACGGTCGCTCTCCTCGCCGGGGACCGGATTGGTGCCGTCGGTCCCGAGATGATTGCTTTCCACGAGCCACGACTTCGTGAACAGGCTGTGGTCCACGTCACACGTGCGGACCACCAGCCAGCGGTCGGGCACGAACGGATACCTCAATTCGGTCCCGTTGGCGACGTCGTGCCATCGGCCCACCGTCAGCCCATCGGGCACCAACCAATGGAGAGTGACGCCTTCGCGGGGCCGGTCGTTGCCGGTGGCGAAGGGCGGGGGTTCGATCGGCAGCAGCTCCGCCTTGCCGGCGTAGGTACGGGCCGATACCGACCATTTCGTCGCTCGGCGGTCGTTGGCGTTGACGACGAGCGCTTCGACATTCACCGGAACGAGAAGCGGAACACTGGCGGGAGCAGTCAATTCTGACCTCCCGGCGGCGGTCCGAAATGCTGGGCCAAGGGCGAGTTCACGATCTCTTCGGCAAGCTCGCCCGCCCCACTCAATTGCTGTCTGTTGTCGGCGCCTGCGATGGCCCTTGCCAACCTGGAGAGGTTGATTCGACCACCCGGCTGGCGCATCTCCGGGGCCACGGACACTCCACCCGTCCCGAAGTGCAGCCCTTCGGGCGGCTCGTTGATGACCACGAGAACCGGGACCTCGGCGAAGATACACAACAGGAGATCCGGGGCGAGTCGATCGAGGCGAAGGATCTCGATCGGAGTGCCGGACGAGTCGGACGACGCATAGCCCGCCACTTCGAGACCGGGCCATCCTGCGACGATCTCCGACCGCATCAGGAAACCTCCTCGCACCCGGACGTCGGTGGCGGCCGCTTCCGGAGTGGTTGCTTCACCCCGCAGGTCTCGGCGGAGCTTGCCGGCTGCGACCTGGGTCGCTCGACGGACCGCCGGCCGGAGCAGTCGGTGGAATCGCACATCTCGCTGGGAGTGGACGCCGACGCTGAACGCCCCGTCGACCATCGCCTCGATCCAATTTGCGTCGATGTAGAAGAACCGGATCGACTCGATCGGAAGCATCGTGGCGTCGGGCACCAGATGCTCGAACGGAACCCCGTAGAGAAGCGACAACCGGGCGAGCCAGTTCTCGACGGCGGGAGGAACCGCACCGTCGGCGAGTTCCGTGAGACCAAGCGTTTCGCCAACCTGTTCTGCCTGTTCGAGCGGGGTCAGGTCAGACATTCGCCTCACCACCGAGTAGTCGCTTTGGATCCGGCGCCGCGACCAACGCCCCATCGGTTGGGTCGGTGAGATCGCGGAGCACCACGTCCGAGGCGTACGTGCCGATGGCCGTGGCCAGGCTGTTCGGGTCCCAACTTTCCAACACGAACGCCCTCAGCTCATCCATGAGGGATCGGCGTCGTTCCTCGAGCACGGCTGCAGCCTCATCCCCCTCGGCCACTTCGATCCCCGCCCAGGCATCCCGCCGGTCGGCTTCCTGGACCCACTCCGTGACCTTCGCCGCCAGTTCTCCGGCACGCTTGAAGGTCTGGATCTCGGCGTGGCGTTCGATGGCTTCCTCCTGCGCGAGGATCCGGTCGACGCGGCGTTGACCGGTCTGACGCCACTCCATCAGCGCGTTGGAGAACTCGGGGTCCGACAGTGCGAGCAACCGTCCGAGCTGCCATGCAACTGCATAGGACGTGTCGAACATCGCCATGTTCTCGTGGTAGATCAGCCCGGCCTCGGCGGTCGGGAGCGGCGCCCGATCCACTGTTCTGGGCACCGGCTCCGGCGTGAGCGGACCTCGGTACCACGCCACGCTCTGCTCTCCGTGGCGCATGTCGTAACGGAGCGGTACGAAGCCGTGCTGTACGGCGTCGTCGAACGCTACGCCGGCATCGGTCGATGTGTCGATTTCACGATCAGACTTGAGCAGTGCCCGCTGAGGGTCGTCGACACCGTCCTCGTCGTTGTGCTTGTCGACGATCGCAGTCATCAGCTCACCGAACGAGCCCCTGTTGGCCAGGGACGTGAACGTCCAACTGGCGAGCGAGATCATCCGGTACGTCCGATTCGCCTCGATCGACCTGCTGCTGGCGTTCTGCGCGTTCCCCTTGGGCAGGATGTCGTGCCAGCCCTCCAGCGAAACCAGGTGGGCGACGTTCTCGCCGGCAGCGGGTTGTCGGGTCGACATCACCACCGAGAACCAACCGTCGTCGGCCAGACCGAGAAGCTCTTTCCCGCCTGTCAGCACCTCGCGAACGTGGGCAGTCCAGGGCAGGTCTGCCCGATGTGGAAGCACCTT
>Ga0224510_10000410_pt1 | contig 33567 bp, 31 predicted proteins | sample SF_May12_sed_USG_FD_170161 | JGI IMG/M metagenome (GOLD analysis project Ga0224510, IMG submission 170161) | Sediment microbial communities from San Francisco Bay, California, United States - SF_May12_sed_USGS_4_1 | ecosystem: Environmental > Aquatic > Marine > Sediment | place: USA: California... | reverse complement strand
TGGCCGCGGTCCGCCATCTTGCAAAGCGCCGCGGCGTCGATGGTCGAGTTGATGTCCGGGTTGACCATTTCCACCGCCGACAGGATGGCCACCTTGGGCGTCTCGATGCCGAGGCTGCGCGCGAGGTCGATCGCGTTCTGCGCGATGTCGGCCTTTTCCCTGAGCGATGGTTCGATGTTGATAGCGGCATCGGTGACGAACAGGATGCGGTCGTACGCCGGCACGTCCATGACGAACACGTGGCTGACGCGACGCTCCGTGCGCAGGCCGCCCTGCGACGACACCACCGCCGCCATGATCTCGTCGGTGTGCAGGCTGCCCTTCATCAGCGTCTCGACTTCGCCGCTGCGGGCGAGCGACACGGCCGCCTCGGCCGACGCATGGCTGTGCTCGGTGCTGACGAGGCGATAGTTCGAGATGTCCTGGCCGAGGCCGCCGGCAAGCGCGCGGATGCGCGCCGCGGGACCCACGAGTACCGGCACGATGAGGCCCAGCCGTGCCGCCTCGAGCGCTCCCATCAGCGAATCAGGATCGCACGGATGCGCGACGGCGCACGATACCGCCGCCAGCGGTTCGCAGCGCTTGAGCAGTCGCGCGAACACGTCGTTGCGCCGGATCATGAACTCCGGCCGCGACAGTTCGGGGAAGGACGCCTTGCGGTGGGGCGCCTCGACGACGACCGTGCCGCGGAGCACGGTCTCGCCCGCCGCATCCACCGAGCAGTCGAACAGCACGCGACGATTCTCGGCGGTCTTCTCGCGGACCGTCACGGTCGCGCGGACCAGGTCGCCCACGCGGATGACGCCGTCGAATTCGAGTTGCTGCGAGACGACGCGCGTGCCGGGGCCGGGGAGCCGGCGCTCGAGCATGCCCGAGATGATGGCCTCCGCCGCCACCGCCTCGACGCACAGGTCACGCGGCTCGACAGTGACGCCTTCCACCATGTGGAACGGCACGACGTCGCCTGAAACCAGAAGCAGCGCCTCGATCTCGGACTGGCCAACCGTTCGCTCGGCGCTGGCGGTCGCGCCGACCTCGAGTTCGTCGAACGTGACGTTGCTGTAGCCGCTCATTGCGAGAGGTCGATCCAGGTCGTCTTGAGCTCCGTGTACTTGTCGAAAGCGTGCAGCGACTTGTCGCGGCCGATCCCCGATTGCTTGAAGCCGCCGAACGGGACGGTGATGTCGTCGGCGTCGTAACAGTTCACGTAAACCATGCCGGCGCGCAGCGCCTTCGCGATCCGGTGCGCCTTGCCGATGTCGCGGGTCCAGACCGCCGCCGCGAGACCGTATTCGACGCCGTTGCCGACGCGCACGGCCTCTTCCGCATCCTGCACCGTGATGGCGGCCAGCACCGGACCGAAGATCTCCTCGCGGGCGATGCGCATGTCGGTCTGCACGTCCGCGAAGACGGTCGGTTCGATGTAACAGCCGCCCGTCTGCTCGCGCACGCGCTGGCCACCCGCCAGCACGGACGCGCCTTCGGACCTGCCCGAGTCGATGTAGCCGAGCACGGTCCTGGTCTGGATCTCGTCGACGATCGCACCCATGCGCGTCGCGGGATCGAGCGGGTCGCCCGGCTGCATCGCCCGGCTCGCCTCGACGACTTTCTCGAGCACGCGGTCGCGCACGCTTGCTTCGACGATGAGGCGCGACGCCGCCGTGCACATCTCGCCCTGGTTGAAGAAGATCGCACCGGCCGCGGTTGCCGCCGCGCGGTCGAGGTCCGGGCAGTCGGCCAGGATGATGTTCGGCGACTTGCCGCCGCACTCGAGCCACACGCGCTTCATGTTCGACTGGCCCGAGTACTGCAGCATGAGCTTGCCGGTGCGCGTCGAGCCCGTGAAGCCGATGCAGTCGACGTCCATGTGCAATGCCAGCGCCTGGCCGGCCGTGTGACCGTAACCCGGCAGCACGTTGAACACGCCATCCGGAATGCCGGCTTCCGCGGCCAGCGCCGCGAGTCGGATCGCCGACAGCGGCGACTTCTCGGACGGCTTGAGCACGAACGAATTGCCGGCGGCGAGTGCCGGGCCGATCTTCCAGGCGGCCATGATCAGCGGGAAATTCCACGGCACGATCGCGGCGACGACGCCGATCGGCTCACGCGTGATGAGCGCCAGCTGGTCGTGGGCGGTCGGGGCGACCTCGTCGTACACCTTGTCGACGGCTTCGGCGTACCACGCGATGCAGCGCGCCGTGGCGGGAATGTCCACGGCCAGGCTGTCGGAGATGGGCTTGCCCATGTCGAGCGTCTCGAGCAGCGCCAGCTCGTCGCGGTGCGCGAGGATCAGCTCGGCGAAGCGCTGCAGCACGCGTTTGCGCTCGCGCGGCGGCTGCCTCGACCAGGCCCCGCTGTCGAATGCGCGGCGCGCGGCGGCGACGGCGCGCTCGACGTCCGCCTGGTCGGTCGAAGCGACTCGCGCGATCACGCGACCGTCGATCGGCGTGACGTCGTCGAACGTCGCGCCGCTCGCGGCGTCGACGTAGCGGCCATCGATGAAGGCCTGGCCATTGATCGGGAGCACGGCGGCGCGGGCGCGCCAGTCCTGCGCAGTGGGAGGGGCTGTCTGGTTCATGGGACTTCGCTGGTCACGGTAGCCGGAGGCAACGTCGGGCAAGCCTGCATTGTCGCCGTTTCAGAAGGTCGGTGGCGTGCTCGCCGAAATGATCTCGCAGGGTTCGGCTCCCGTGTTGTGGAAGCGGTGCGGGATCGCGCTGGTGAAGTAATAGGCATCGCCGGGACCGAGCTGGCGGGTCTCGGCGCCGACCGTGAGTTCGATGCGACCACTGACGACCACGCCGCCCTCTTCGCCCTTGTGCCGCAGCATGTCGGCGCCGGTGTCGGCGCCCGGTGCGTAGTGCTCGTGCAGCACGGCCATGGCCCGGTTTGGCCGGCGCGCCGCGACCAGCTTGAAGGTCACCGCGCGGTCGCCCATGACCGGTAGCTCGTCGCCCCGGAAGAACACCTGCGGACTCGCGGAGAAGTCGAGCGTGAAGAAGTCGGCCAGCGACATTGGAATACCGTCGAGCACCTTCTTGAGCGAACTGACCGACGGGCTGACGCGGTTCTGCTCGATCAGCGAGATGAGGCCGTTGGTCACGCCGGCGCGCTTCGCCAACTCACGCTGCGACAGGCCGTACATGGTGCGCACGGCCCGCAGGTGGGCGCCGACGTCGATGCTGAGTTCGCTCACGGGGTGTTCAATATCCTGCACACACGGGCTCAAATCAGGTCGAATTTCACGGCCATTTGAGCCGAGTGTCAATTTTTCTTATCATCGGGCGGTTATTCCTACAAATCCGGGAATCCCGCCATGACCGCCAACGCCCCGCTGCAGCGCGCCGAGATGGAAGCCTTCTGGATGCCTTTCACGGCGAACCGCCAGTTCAAGGCCAACCCGCGCATGCTGGCGCGGGCCTCGGGCATGCACTACTGGACGCCGGAAGGCCGGCAGATCCTGGATGCGGCTGCCGGCCTGTGGTGCGTGAATGCGGGCCACGGTCGCAAGGAAATCAGCGAGGCCGTCAGCAAGCAGATTGCGACGATGGAGTACGCCCCGCCGTTCCAGATGGGGCACCCGACGGCGTTCCAGCTGGCGAACGACATCGCGAGCTGGTTGCCCAAGGACATGGGCCACGTCTTCTTCACCAACTCCGGGTCGGAATCGGTCGACACGGCGCTCAAGATCGCCCTCGCCTATCACCGCGCACGAGGCGAGGCCTCGCGCACCCGCTTCATAGGCCGCGAGCGCGGCTATCACGGCGTCGGCTTCGGCGGCATCTCGGTCGGCGGCATGGTCAACAACCGCAAGTGGTTCGGGTCGATGCTGCCCGGCGTCGATCACCTGCCGCACACGCACGACCTCGCGAAGAATGCCTACACGCGTGGCATGCCCGAGCACGGCGCCAACCTGGCGGACGAACTCGAGCGCATCGTCGCGCTGCACGATGCGAGCAACATCGCGGCCGTGATCGTCGAGCCCGTCGCGGGTTCCACGGGCGTGCTGATCCCGCCGCGGGGTTACCTCGAGCGCCTGCGCAGCGTCTGCACCAGGCACGGCATCCTGCTGATCTTCGACGAAGTCATCACGGGATTCGGCCGGCTCGGCGCACCGTTCGGCACCTCGTTCTTCGGCGTGCAGCCGGACATGATCACGATGGCGAAGGGCTTGACCAACGGGGCCATTCCAATGGGCGCCGTCGCGGCCAGCGACCAGATCTTCAACGCCTTCATGCAGGGCCCGGAAGGCGCGATCGAGCTCTTCCACGGCTACACCTATTCCGCGCACCCGGTCGCCTGCGCTGCGGGCATCGCCACGCAGGAGATCTATCGCAAGGAAGGCCTGTTCGCGCGCGCCAGTGACATGGCGCCTTACTGGGCCGATGGCGTGCACTCGCTGAAAGGCCTGCCGCACGTGATCGACCTGCGCAACCTCGGGCTCATCGGCGCCGTGGAACTGGATCCAATCGCGGGCAAGCCCGGCCTGCGCGGCTACAACACGTTCGTGCGGGCGTTCGAGCAGGGACTGCTGGTGCGCGTGACGGGCGACATCATCGCGATGTCGCCGCCGCTGATCATCGAGAAGCAGCACATCGACCAGGTGTTCGGCGTCCTCGGCGGAGTGCTGAAGGAACTGGCCTGAGGGACAGGGACAGAGGTCAGGGGTCAGGGGTTAGAAAGAAAAGAAGCCCGGTCGCCTTGCGGCGCCCGGGCCTTTTTTCGTCGTACGCGTCAGGCGACGCGCTGGCGCCTTACTCGTTCGACCAGGGGAAGCTGGTGGAGACCGAGAACACCGCGCGGGCTTCGCTGCTGCCCACGTCGCCAGGCGTGCCGTCGGCACCTTCGAGGTCGCTGCCGTCGATCCACTTCAGGCCGAGAGCGAAGTTGCCGAGCGCATACGTGACACCCACGGACCAGTCCATGTAGCCATCGCCGTAGGCGTTGTCCCAGTAGTCGCCGTCGCTGTAGCCGACGTGCGCGCTGGCACCGAAGTTGGCGGGGAGTTCCCATTCGCCGTTGGCTTCGTAGTACATGGCCGAGTCGCCGGAGTTACCGAGATCGTTCGAGTACCAGACCTTGCCGCTCAGCCAGTTCCAGCCGAGGCCCGCGTAGATCTCGGGATAGTCGATGTCCTCCGCGCCGGGGTACGTGTAGTAGATGAGGCCGACGTCGTACGTGATCGTCTCGCCGCCGCTGAAGCCCGCGTAGAGGTCGATTTCGATGTTCTCGTCGCAGCAGTCCCCGAAGTCGACGTTGCTGGCCCAGGCGCCAGCATAGAAACCACTGTCGTGCGCGTAGTCGATGCTGCCCTGCAACGCCGGATCCTGCGACGTCTGGGTGATACCGCGGAAGTCATAATCGCTGGTTGCCGTTACCGTACCGGTGACTTCCGCCTGCGCAGCCATCGCGGTCAACGAGAGCGCCAGCGCCGCCAGGCCATGGGTCAATTTCATTTCGCATACCCCTTTGTTGCTTAGTAACAACACAAATTGAACGTCCGTTGCCGCGATAGTAGCAGAGGCGACACGTTTTCAGTACGAGCGCCCGTAACGCTGCGGCCCGGCCTCCTGCATTGCAGGAAGCGTGCCAGACAAGAAAAAGCCCGCATTGGCACGGACTTTGGCCGGGCCCACGCACCAGCGAGGCGCATCTGAAGGCCCCGGCGCACCTGGTTGGTTCAGGCCGCAGCGGGCTCGTAGATGGCGTAGAACTTCTGGGCTGGCTCCAGGACTTCCCAGAGTCCGGAGAAGCCTGCGGGCATCACGAAGCTGTCGCCCGGCCCGTAGGTCGACTGCCGGCCGTCGTCATCGGTGATGCGGATGCGCCCGGCGGTCAGGACGCAGAGTTCGTTCTCGCTGTAGGAGACCCGCCACGCGCCAACGCTGCTGCGCCAGATCCCCGCGAAGAAACGGCCGCTGGCGTCCGTGTAGGCATTGCGCACGAACTGCTCAGGCATCGGACTGCCGGCTGCCAGCCGTGCCGGGTCGAGTTCGAGCTTTTCTTCGGTGCCCGACGCGGCGTCGATTTTCACGACGGCGGGGCCGAGGGTTGCGTTCATGCAGGGACGCTCCGTGGTGTTCTGCGCTGCGCGAGAGGTTAGCAAACGCTGGCGGGTTGGCGCTCAGCGCTCGGGAGGCCTGCGCTCCATCTCGCGCAGCGCCACGACGGACTCGCCCGCGCCGATACGTCGCAGGGCCTCTGCAAACAACCGCGACGCCGGCAGGACGACCAGCTTGTGGTCTGCTCCCGGGGGTGACGCAAGCCGCGTGGGCAGCAGCGTGTCCGTGACGTACAGTCGATCGGGCCCGTCAGGCCCGAGCAGGCGCTCGGCGCCAGGCGCGAACACGCCATGCGTCGCGCATGCCGTGACCGAGAGCGCGCCGGCCGCACGGCTGGCCCGTACTGCACGCAGGATCGTCGTTCCCGCACTGATCAGGTCGTCGACCACGACGGCGTGCCTGCCGGCCACCGGGCCGATGACGAGGTCGCCACTCACGGCGCCCCTGTCACGGCGCTTCTCGAGGACGGCGAAGTCGACCGGCATGCCCGCGCGCACCGCGACGAGTTCCTGCACGCGCTGCGCGCGCCTGGCACCGCCGAAATCCGGCGACACGATGGTCACGGGCTGCCCGCCGGTCTGTTCGACGACCTTGTCCGCGAGCAGCGGCGCGGCCTCGAGCAGGTCGACGCTGCAGCGGAACGCGTTTTCGAATGCCGCGACATTGTGCACGTCCATCACCATCACGTGATCGACGCCGACGGCTTCCAGCAACTGCGCGATGTACCGCGAGTTGACCGGATCACGCTCCTTGGTGCGGCGGTCCTTGCGCGAATAGGCGATGTAGGGCAGGCAGGCCGTGACACGCGCAGCGCCGGCGTCCTTCAGCGCCGCGACCAGGAACAGGACGCGGCAGAGGCGATCGTTGGCGCTGCCTGCGGCATCGCCGCTCAGCGATTGAATGACATAGACGATGCGCCCGCGCACGCCGACCAGCGGCCGGGACTTGTGCTCGCCACCTTCGTAGTCGCGCTCCTCGAGCGGCGCGAGCGGCGTGCCGAGGCCGGACGCGACGCGCTCACCGAAGGCGCGCGACGCAAGCGGCGCGAACAGCAGCGGCGCAGGGTCCATCACGGTATCAGGGGCACCACGCCGCCCGGGCCGGGCCGGTCAGGCGACCGGCTTTTCGCGCAGCGACGGTTCGCCGCGCAGCGCCGACATGCGCTGCTGCAGCTGGCGGCGTGCGGCATCGAACGCGTCGCGCAGGACGACGTACACGTCCTCGTGCCCGTCGCGATCGGGACGCTCCATGTCGACGACGACGTCGTCGCCCGGGAGCGAGAGCTGGACCTTGACGTTGAATACCTTGCCCTGGTGGTGGTGCCGATGCGGCGAATCCACGACGACGCGGCAGGACTGGATGCGGTCGCTGAAAGTGCCCAGGTGATCCGTGAGCTCGCGCACGCGAGTCTCTACGGCCGGGGAGCTTTCCATGTGCCTGAAGGTGATCTGGACAGGGATTGTCACGATGCTGAGTCCCTCTTCTGGACGGTCCTGGTTGACGTTTTCATTGTCGAGCCGCGTGGCCTGCGGACCATCAGTATTGTTCGCAGGGACCCGGCATGTACGTGGCAAGAGTACACTGACCGGAGCGCCGGTCGAGAGCCGAATCTCGCGTGAACGCAGGACAATCCAGCTCCCCGCTCGACGCCCCCGCAGCGCAGGCTGCCTTCGCCGCCGCGATGCGGGAGCCGGCTGCGTATTCCGCGCTGCATCCGGTGGCGGGCCCCGTGACCTGCATCGAGACCCACGTCTCCTGGGTGTTCCTGACCGGGCCCTTCGCCTACAAAGTCAAGAAGCCGTTACGGCTCAGTTTCATCGACTACTCGACTGCCGAGCGTCGTGCAGTCTTGTGTCGCGAGGAACTGCGCCTGAACCGCCGCCACGCACCCGGGCTCTACGTCGACGTCGTGCCGATCGCGGGCACGCCCGCTGCACCCCGGGTAGGCGCCACCGACGCCCCGCCTTTCGAGCACGCGCTGCGGATGGTGCAGTTCGATCCGCGACTCGAGCTGACCCAGCTGCTGCAGACTGGCACCATCGCGGCGGGCGAGCTGCAGGAATTCGGCCAGCGCGTCGCGCAGATGCACGCGACGGCAGCGATCGCGGCGAGCACGGAGAGTTTCGGCGCGCCGGACCACGCCCACCGCATCACGCTGGACAACTTCGCGGAGATTGCGCGGGTCCTGCCGGGCCGCGACGAGGCTCGTCAATTGGAAATCTTGCGCGGCCATGCGCAGCGCCTGCTCGAAGCCAGCCGGTCGCTGATGGAGCAGCGCCGGCAGGGTGGCCGGATCCGCGAGGGCCACGGCGACCTGCATTGCGGCAACGTCGTGCGCTGGCAAGGGACGCTCGCGGCCTTCGACGGCCTCGAGTTCGACCCGGCCCTGCGCTTCATCGACGTCGCCAACGATCTCGCCTTCCTGACGATGGATCTCGCGGTCCATCGTCGCGCCGATCTGCGGCGCGAGGCGTTGCAGGCGTGGCTCGAGGCGTCCGGCGATTTCGAGGCCGTTGCGCTGCTGCCCTATTTCGAGCTCTATCGCGCGCTGGTGCGCGCCAAGGTTGCCGCGCTGCGCGGCCAGCAGGCACGCGGGGAAGCGGCAGGAGCGGCGACGCTTGCGCACCAGTACCTGGACTGGGCCGTCGCGCAGCTCGAACGGCCGCGTCCGCGGCTGGTCGTGATGGCGGGATTGTCCGGTTCCGGCAAGACCTGGCTCGCCCGGCGCATCGCCGCAAGCTGCAACGCGTTGATCGTGCGTTCCGACATCGAGCGCAAACGTCTCGCAGGATTGCAGCCGCTGGACACGTCGGCCTCAGCGCCCGACGCCGGGATCTACTCGCGCGAGTTCAATGAGCGTACCTATGAACGGTTGCGTGACTGCGCCGGGCACTGCCTGCAGGGCCACGAGAGCGTGATCGTCGACGCTGCCAACCTGCGGCGCGGCGAACGCGGACTCTTCGTCGCGGCGGCACGTGAGCACGCGGCCGGCGTCACGATCGTCCAGTGCGTCGCGCCACTCGCGGTACTGAGGCAGAGGGTCGCCGCGCGCGCCGGCGCCGACGCCTCGGAAGCCACGGTCTCGTTGCTCGATCGACAGCCCGCGTACTGGGAGCCGTTCGACGGCGACGAACGAAGTCGCGTCGTCGTGGTCGATACGACCTCGACCGGGTCGATCGAGCGCGCGTTGGATGGCTTGGCGCGGCCGACGTACGCCGGAACCTAGACTCGCCCCGCGTGACCGCTGGCGCGCTGTCCCGCGTCGACCACCGCCGTCGTCACCATGTCCGCGCCGACGTTGGTGACGGTGCGCGTCATGTCGAGCAGGCGGTCCACGCCCAGGATGATGCCGATGCCCTCGGCCGGAATGCCGAACGCGACCAGCAATCCGGCGATCAGCGGCAGCGAACCCCCGGGAATCGCGGCCACTGCGATGGCACTCAGGACCGACAGGAACACCAGCGTCACCTGCTCCGCCAGCCCGAGGTGCACGCCGAACACCTGTGCCACGAACAGCACGACGCACCCTTCGTAGAGCGCCGTGCCGCTCATGTTCATGGTCGTGCCGAGCGGCATGACGAATCCGGCGGTCGACGGCGCGATGCCCAGCCGCTCGCGGCAAACCGTCAGTGCTGCGGGCAGTGTCGCGCTGCTCGAGCTCGTCGAGAATGCGGTGACCAGCACGTCCTTGATCTGGACGAAGAACTCGCGCGGATTGCGCCTGGCGAGGAACTTGAGCCAGATCGACATCGTGCCGAACAGGTGCAGCAGCAGCATCGCGCCACAACCCAGCACGAACAGGCCGAGCGCGACCAGGATGTCGAAACCGACTTTCACCACGACGCTGAAGATCATCGCCGGCACCGCGTACGGCGCGAGCTTCAGTGCGAAGTGCACGATCCCGGTCATCAGGTCGCTGACGGTCTCTAGCCCGTCGAGCAGCTTCCTGCGCCGCGCCTGCGGCAAGCCGAGCCCGGCTGCTCCCACCAGGATCGCGAAGACGATGAGCGGCAGCACTTCGCCCAGCATGTTGCGCTGGTTGCCGACGAAGGCGCCGAACAGGTTCTTCGGCATGAACATGTCGACGACGCTGGACGGCGTCACGGCGGGCCGGGCCTCGCTGGTCTCGACATGCTGGCCCGCCTGCGAGCTGTATTCCTGCACCAGTCGCTGCGAGGTTTCCGGGTCCATGCGGCCACCCGGATTGAGGATGTTCATCATCAGCAGGCCGAGCGTGGCCGCGATCGCCATGTTGGCGAAGAACAGCGCGAACGTGCGGCCCGCGAGCGGCCCGAGATCCGCGAGCCCGCCGAGCTGGACCACGCCACCGGCCAGTGAGGCGAAGACGAGCGGGATCACGACGAAGAACAGCATGCGCAGGAAGACCTGCCCAAGCGGGTCGAACAGGTTGGTCGCCACCCATTTGGCACCGTCCTGCAGGCCAGGGACGTAGGGGGCAAGGACCAGCACGAGCACACCGGCGACCGCGCCGTACACCAGACCTCTCAGGATGCGGTTGGCGAGCTTGGCGTCGGTAGCTGCAGACATCGAATCCCTTCCCACGGCGCAAACGATGGCGCACTTTGTCCGACACGCCCTGCGCTGGCAAGCGCCGGGCGCACCAGGATCGGGCAGTGCGTCAGCCATGGATGGCGCCTTTGGTGCACGGAAGTCTGCGCCGCGCCGGCAGAAGTCGCCTCATTCGCCGAACGTCGTGCGTCATCCGTACCCAGGGACTCGCGGTGGCACGACGATTGCTTTCAGTCCGACGATGCCCCGTGGCGCTACTAGAAGAAGCACGCTGTCGCGATGAAGAACCTGAGTCCGGAATACCTCGGCTGGCGCACGCTGCCCGGCCTTCTCGGCCGCCATGCGTCGAGCCCGCAATCGGTGCATGCCTTGCTCGGCTACTTCCTCAAGGACCGCAGGTCGCCGACGCCGTTTCCCGGGCGCGACATGCTGGCGAACGAAGGCGTCTTCGACTGGGGTATCGCGCGACCGCTCGAAAAGGTGATCGAGAGTGAAGACCACCTGCGCGTGCTGCTCGACATGCCGGAGATCTACCGCCAGAGCGTCGCGGTGGTCGAACCGTGGGCCAGTGTCGGCACCAACCCGCGCGGCGAACCGGTCCGCGCCTCGAAGAATATCGCCTACATCTGCCAGCAGGTCGCCGACGCGGACACGATCCTGTTCCCGGTGTGGCAGAGCGGCATCCGCAATCCCGAACGGCTGGCCAACGTCCTGAGCGCTGGAATCGCCACGATCGTCCAGGGCGGCTGTCCCTCGGTGCACGACGCAACCAGCTTCGAAGGCGCGAGCGCGGGCCTCGACGACATGCTCGCGCTGGTCGACCAGTTGCTGCTGCGCCGCTCGACGGCGAGCGGTCCCACCATCTTCATCTGCCTCGGCCACCAGCTGGCTGCCGCTACGCACGTCCGCCTGCTGCAACGCGCGGTGCGCGAGATCGGCAAGCTGGCGCGGTTGCCGCTCGACCACTCAGGCCGCGTGCTCAACTCGTTGCAGCGTACGGCAGAACGGATTACCCGCATGGGCGTCCAGTTGCAGGTCGTCAAGCAGGGCCAGCCGCGCGCCAGCGGCTGGAACGACCCGGGTTTCGCAGTCGCCGGCAACGAGAACGCCGAGGTCGGCACGCGGGCGCTGCTGCCCTACGCGCGTCGTGACAACGAGACCCACATCCCGCGCGAGTTGCACCAGACGCACGCGCTGGTCGCCGACGAACTCGAAGGCGTCATCGACCAGGCGCTGTCGCTCGAGCGCGAGATCGCCGTCGAGATGTTCCACGCCGACGAGGTCAACGAGGAAGCTGCGCTGTTCGCCAACTGGGCCTACAAGACCCTGCACGACACGATCGTGCCGCTGCGCCACGTGCTGGCGGTGAGCCCGGTCGCGTGGCTGCTCAGCCTGCCGTACGCGGTGGAGATCCTCGGCCAGACCCGGGTCGACACCCACAGCTGGACCGAGGTCGGCGCCACGGCAATCTATTACAAGGACTGGGAAACGCATCGCGTGCGCCGCTCCTTCACGTGCCAGTTCCATCCGGAACTGATGGACGACATCCGCGACATCGGCGGCCGCGTCGGGCCCCGCTATCACGAACTCAAGGATCACGACGGCGTGCGACTGCTGATCCGGCTGCTCTATCACGGGATGCAGGAGTAAGTCGTTCGATCCGACGGGTGGCGTACCGTACCGTGATGGGGACGGGTATTCTCGGCCGCATCCAGGCCACGGCTGTTGCCGCTTTCAGTCAAGGCGATGCTGACCACCAAGTCCCATTCCCGTGCGGAACCCCGAGCGTTGGCGTCTCCTGGCCTGAATCGGGCATCGCTGCTCGCTGCGGTGAGCGAACTGGCCGCGCGCGACCAGCGTCTTGCGCGCATCTGCGACGAGTTCGGCCCGCCACCGCTGTGGTCGCGACCCCGCGGCTTTCCGACGCTGGTGCGGATCATCCTCGAGCAGCAGGTTTCGCTGGCGTCGGCCGCGGCGCTCTACGCCAGGCTGGACCTGCACCTCGGCGGCGAGGTAACTCCTGCGCGGGTGCTGGAGCCCGGCGAATCCGCGCTCCTGGCGCTGGGGTTCACGCGGCAGAAGGCGCGCTACGTCGTCGGGCTGGCAGCGCAACTGGAGAGCGGCACAGTATCGCTTGAGCGCGTCGCCCGCATGCCGGATGCGGATGCCGGCGCGGCGTTGACACGGATCCCGGGCATCGGACCCTGGACTGCCGGCGTGTACCTGTTGCTGGCGCTGCGCCGTCCCGACGTGTGGCCACCCGGCGATCTCGGCCTGCATAAATCGATGGCGGAATTGCGGGGATTGCGCACAGTGCCGTCGAGTGACGAAGCCGCGGCATTCGCCATGCGCTGGCGTCCGTGGCGCGCGGTGGCGGCACGGCTGCTGTGGCACTCGTACCTGTCGCGGCGCGCCAGGACCTGGGGCCGACAACCGGCGGCCGGGTGCTGAATCGCGCAAGTCGGCACCCCAGGGAACCGCTGCATGGCCCGAATCGCATTCTTCCTGGACACACGACGGATCCGCTCGGCGGACCTGCGCGATGTGGAGGCCGGGAATCCGGGGATAGGCGGCACCGAGTACATGTTCTTCCTCGTCGCCACGCACCTCGCCCGCACGCATCAGGTGTCGATGTACGTTACGGCTGCGGGCAACCACCCGCCTGGAATCCGCCGCGTCGTCGTGCAGGACCTGCGGGACGCGGCGGCGGCGATCCGGTCCGCGGGCGAGGAGATCGTGATCCTCCGGGACTCCGAGGTTCTGCCGAACCTGGCGCTGCTCAGGTCCATGCAGCAGAGCGTCCTCGTCTGGGCGCACAACTACTCGAGTCGCAGGACACTGCGGGCCTGCGCGCGGCTGCCTGGCGTCGCCCGATACCTGTGCGTGAGCCGGGAACAGCACGAACGCCTGCGGGATGAGGACGTCTTCCAGAAATCGGACTACATCTTCAACGCAGTGGTTGCCCGGACCTGCCCCGGCGAACCGCAGCCGCCCATGCAGGACAACGTCTTCTACATGGGCAGTCTCGTCAGGCGCAAAGGATTCCATGTTCTCGCCCGGTACTGGGGCGATATCGTCGAGGCCGTCCCCACCGCAAGACTGCACGTGGTGGGATCCCGGCGGCTCTATGACGAACGCGCTGCACTCGGCCCGCTGGGCCTCGCATCCCCGAGATACGAGCGGCGGATCGCCAGGTACGTCACAGAGCACGGGAGACTGCGGGACGACATCGTGTTTCACGGCATCCTGGGGGCGGACAAGTGGCGGCTCCTGCGGCAGGCCAAGGTGGCCGTAACCAACCCGACCGGCGCCGGGGAGACCTTCTGCATCAGCGCCGCCGAGTTCGGACTGCTGGGCGTGCCTGTCGTCACCAGGAACGCGGGTGGCCCGATCGACGTGGTGGAGAACGGTGTCTCCGGAATACTGTTCGATGACGAGCGTGAACTGCCCGCCGCCGTCATCGGGCTGCTCAGAGACGAGAGTCGCCGCGCCGCAATGGGCAGGCAGGCAATGGTGCGCATTCGGTCCCGCTTCGACATCGAGGTCGTCATCGAGAAATGGCACCAGACCATAGCGGATGTCCTCGCGGGCACTCGCGTCGCGGGAGATGGCCGCGTCACGCTGCCGGGAGCAGATGGCAACCGCCGCGCGGCCGGGGATGGACTGATATCTGCCAGCTCGCTGCCAGGCCGGTCGCAAATGCCAGCTCGTCCGTGTGCTATCGTCATCACGCAGAGATTACTTGATTGGTGCACCGGCCCGTCGCAGGGCACCGTTGCCACCGGAGCCATTCGTTGGTTCCGTGATCCGGATCCATTGGGGCCCAGATTGAAGAACCGGCCGTTTCCTGAACGTCTACGATTTGCCCTCGCCGGCATTGCGTACGCGCTTCGCGCCGAGAGCAGCTTCCGCACGCACGCACTCGCCGCCGCCGTCGCACTTGCGGCGTTGGTCTGGTTGCGGCCGGCGCCCGTCTGGTGGGCTCTCGTGGCGCTCACGACCGTGGCCGTGCTCGCCGCAGAACTCTTCAACACGGCGCTCGAGCAACTCGCCGATCGCCTGCATCCCGAGCAGCATCCGCAGATCAGGGTCGCAAAGGATTGCGGTGCGGCCGCCGTGCTGGTCCTCAGCGTGGGCGCCGTCGTCGTCGCTGCTGCGCTGCTGCTGGACGTCTTCGGCGGGTGACTGCCGCAGCCGCATCGGTGCAGCGGCTGCGACGGCGACGCTGTGACGGGCTGAAATGGGGACGATGTGAATCAGGCTGACTTGCAGCACTTGCACTGACGCCACTACTTCGGGAGATCCGGCAATGACCCAGGCAGAACTCTGGCAACTTCACTTGCTCGCCGTGTCGAACGGCGTCACCGCGTTTGGGGTCCTGCTGACATTGATTACCGGCTATCTGGTGACGGCCTATTTCGCCGGCAGCCGCCTCAGCCGCTATCAGGCCGCGGTGGTTTCGGCCCTATTCCTCCTCGGCGCAGGACTTGGCGCATTCATGGTATTCGTCGAGACCAGGCGCGCTTTCTTCTTCATCGACCGACTCCAGCTTGAATTCAACGTGCAGAGTTTCACGCCAGGTAACTTCGCTCTCTATCTCATGGGGATCCTGCTGGTTCTGCTCATCCCGGCGGCCCTGTTCTTCATGTACCAGATCCGGAGGAATCCGGCTCTCGGCGCGGGCCAGGGCCAGGCGGGCTCCAACCAGGGTCGCCGCTACTTCGATTAGACGACGCCCCCCGTCGCGATTCAGTTATCCGCTCTTCGTCCCCGGCGGCTTCAGCGGCCAGAACTGCGAGTCGTCACCGGACTCCGCCGCCGCCTTCGCCGCCTTGTACTGCGCCTCGATCTCCGCGATCAGTGCCTGCTTGTCCGACTCGGCGATGTCCATCGAGCGGATGATGTCGATGGTCTGCCGGTAGAGCCGCGTGAGGCCAACCACGTCGCCGAAGTCGGGGATGCGGGTTTCCATGCGCCGGATGATGCCGCGCCTCGCGGCTCCCGTCATCGCGACCATCCGGCACGCCACTGCCGGCGTCAGGCCCTTCGGGAGCGCCCGCTTACAACCGCCCGGCAGCGCCCGCATAATGGGCCTGCCCGATCAGAAGGCGGCCCCGGATGAAACCTGCAGAACGTTACCCCGCGGTCCTGCTGCTCGCCTTCAGCGCAATCTGGGCCGCGCTGGCGATCGCGCCGTCCTACCGGCAGGACTGGCTGCTCGAGAACGTGCTGGTCTTCGTCGCCGTGCCCCTGTTGGTGGCGACGTCGCGCACCCTGCGTTTCTCCAACCGCGCGTACACGTGCGTCTTCGTTTTCTTCGTGCTGCATGAGATCGGCGCGCACTACACCTACAGCGAGGTGCCCTGGCGCGAGTGGTTGCACCTGCAGGGCGCAGGGACCGGACCGGGCCCGGCGGCAGGCCGCAACCACTACGACCGCTTCGTGCACTTCTGCTACGGGCTGCTGATGTTCCCGGCGGTGTGGGAATTGTTCGCGGCGCGCGCCAGTCCACAGCGCATCTGGCGCTACGTCATGCCCGTGACGTTTCTCATGGCGCACTCGGTCGTCTACGAGCTGATCGAATGGGGGGCGGCGGAAATATTCGGCGGCGACCTCGGCGTGGCCTACCTCGGGACCCAGGGAGATGAGTGGGACGCGCAGAAAGACATCGGCATGGCCACGGTCGGCATCCTGGCGGGGTTGCTGCTGACGCTCGCTGCCAGCCCATCGGCGCGCACGCCAATGGACGCGTCGACCGGGAAGTGGATTTGGTGGTGAGGGGGAGAATCGAACTCCCGACCTAGGGGTTATGAATCCCTCGCTCTAACCGTCTGAGCTACCTCACCACGAGGTTCGGATTGCGGCCGGGCAGGATGCGGGCCGCTGGGGACCGCGAATTGTCCGGAGGGTCAGGCCCCTCGTCAAGGTCGGGGATGGCTTTCCGCAGGTGCTGTCGGCGAGGTGTCGTGCGAAACTTAGACGCAGAGCAATGGGTCATTCGTCCGGAGGAGACTGCCGTGAACCACGCCTCGACCAGCTTCCAGCGTTTCCTGATGGCCTGCACCCTCGTATCCGCCGCCCTGACGCCTGCCGCGTGGGCGCAACAGCCCGCGCCGGTCCGCCCGCCCGACAAGCCCCCGATCGCCCAGGGCTGGATCGACATCGCCACGTTCGCGTCGCCCGGCGGGATGGGCGGCATGGCCGGCATGATGATGGGCGGCGGCGGCGGCGACACGCCGATGTCGGCACTGTTCGGCGGAAAAAAGAAGGGGAACCAGTTCGGCCTGACGCGTGCGGGCGGCAGCGGCAGCTACGTCGACGTGACGCTGCGCACCAGCCGCAACCCGAGCCTCGCCGAAGCCCTGCAGGCCGTGCCGCCGGGCACCAAGCTTGCGCCGACACTGCAACTCAAGGTACTGCCGCAGGCCAAGCCGGTTCCCACCGACCGCGGGGATGATTCCATCGAGGAGCCGACCGAGCAACCAAAAGGCAAGATCAAGCTCTACTGGGGCTGCGGGACGACCATCCGGCCGGGGCAGCCGAAGGTCGTGGACTTCGAGACGAGCACGATCAAGGAGTTCGGCGACATCTTCAAGGGCCGGCGCGCCACGCAGCGCGGCACGCATTCGGCACCGGGCCGTCCCGTCTGGCCGAATCCCGTCGACAACCGCCTCGTGCCCGACGGCGCAACGTTCGCGGGCGAGCACTCGTTCACCGGCCAGGGCGTGCCTGAGAGCTTCAAGTTCACGCTGCCGCCGGCGCAGGACATCATGCCGGCAATCGCCCTGCAGCAGGCGCAAGCGAACGGCGTGACACAGCTCAGCTGGCAGGCGCTGCCCACGGCGCGCGGCTACTTCATTGCCGCCATGGGCGGCAAGGGCGACGAGTCCGGCGAAGGGGCCGAAATGACGCTGTGGACATCGAGCGAACTGCCCGACTCCGGCTTCGGTCTCGTCGACTACCAGACCAACAAGTCAGTCGACCAGTGGCTGAAGGAGAAAGTGCTGCTGCCACCGACGACGACCCGTTGCGACGTGCCGAAGGGCATCTTCGGCGATGGCGAGGAATCAGCGGGCGCAATGCTGCGCATGATTGCGTACGGCACGGAGTTGAACCTTGCGCACCCGCCGCGTCCAACGGACCCGAAGATCGCCTGGGAACCCGACTGGGCGCTCAAGGTGCGCGTGAAGTCGGTGGCCTTCACGATGCTGGGCATGCCGGCGATGGGCGGTGGCGACGCGGTGGAAGACGGCTCCGCGGAGGGCGGCGAAGGCTCGTCCACTGACGTCACGGCACCGGCCGAGCAGCCGAAGAAAAAGAAGAAGTTCGGCCTGATGGACGCGCTGGACGTCGTGAAGGACGCCGTGCCGCACTGAAGCGTCTCTCTCGCCCGCGTCCGCGGGAGAAGGTTGCGGCGACAGGTCGCGCGAGGCGCAGGGGTCCGATCCGACCTGTCTTGGCGCGCGCGTGTCTGCCTTTCCAAGCGCGACAGGACAGGTCGGATCGGACGCCACGACCCTCACCCGGCCTGCGGCCGATTGCACGCGCAGGCGAGGTGAGCGTCAGACGTTGAAGCGGAAGTGCATCACGTCGCCCTCGCGCACGACGTACTCCTTGCCCTCGAGCCGCATCTTGCCGGCCTCTTTCGCGCCCTGCTCGCCCTTGCAGGCGATGAAGTCGCTGTAGGCGATCACCTCGGCGCGGATGAAGCCCTTCTCGAAGTCCGTGTGGATCTCGCCGGCCGCCTGCGGTGCATGCGCACCGAGGTGCGTCGTCCAGGCTCGCACTTCCTTTGGGCCCGCCGTGAAGAACGTCAGCAATCCGAGCAGGTGATACGCCGCGCGGATGACGCGGTCGAGGCCCGGCTCGTGCAGCCCGAGTTCCTCGAGAAACGCGAGGCGATCGCCCTCGTCGAGCTGCGCGATCTCGGCTTCGATCGCGGCGCACACGGGCACGACGTCCGCGCCTTCGGTCGCAGCGCGTTCGCGCACCGCGTCGAGGTACGGATTATTCGCGAAGCCGCCCTCGGCCACGTTGGCCACGTACATCATCGGCTTGAGCGTGAGCAGGTGGCAGTCGCGCAGCAGCGGGCGCTCCGAGAGCGGGTCGAGCGGCAGAGTGCGCGCCGGCTTGCCCGCATCGAGGTGCTCCTGCATGCGCTTCAGGAGGTCGCGCAGGCGCACGGCGTCCTTGTCGCCCGTCTTGGCGTCCTTCTCGGCGCGGCGGTGCGCACGCTCGACGGTGTCGAGGTCGGCGAGCGCGAGTTCGGTGTTGATGACGTCGATGTCGCCGAGCGGGTCGATGCGGCCCGCGACGTGCACGATGTCGTCGTTGACGAAGCAGCGCACCACGTGCGCGATGGCATCGGTTTCACGGATGTGCGCCAGGAACTTGTTGCCGAGCCCTTCGCCTTTCGACGCACCCGCCACGAGGCCGGCGATATCGACGAACTCGACCGTCGTGGGCAGGATCTTCTCGGGCTTGACGATGTCGGCCAGCGCCTTGAGGCGCAGGTCCGGCACCGGCACGACGCCCACGTTCGGGTCGATCGTGCAGAACGGATAATTCGCGGCCGCGGCGTTCTGCGCCTGCGTGACCGCGTTGAAGAGCGTCGACTTGCCCACGTTGGGGAGGCCGACGATGCCGCACTTGATGCCCATGGTCTGGTGGCTACTCGCTGATCGCTTTGGTATGGAGGCGGTTCATCGCCTTCTCGGCGCCTTCGCGCAGCAGCAGGGAGAGCGAGTCGAGACCGGCGTCGATTGCATCGACGATGGCGTTCTCCTCGTCCGGCCGTGCACGCTGCAGCACGTAATCGATGACCTGCGACTTGTCGCCCGGATGGCCGATGCCGAGCCGCAGGCGCCAGAATTCGGCACCGCAGTGGGTGATGGTGTCGCGCAGGCCGTTGTGGCCGCCGTGACCGCCGCCGAGCTTGAGTCGCGCGACGCCGCAAGGCAGGTCGAGGTCGTCGTGCACGACGAGCACGGCCGACACGGGCGCCTTGATGTAATCCATGAGCGCGCGGATCGAAAGACCGCTGCGGTTCATGTACGTCTGCGGCTTCAGCAGCACCAGCTCCGTGCCCTCGACGACCACCCTGGCGATCTCGCCCTGGTAGCGCGCGTGCGCACGAAACTGCGCGCCGTGCCGGTAGGCAAGCGCGTCGACGAACCAGAATCCCGCGTTGTGGCGCGTGAGCCGGTGCTCGGGTCCCGGATTGCCGAGCCCGACCACGATCTGCAACGGTGTGCCGGCCATGATGATCGTTCTGCCTGGAAAAAACGAAAGTCGGGCCGCCCCGTGCAGGACGGCCCGCTCCCCCCGGCCGCATGCACTGCGGCCGGAGCGTTCGCGTTACTTCTTGGCGTCCTTCTTGGCTTCGGCCGGCTTGGCTGCTGCCGCACCTGCCGCCGGCTTGGCCGCTGCCGCACCCGCCGCCGGAGTCGCCGCAGGCGCAGCTCCCGCTGCCGCTTCGGCACCCGCCACCGCTTCCGGCTCTTCGGCTGCGCGCGCGTGGTGGATCGAGACGATCGGCGCGTTGCGGCCATGCGTCAGCTCGGGGACCTCGACGCCTGCCGGCACGTTGAGATCCGCAAGGTACAGCATCTGGTTCAGATCAACAGCCGACAGGTCGACCTCGATGAACTCCGGCAGGTCCTTCGGCAGGCAGGTGATCTCGACCTCGTTGCGCAGGTGCGAAACCACGCCGCCCTTCTTGACGCCCGGCGAACCGGCCTCGCCCTTGTAGTGCAGCGGGATCGTGATGCGGATCTTCTCGTCGTCGAGGACGCGCTGCAGGTCGATGTGAACGATTGCGTTCCTCGCCGGGTGACGCTGCACGTCCTTGAGGATCGCCGCCTGGTTCAGCTCGCCGACCCTCAGGTTGATGATCGTCGAGTAGAAGCGCTCGTTGTCGAGCAGCAGCAGCAGCTTGGTGTGATCGAGCGACAGCGCGCGCGCATCACGGTGGCCACCGTAGAGGATGGCGGGGACCTTGTTCGCGTGACGCAGGCGGCGGCTCGCACCTTTGCCCTGCGCGTCACGGAACTCGGCGACGAGTTCGAAAGCGGTTTTCATGAGTATCTCCAGTTGACAACAACAAGCCGTCGAGTCCGCGACCAGTACTCGACGACACCAAAGTCAGTCCAGGTAGAGCGAGCTGACGCTCTCCTCGTCCCGGATACGCCGCATCGTCTCGGCGAGCAGGCCCGCGACCGACAACTGGCGGATCTTGCGGCACGCCTGCGCGTTCTCACGCAGCGGGATCGTGTCCGTCACCACCAGCTCGTCGAGCGCCGAAGCCTCGATGCGGTCCACCGCGGGGCCCGAAAGCACCGGGTGGGTGATGTAGGCCACCACGCGCTTCGCGCCGTGGTCCTTCAACGCCTTCGCCGCGTGGCACAGCGTGCCCGCGGTATCCACCATGTCGTCGACGAGGACGCAGCTCTTGCCCTCGACCTCGCCGATGATGTTCATCACTTCCGACACGTTGGCCCGCGCGCGACGCTTGTCGATGATCGCGAGGTCCGCGTCGTCGAGGCGCTTCGCGATCGCCCGTGCGCGCACCACGCCGCCGACGTCCGGCGAGACGACCACGAGGTCGTCGTACTTCTGCCGCCATACTTCGCCGAGCAGCACCGGCGACGAATAAACGTTGTCCACGGGGATGTCGAAGAACCCCTGGATCTGGTCCGCGTGCAGGTCGACCGTCAGCACCCGATGCACGCCCACCCCGGCCACCATGTTGGCCACCACCTTGGCCGTGATCGCGACGCGCGTGGCGCGCGGGCGGCGATCCTGGCGGGCGTAGCCGAAATACGGCATCACGGCGGTGATGCGGGCGGCCGAAGCGCGCCGGCACGCATCGGCCATCACCAGCAGCTCCATCAGGTGATCGTTCGCCGGCGGGCACGTCGACTGCAGGATGAAGACGTCGCGCCCGCGCACGTTCTCCATCAGTTCGACCGTGACTTCGCCGTCACTGAAGCGACCGACGTGGGCGCGGCCCAGCGGCACCTGCAGGTAGCGCGCGATGTCCTGCGCGAGCTGCGGGTTCGCGTTGCCCGTAAACACCGCCATCATGGGGCCGTCCATCTACGCGCCTCTCCCGTAATCTCGGTTGGCTGGGGTGGAAGGATTCGAACCTCCGAATGGCGGGATCAAAACCCGCTGCCTTACCACTTGGCGACACCCCAACGCGTTCGTTGCTCAAGCCCGTCGTCGTACCGCCCTCGAACCGTCACCAGCCGCATCATCCCGGCCCGACCTGCCGCTCGAACTGCAGACGCGCAGCGAGTGGCGACCGGTTGAGACCACGCGTAATCCATCCCCGCCACTCGCGTGGCTTGCCCGCGAGCACCGCGGCCGCATGCGCCGCATCCGTCATCGGCGCGAAGACACAGGAGCCGGTGCCCGTAAGTCGTGCGGGCCCGTGACGACCGAGCCAGTCGAGCGCGCCCGCAACGTCCGGGTACCGACGCCGGACCACGGGTTCACAGTCATTCCGGCCGCCGGTCTGCAGGAAGCCGGCAATTGTGATGATCGGAGAATCCCTTGTCAATTCAGGGGCTTTGAACACTTCAGCCGTGCTGATGGCGACCCCGGGCTGCAGCAGCAGGTAGACGGGCTCCGGGAAGTCGACCGGCGCCAGCCGTTCGCCCACGCCTTCGGCCCAGGCCGCGCGGCCGTGCACAAAAACAGGCACGTCGGCACCGAGGCCCAGCCCGAGCTCGGCCAGGCGCTCGCTGGCGAAGCCGGTTTCCCATAACTGGTTCAGCGCGACCAACACCGTCGCGGCGTCGGAGCTGCCGCCGCCCACACCGCCACCCATGGGAAGCCGCTTTTCAACTTCGATCGCCACTCCGTGCACCAGGGGCACCCCGCTTTCCGCCGCGGCGGCCGCCAGGCGACGGGCGGCTCGCACGACGAGGTCATCCTCGGCCGCGACTCCCGGGAGGGCGCCCAGCCTTTCAATGACGCCGGGCGGCCGCTGGTAAAAGCGGATCGAGTCGCAAAGGTCGATGAACTGAAACGCCGTCTGCAGCTCGTGATGGCCGTCGGCCCGGCGCCCGACGACGTGGAGGAACAGGTTCAGCTTGCCCGGCGCAGGCCACGACGCGGGGTATCCCAGCGAGCGGTTCATGGAGCCGGCAGGATCCAGTCGTCGACGACGATTCTCACCCGTGCCCCGTTGGTCGTGGCCGTCAGGCGCGCGGGCAGGCTCCAGCCCGCCTGCGATTTCAGCTCCTCATAACTGACGACCCAGCCGCCCTGGACGAACCCGGGCGCCGAACCCGGCCTGGTTTGCACCGGCCCGCTGCCCGGGCGGTCGGGCGCCGGCACACCGAGCATCCAGTAACGGAGTTCGGCCAGGGGCAGCTTCACGCCGAGCCGACGCTCGAGTTCGGCCCGCGCGGCCTCGCCATCGAGGGGCTTACCCGCACCGTCAGACAGTTCGATCGTCGCGCCGTCCGTGACCAGCGCCAACCCGCCCGCACCCAGTGGCCCGCGCACGGTGAGTTCCGTGCGCTCGGAGCGCTGCTGCCAGACGAAGCTGCCGCTGCCGCCCTCGCCTTGCGCAGCAAGGGCAATGCGTCCCTTGGCCAGCCATTGAGTGAGTTGCGCGGGGTCGGCCGTTCGCGATTCGGGCGGGCGGCCCATCGGAGCCGTCACGCAACCCGTCACGAGCAGGGCACAAACCAGGGCAGCCAGCAGCGGACGCATGCGCAACATGGACCTGCCCGTGGCTCAGGGCCCGGCGCGCTCGATGCGCTCGCGCAGTTTCGCGTTCTCCGGCGCCTTCTTTAACGCCTCCTGCCACGTCGCGCGGGCCGCCTTCTGGTCGCCCATCGCCCACTGCACCTCGCCGATGTGCAGGTCGATCTCAGGATCGGCGCCCGACTCGTTGGCGCGCTGCAGGTAGTCGAGCGCGGCGGGGTAGTTGCCTTCCTTGTACAACAGCCAACCCATGCTATCGAGCGTGGCTGCGTTGTCGGGTGACTGGGCCAGTGCGGCCGTGAGCAGCCCACGCGCCTCGGGCAGGTTCCTGCCGTTGTCGGCCAGCGTGTAGCCGAGCGCGTTCTGCACGTGCGCGTCGCCCGGACGTTCGGCAAGCAGCGCGCGCAGGTCGCGGATGGCCGCGTCTTCCTTGCCCGTGCGCTCGAGGAAGAACGCGCGGTTCAGCCGCAGCTCGAGCGCGTCCGGATAGCGCGACAGGCCTTCCTCGTAGACCTGCCCGGCGCGGCGCGCATCACCGCGATACTCCAGCAGGCCCGCCTTCGCCGAATAGACGTCGGGTGCCAGCTGCGGTTGCGTGCGGGCGAGTTCGTCGAGGTGCGTGACGCCGGCGTCGGTGCCCGACTGCCCGGCCTTGATGCGCGCCACGCGCAGCTGCGCCGCGAGGTTGTAGTCGCCGCCGGCAACGCGCGAGTAATAACGCATGGCACGGTCGGTGTCCTTGCGCCGCTCGGCAATCGCGCCGAGGAAATACAGCGCTTCGTTCGACTGCGCGCCCGTCGCCAGCAGGTTCTCGAACTGCGCCGTCGCCGCGTCGAGGTTGTCGGCATCGAGTTCCATCGCGCCCAGTGCGCGGATCGCTCCCGGCACCACGGTCTTGCCCGTGGTGTAAGGCGTGAGCATGGCCCTCGCCTCCTGGTCGCGGCCCGTCGCCGACAGCAGCAGCGCGTACTCGAGGTGGGTGCTGATGTCGGAATCGGGCCCGGTGACGAGATCGCGCGCCATGGCGAGACCCTGCTCGTCCTTGCCGCTGGCGACCAGCGTGCGCGCAAGCAGCATCTTCGCGGGCTTCCAGAACGGCGCCTTGGCGACGGCCGTCTCCGCCGCTTCTTCGGCCACCGCGAAATTGTCGGCCCGCAGGGCCGCGCTGGCGTAAGCGTAATACCCTTCACCGACGTCGGGGTACCGGGCCGAGAGGCGCCGGAAGAGTTCCATGACGTCCGTCGAGACGCCTTCGTCGCCGATCACGGGCAGCGACGCCAGGAACCCTGCGGCCGGGCTCAGGTAAACCGTGTCGAGCAGGTAGCCGAACCGGGCCGCCGCGTCATCGAGCCGATGCAGCTTGAGCGCAGCGATGCCGGCATAACGATGCGCGTTCTCGCTGGTCGGGTTGATCTCCAGCCAGCGACCGGCGGCCAGCGCAGCCTCCCGCAGCTGGGCGTGATCGAACGCCGCGCGCGTGGCCTGCTCGGCGATCATCTCGTCGTCCGAGCGCTGGGCGGCCTCGCGGTACAGCCGCGCGCCGTCGGGATAGTCGCCCCGGTCGAACGCGGCCTCGGCATCCGCCAGCCGGGCCTCGGGCAGCGCCGCGTCGCCCGTGGCAACCGGGCCGGCGCCATCCGTCGCGACGCAAGCCGCGAGCAAACCGAGGAAGATCGCGCCAAGGGCGCAGCGGGAGGCACGGATAATGCGGATTGGCATGGCTTCTCCACTATAGCCGAAGCTCACCGCAGCTTGTGTTGCGGGGTCGGTTCACCCAGAATTTCGCGACTTTCCAGACCAGGACCCGGATGTCTCTCGTCGTCGTCGGCATCAACCACCGCACCGCTCCCGTCGAAATTCGCGAGCGCGTGGTCTTCGAGCCGGCTCGCCTTCCGGAAGCGTTGCAACAACTGCGAAACCTGCCGGACGTGCACGAGACCGTGATCGTCTCGACGTGCAACCGGACCGAGCTCTATTGCGTCACCGAGAACCTGGGCCGCACCGAGCTCGGCGACTGGCTGCAGCAGTACCATGGCATCGGCGTCCCGCTGCATCACAGCCTGTACCACCACGACGCGGACAAGGCGGTCAGCCACGCGTTCTCGGTCGCGTCGGGCCTCGACTCGATGGTGCTCGGCGAGCCGCAGATCCTCGGCCAGCTCAAGGACGCCTACCGGCTCGCGCAGGAAGCAGGCACGACCGGTCCGGTGCTGAACCGCCTGTTCCAGTCTGCGTTCTCGGTCGCCAAGCGTGTGCGCACCGAAACCAAGATCGGCGCGAATGCCGTTTCGGTGGCCTCCGCCGCCGTGGCGATGGCGCGCACCGTGTTTGCGAGTTTCGACAACCGCACCGCGCTGCTCGTGGGCGCCGGCGAGACGGTAGCGCTCGCGGCCAGGCACCTGCACGCTGATGGCTTGAGCCGGATGATCATCGCGAACCGCAGCGTGGATCGCGCACGCGAACTGGCTGCCGAGTTCCACGGTTTTGCGATCGGCCTCGACGAGATACCGAACCACCTCAAGGAAGCCGACATCGTCGTCGCTTCCACCGCGGCCCCGCACTCGATCATCACGCGGCAAATGACGGAACAGGCGCTGCGCGCGCGCAAGCGCCGCCCGATGTTCATGGTGGACATCGCGGTGCCGCGCGACATCGACGCCGACGTGGCCGAGCTCGAGGACATCTACCTGTTCACGGTCGACGACCTGCAGTCGGTCGTCAACGAGAACCTGGAGGGCCGCCGCCAGGCTGCGCGGGAAGCCGGCGAACTGATCGACGCCGAGGTCGAGCGCTTCTCGCACCTGCTGCGCACGCGCGACGCGGTGCCGCTGATCCGCCGCCTGCGCGAAGACGCGGACCGCACGCGCCAGCGCACGCTCGAGCAGGCCCGGCTGATGCTGGCCCACGGCAAGAGCCAGGACGAAGTCCTGAGCTTCCTTGCCAACACGCTCACCAACCGGCTCATCCACGCTCCCAGCCAGCGGTTGCGCGACGCCGCGGAGACCGGCGACGGCGACGTCATCGAGACGATCGCCGACATCTACCGGCTCGATCAGCCGCACGATTGATGAAAGAGTCGATCCGACGCCGTCTCGAAAGGACGGTCGAGCGCTTCGAGGAAGTGGGCGCACTGCTCGCCGACCCCGATGTCATCGCGAAGCAGGGCCAGTTCCGCGATCTCTCCATGGAGTATTCGCGGCTCGAGCCCGTCGCGCAGCGGTTCAGGGAGTTTTCCCGGCTCGAAGGCGAACTGCGCGCCGCGGAAGAAATGGCCGCCGGCACCGACGTCGAGATGCGCGAGCTGGCCGCCGACGAAGCGCGCGAGCTGCGCGACCGCATCGACGCGGAGGGTCTCGAACTAACGCACCTGCTGGTCCCGAAGGACCCGCGCGACGACTCGAACATCTTCCTGGAAATCCGCGCCGGCACGGGCGGTGACGAAGCCGCCATTTTTGCCGGCGACCTCTTCCGCATGTATGTGCGCTATGCCGAGCGGCAGGGCTGGAAGGTCGAGGTGCTGAGCGAGAGCGCGGGCGAGCACGGCGGCTACAAGGAAATCATCAGCCGCGTCGTGGGCAAAGGCGCGTACTCGAAGCTCAAGTTCGAATCGGGTGCGCACCGCGTGCAGCGCGTGCCGGCGACGGAAGCGCAGGGCCGCATCCACACCTCGGCGTGCACGGTTGCGATCCTGCCGGAACTCGACGAGATCGAGGACCTGCCGATCAATCCCGCCGAGCTGCGCGTCGACACGTTCCGCGCGTCGGGTGCCGGCGGCCAGCACGTCAACAAGACCGATTCGGCGATCCGCATCACGCACATCCCCACGGGCGTCGTGGTCGAGTGCCAGGACGAACGCTCCCAGCACAAGAACCGCTCGCGCGCGATGTCGCTGCTGCGGGCGCGCCTGCTCGAGGCACAACGGCAGAAGCAGACGGCGCAGCAGGCGCAGGAGCGCAAGCTGCAGGTGGGCACGGGCGACCGCTCCGAGCGGATCCGCACCTACAACTACCCGCAGGGGCGCGTGACGGATCACCGCGTCAACCTGACGCTGTACCAGCTGCCGTCGATCCTGGATGGCGCGCTCGGCGACGTGATCGGCCCGCTGCAGCAGGAATGGCAGGCGGAGCAGCTGGCGCAGCTGGAGTGAATAGTGATTAGTGATTAGTGAATAGTCGGAGGCGCGGTTGTCGCTGCCGCTGCGACTGTCCCTCTGGCTAATCAATAGTCACTAGTCACTTCCGCCATGGCCACCGAAGTCTCCCAACTGATCGCGGAAGGCAGCGCGCGCCTGCGGCGGGTCGCCGACGATCCGCGGCACGAAGCGGAGATACTGCTCGGCGCCGCGCTCGGCAGGACCCGTGCCTGGATCATGGCCCACCCCGACGAACGCGTCCTCGACTGCGAGGCCACCGATCGCTACGAGTCCCACGTCACGCGGCGCTCGCACGGCGAGCCCGTGGCTTACGTGCTCGGGGAGAAGGAGTTCTGGTCCCTCCCGCTCGAGGTGACGCCTGACGTCCTCATTCCGCGGCCCGAAACCGAGCTCGTCGTCGAACTCGCGCTGACCCACCTCCCGCGCGACCAGGAGGCCCGGGTGCTCGATCTCGCTGCGGGCAGCGGTGCGATTGCACTCGCACTGGCCCGGGAACTGCCGCGCGCTGCAGTCGTCGGCACGGACCTCTCTGCAGCGGCCATCGCGGTGGCGCGGCGCAACGCGCAGCGGCTCGGCCTCGCCAACGTCCTGTTCAGGACGGGCCACTGGTTCGATCCGGTCGCCGAGGAACGGTTCGACCTGGTCGCCAGCAATCCGCCGTACATCGCCGAAACCGACGATCGGGTCGAACCTGCCGTGCGCCGCTTCGAACCGCACGCGGCATTGTTCGCGGGGACCGACGGGCTCGAAGCACTGCGCGTGATCACCGGTGCGGCCGGCCGTCACCTGTCGCCAGGAGGCTGGCTGGTCGTCGAGCACGGCGACCGCCAGGGCCCGGCCGTACGCGAACTGCTGAGTGTGGCGGGGTTCGCCGACGTCGCGACCCATGCGGACCTGGCCGGCCTGGACCGCTGCACTGAGGGCCGCTGGCCGGGCCTCCCCGGCGCGTGACATCGCGCGCCTGCGCGTTCACTATGCGCACCCCCTTCCGTTCCACTTCTCGCAGGCAGGTCACGCAGCCATGATCCGATTCGAAACTTCGCTCGGCGCTTTCACGATCGAACTCTTCGACCAGGACGCGCCCGTCACGGTGCAGAACTTCCTCGACTACGTGGACGCCGGCCATTTCGACGGCACCGTATTCCATCGCGTGATCCCGGGGTTCGTCGTGCAGGGCGGCGGCATGACCGAGGACATGAAGCAGAAGTCGACACGCGCCCCGATCAAGAACGAAGCCGGCAATGGCGTCAAGAACCGGCGCGGCACGCTCTCGATGGCGCGCACCAGCGATCCGCACAGCGCCACCTCGCAGTTCTTCATCAACCTGGTCGACAACTCCAGCCTCGACCCGGGTCGCGGCAGTGCCGGTTATGCGGTGTTCGGCTGCGTGTCCGAAGGGATGTCGGTGATCGACGCCATGGCCAAGGTCAAGACCGGCCGTCGCGGCATGCACGACGACGTGCCGGTCGAGCCGATCAAGGTCATCAGCGCCAGACGCGTCGCAGCGGCACAGTAGTCCGCGCAGCAGGCCGCACCCTTTGCCGGGGCGACACCGCATGGCGAAACGTCGGCGCGGGCGTGCGGGCCGGATCCTGCGCGGCCTGCTGCTCGCAGGCCTGGCCTGGGCGGCGCTGACGCTCGTCACCGTGCTCGCGTTCCGCTGGATCGATCCGCCGTTCACGATGTTCATGCTCGCGGACCGCGCGGGCGCGCTGTTCTCGCGCGAGAAGGGCTACGACTTCAGCCACGACTGGGTCGACTGGGACCACATTTCGAAGCACGCGGCCGTTGCCGTAGTTGCGTCCGAGGACCAGAAGTTCCCGCTTCACCGCGGGTTCGACTTCAAGCAGATCGACAAGGCGCTCGCGGACCGCGAGCGCGGCCGCCGCGTGCGCGGCGCCAGCACGATCTCGCAGCAGGTCGCAAAGAACATCTTCCTGTGGCGCGGACAGAGCTGGTTCCGCAAGGGTCTCGAAGCGGGCATCACCGTGCTGATCGAGACCTGCTGGAGCAAGCAGCGCATTCTCGAGGTGTACCTGAACATCGCCGAGTTCGGGCGCGGCACGTACGGCGTGCAGGCTGCGAGCCGCCGCTTCTTTCACAAGGATGCGGCCCGGCTGAACCGGTCCGAGGCCGCGCTGCTCGCAGCCGTGCTGCCTGCTCCCAGGGTCTTCAGGGCCGGTGCGCCGTCGCGCTACGTCCAGAGACGGCAGGCCTGGATCCAGCGGCAGATGAACGCGCTCGGCGGAACGTCCTATCTGGCGGAGTTGCACTGACCGCTGCAAGCTTGGCGACGGGCAAGGCCGTGGCGCGCGGCCAGGAGTAGCGATGAACGAACCGATGCAGCCACGCCGGACCCATGTTGCCGTGATCGGCGCGGGGCACTCCGGCCTGTGCATGGGAATGCGCCTCAAGCAGTCCGGCGTCGACGACTTCGTGATCCTCGAAAAGGCCGCCACGCTCGGCGGCACGTGGCGTGACAACACGTACCCCGGCGCGTCGTGTGACGCGCCCTCCTTCCTGTACAGCTTTTCGTTCGCACAGAAGACCGACTGGAGCCGGCGTTTCGCCTGGCAGTCCGAATTGCTCGGTTACTCGACCGAACTGGCGATCGGGCATGGCTTGCTGCCGCACTGCCGCTTCAATGCGGAGGTCGTGCAGATCGCCTATGACGACGACGCCAACACGTGGACGCTGACCTGCGCGGATGGCTGCAGGATCGTCGCGGACTTCGTGATCACGGGCGTCGGGCAGCTCAATCGACCGTCCGTCCCGGCGATCCCGGGCCAGCAAGCATTCCGCGGCATGCAGTTTCATTCCGCGCAGTGGAACCATGGAGTGGATCTCGCCGGCAAGCGCATCGCCGTGATCGGCAACGCCGCGAGCGCCGTCCAGTTCGTGCCGCAGATCGCGCCGCTCGCAACACGGCTCACTGTCTTCCAGCGCTCGGCCAACTGGCTCATGCCGCGCAAGGACCGCCTGTATGCGTCGCGCACGCAACGGCTGCTCACGCGGTTCCCCGGGCTGGCGAAGCTGTACCACGACGCGCAGTGGTTCTTCTTCGGCGAAATGCAGCTCACCCCGCTCATGAAGCAGGTCAAGCCGGTGCAGGTGCTCGCGCGCTGGAAATCGCTCGCGCACCTGCGTCGCCAGGTGAAGGATCCCGCGCTGCGCGCGAAGCTGGTGCCGGACTATCCGATCGGCGCCAAGCGCGTGCTGTTCAACGACGACTACTACCCGACGCTGTCGCGGTCGAACGTCGAGCTGGTGACGGACTCCATCGAACGCATCGAGCCGGAGGGCGTGCGTACCCGGACGGGGCAGTTGTACGCCGCCGACGTCATCATCTATGCGACAGGCTTCAAGAGCACGGACTTCCTCGCGCCGATGCGGATCACCGGCCGTGGCGGACTCGATCTCAAGCAGGAATGGACCAGGGGCGCGCGCGCTTACCTCGGCGTCACCGTCACCGGCTTCCCGAACTTCTTCATGCTGTATGGCCCCAATACCAACCTGGGTCACAACAGCATTCTCGTCATGATCGAGGCGCAGGTGGGCTATGTCCTGGACGCCCTGGCGAAGATGAAGGCGCGAGGCGCCAGGCGCATCGACGTCAAGCGTGACGTGCTGGAGGCCTACAATCGCAGCCTGCAGCAGGACCTCGCCAGGTCCGTGTGGGCTGCCACCGGCGCCAGCTGGTACAAGCTTGCCGACGGCACCATCACCAACAACTGGCCGCACAGCACCATCCGCTACCAGCGACTGCTGCGCGAGGCGAAGCTCGAGGATTACGAAACATGCTGAAGACCAGGCTCCGTCTCGCGTCGGCGCTGTTCGGCTTGTCCGCTCTGGGATGGACGCCGACGAATGCCGCCGAGTCGGCGACGAACCCTGTCGACCCGCAGCGCCTGTCGGACATCACCCGCGCCTTGTCGTCCGACGAGTTCGAAGGGCGCGCGCCGGGCACGCCTGGCGAGACGAAGGCCATCGCCTACCTCGTCGAACAATTCAAGGCGGCAGGACTCGAACCCGCGGGTCCGAAGGGTTCGTATACGCAGGTCGTGCCGCTCGTGCGCACGCAAGTGCCCATGGATGCGTCCATGAGCGTGACCGTCGGCGGCAAGCGCCGGCCTCTCGTGCAGCAGCAGGACATGGCGGCCCTCGCCTTGCGTCCCGTCGATCGCGTGCGCATCGGAAATGCCCCGCTGGTGTTCGTCGGCTACGGCGTCAGCGCGCCGGAACGTGGCTGGGATGACTACAAGGACATCGACCTGCGCGGCAAGGTTGCCGTGTACCTGGTCAACGATCCGGACTTCGAGGCCGCGTCGGGCGACGATGCGTTCGGCAAATTCGGCGGCAAGGCGGCGACCTACTATGCACGCTGGACCTACAAGTACGAGGAAGCTGCGCGCCGCGGGGCGATCGCTGCGCTGATCGTGCACGAGACTGAGCCGGCCGCCTACGGCTGGAAGACGGCCATCGCGCCGAACGGCGAGGGCTACGACATCGTGCGCCCCGACGCTGCCAGGGAGAGACTGTTGCTGCAGTCGTGGCTGCACCGTGACGCGGCCGTCGAGATCTTCCGCGACGCCGGCCTCGATCTCGAAGCGCTCAAGCAGAGCGCACGCAGCAAGGCCTTCCGCCCCGTCCAACTCAAGGACGCGACCTTCGCGGCAGACTTCCCGCTCGCCCACACACGCATCGACAGCCACAACGTGCTCGGCAGGATCACGGGCCAGAAGCGTCCACGCGAGAGCATCATGATCGGCGCGCACTGGGACGCGTACGGCATCGGCGAACCCGACACCAACGGCTTGCGATTCCGGTCTGGCGCCCTGGACGACGCGATTGGCATTGCAGCAGTCATCGAGATCGCGCGTGCGTTCAAGCAGGGTCCGCGCCCGGATCGCACGATCCTGTTCTCGGCGTGGACCGCCGAGGAACGCAACCTGCTGGGATCGGAGTACTACGCGTCCCATCCCTGGCTGCCGATCGAGACCACGGTCGCGAATTTCACGATGGACGTGCTGCAGCCGAACGGCCTGGCGCGCGACATCGTGCTGGTCGGTGCGGGACAGAACGAACTCGAGTCGCTGCTGGCGCAGCAAGCTGCAGGCCAGGGCCGCGTCGTCACACCGGACGCGAAACCCGAGCGCGGCCTCGCCTTCCGCGCCGATCACTTCCCCTTCGCGAAGCGCGGCGTACCGGCGTTGGTGCTGATGGGTCTCGGCGGCGGTCACGACCTTGTCAAGGGTGGGCGCGAAGCCGGTGATCGCTGGGTCTCGGAATTCACGGCACAGTGCTATCACCAGGCGTGCGATCGGTGGAGCGAGTCGTGGGACCTGAGCGGAGCAGCCCAGGACGTCACGCTCGTCTACCAGATGGCCAGCCAGCTTGCGAATTCGCGCGCGTGGCCGCAGTGGAACCCGGGCACAGAGTTCAGGGCGGTGCGGGACGCGAGTGCTGCGCAACGCAAGTAGCGCGACAGCGTCCGCGAGCGAGAATTCGCTTAATCAGGTCCTGTACAGGTGGGAGGGGTTGTCTGCTCTCGACCCAACCCGGTCATTCCCTCAGATCGACATCTTCCATCGGCTTCGGTTTGCGGACTCGTAGAAACAGAGGGGTGACTAATTCGTGAATCCAAATCAAAGCGCCAATCCCCCCAAGGAGAAATAGGGCATGCCCTACCTTGGAGAATTCGATGCCACGGGCCTTTTCGATGTATTGCTCTACACAAGCCAACGCGCCTGCGCCACCCAGGAGTAAGGTATAGCCGGCCACAACTGCACGGGCCTGTTTGATCACGACGTCGTGATTGCACTCGGGGCACGTGAGCCCGGTTCGTCGCCACAGGAAGATACCGTCCCACAGGAACGCCGATCTCCAGATTTTGGAAACGGGCAGTTGGGTTCCACAGTACGGACAGCTCGTTGAGTCATGCATGGGGCAATGCCCGCGAATCTGAATGGCACACTGATGTGGGCTTTGTGGGCTTCCCCCGATTCTCCGGACACCGACCTAATGTCCGTTTCTGGCCGAGGCCGTGTGATAACTCACCAAGAGTTGCGCAGTCCAGTCGAGTTTCCGATCTGGCAGCTTCCT
>Ga0224510_10000406_pt1 | contig 33659 bp, 31 predicted proteins | sample SF_May12_sed_USG_FD_170161 | JGI IMG/M metagenome (GOLD analysis project Ga0224510, IMG submission 170161) | Sediment microbial communities from San Francisco Bay, California, United States - SF_May12_sed_USGS_4_1 | ecosystem: Environmental > Aquatic > Marine > Sediment | place: USA: California... | reverse complement strand
TCAGGCCATCGAAGCGTTTGTGGCCGCCTATGGACCAACAGCCAAACCTTTTGTGTGGCGCAAGAGAGAAGTCAAAGGCTCTCAACTCAGAAACACTATCGTGAACTTACGCAATTAAGCACTAGATTCACGTAGATCCATTTTGTTGATGTCTCTGGATCCAAGTAGATCCACAGCTCTATGGTCCGTTCATCGCGGTTCAGCTAGGGTGTGCCTTAAGGAGTCTGGCCTGTGCAGTCGGTTGGGAGCAAGCCTATTCAGCAGTCACCCATTGCGAACATGGAAATTCCCGGCCTCAATGAGCTCTGGGGGGAAACGTTAGGTGATTCCAGCATTTGCATTGCGATTCTCGATGGTTCAGTTGACCAGTCGCATACGAGCCTCGCTCGCGCTGATCTTACTCGAATTGAGACGCTAGTTTCGGGAGAAGCAGATCATGGCCCAGCCTCACAGCATGGTACCCATATCGCCAGTGTCATCTTTGGACATCATGATGGACCTGTTAAGGGCATTGCGCCTCGTTGCAGAGGCGTGGTTATCCCGGTCTTCAAGGATGGGGATGCGGGCTCTATTGCTCCTTGTTCACAGGTCGACCTTGCACGGGCGATTGGTCAAGCTGTTCAAGCGGGCGCGCACATTGTCAACATCAGCGGTGGTGAGCTTACCCCCTCTGGCACGGCTCACCCTCTACTCGCTGATGCGATCAAGGATTGTGCGAACCGTGGCGTTCTCATCGTGGCCGCAGCGGGGAACGAAGGTTGCGAGTGTCTGCATATTCCAGGTGCGTTGCCATCGGTATTGGCTGTGGGAGCGATGAATGCGCAAGGTGAACCAATGGGTTTCAGTAATTGGGGGAAGCCATATCAGGCACAAGGCGTCTTGGCACTTGGAGAAAATATTCAAGGGGCTATTCCCGGAGGAGGTGTTGGTGCCACCAGCGGGACCAGTTATGCGACACCTATAGTTTCGGGAGTTGCAGCACTGATGTTGAGCCTACAGCTCAAGCTTGGGCAAAAACCTGATGCTCAGGCCGTACGAGCAGCGATTCTGAAGACTGCAATAGGATGTGATGAACAACCAGTATCAGATTGTCGGCGACTCCTTGCTGGTCGGCTAAATATCAAAGGAGCCATGCGGCAAATCAGAGGAGGAAAGAACGTCATGTCGGAAACAAACAGTACAACGGCAACCAGTCCGGACGAGAAGGACTCAAGTTCTACTGAGATGGCGACTGCACGGCAACCGCCTTCAGCGCAGGTGCAAGCCGCGTCTTTTGAAAATGGGGCAGTGGATACGGCTATGGAAAAACAACCTTCGGGAAGCACTATGAGTACGCAGAAGGAAGAAGTCCTGGCCCCGCAGGGGTCAATAAGTCCCAGCAATGTTAAAGCCGCTGCTTGTGAGTGTGGAGGTACGGCGCCAAAGCAACTCGTATTCGCTTTCGGACAACTCGGCTATGATTTTGGCACCGAGGCGCGCCGCGATTCCATTATGCAGCACATGAAGCAGCCGGCTAATCCCCACGACCCTCTCCAGCTCTTGACCTATCTCAAAGACAATCCGTGGGACGCGGCTGCAATTCTTTGGACTCTCAATTTGGATGCTACGCCGATCTATGCCGTACAAGCTCAGGGGGGATTTGCAAGCGCGATCTGTCAGCGGCTGTGTGAATTTCTTGGAGACCAGGCCAAGGGCGAAGTCGAGCGAGTCTCGATTCCTGGGTATATCGCCGCAAACGCCAGGCTATTCACTGGTCAGGTCGTGCCGATCATTTATCCGGCTTTGCGCGGCATGTACAGTTGGAACACCACGGCGCTCGTTCAGACTATTTGTGGGACTCCGCCTCAAGATAAAGCGCCGCAAAAGGAGAAAGATGAGTACGGCGTGAAAGCACAAGCCATTGCCAACTTTCTCCGTCGTGTGTATGAGGAAATCCGGAATCTAGGTGTGACGCCGCAACACCGAGCAATCAACTATGCAGCCACGAATGTGTATCAAGTTAGTGAGATTTTTAAAGAAGCCATAAAGGATGATATGGAGCTCGATACGATTGAAGTGGAACGGAGTCCGATCGGCCGCCCAGACTCCGATTGCTGGGATATGAAGATGACATGCTTTAACCCCAAGCAAGTCTTTGTGCAGGCCAGAAAGGTGTATCGGTGCTGTGTTGATGTGAGCGATGTGGTGCCTGTGATGGTTGGTCCGATGCGGTCGTGGTATGTGCGATGAATACACATTAACTATAGGAGGTGAGCCATGAGATTGCCGAATCAATGTCAACCGGTTGGAAGAAAAAGTGCATTATCGTTTGGGTCGAGCGAGGGAGTCTATCCGCAACGGCTTATTGCAGTCGAGGAACCAGAACCAGTAGAAGCAAGAACTGTTACTACGTGGTATAGACGAAATGGTACTATCAGAAGACAACAAATAGTCGAGGATTAGTCTTAAGGGCCGTAGGATACGCTGAGGTACGAAGCAAATCGTTCGAGAGAGGCAGGGTGGGCAACGTCTTTTCGTTGCCAACCCTAGCTGTCTACTGTCGCATCAACTCGGAGTGCGATCTATGTTTGTGAATCGGCCGCCAACTCCGATTGCTGGAATATGAAGCTGACATGCTTTAACCTCAAGCAAGTCTTTGTGTAGGCCAAAAAGGTGCATCGATGCTGTGTTGATGTGAGTGATGTGGTGCTTGTGATGGCCGGTCCGGTGCGGTCTTGGTTCGTGCGATAGTAGACGTTCAGCCAGGAGGTGAGAAATGAGACTTCCAGTTCAGGCATCCGGCATAACACGCAGTAGCTTTGCACCAAAGCTCAATACTGGAATTATCTATCAAATATTCGGAAGGTTTAGAATAACAAGAAGTGTAGGCGAGAGACGGGGCTGTATTCCGCATTGTTCTTGTGTTACCCCGGTCGGTTGTCCCTGCTGTGCAAATCCACTTGATATTGGAATTGGACCAACAGTCGGAGATGCATATCCGTATCCTTGATGCTATTCAGGTGGAACGGAGTCCGATCTGGGGGGAAGACAAAAGGGTCGGGAGTCTTTAGTTGGTGCGAATGTGTATCAAGAGAGTGAGGTTTTTGGAGAAGCCATGAAGGAGGACATGGAGCTTGACACCATGACCCCGAGTAAGTCTTTGAGCAGGCCAGAAAGGTGTAGTGGTGCTGTATTGATGTGAGCGAAGTAGTATCGGCGATGGTCAGTCCGGAGCGATCTTCGTTTGTGCGATAGGTGACGTTCCCGCAAGAAGTGAAGAATGAGACGCCAGTTCAATTTGATCCTGTGAGGCGTAACACAAGAGCAATCCAAGCCAATACTGGCATTACTGTAGCCGTTGTATGTTCCTATGGCCCACCAGGCTCAGGGCAATTGCGGTAACTTCGCCCTTGACCGAGAGGAAATGTTCATGAAGAACATGAAGAAAGTGATGATCACGATAGCAGCGCTGGCAATGACCTTCGGTGTTTCAGCCTTCGCAGCCGCCCAGCAGTCGACTCAGGCCCTAGAGCGATCTCAGGCACGGCCGGTCGAAGAGCCGGAGTTTGTGGACATCCAATTACTGCGGGAGGTAATCCCAGCGGCCGGGGTCGCGCTCGACCTTGACTTCACTCCAGCACCGTTTGAGCACACACATCGAGTATCGGGCCGCTTCAAATTTGAATATCCGGTCAAGCTTCTGATCAACGCCCAGGCATCGCCAATGTGGCCCTGGAAGGCTCAGGCCACCGAGACGAAGCAAACGCGCAACATTGCGAACGCCATCGTCGTGCTGCAGGACTCCTGCGGCCACTACATCCGCCGCGAGACGAGCAGTTCTGGGGGGTTCTCGTTCGAGTGGACTCCCGTGGGCTGTGCACAGGCCGAGATCACCGTCCTGGCGCTCTCCGAGTTCAACCCGGTGGGCGTCGCCCGTTGGGACAAGGGTCCCATTGCGTCGACGAGTGAGCTCACGAACAAGAATAGGGACTACCGCCTCTATAGCTTCACCCGGACCTTCAACATTGCGGATGCCACGGGCGGGCTTAACCTCGGGACGGTCGTGGTGCCCATGAGCAACGACGCCGCCCGCGGGTTCTTCATCATGGACAACATGCAGCAGGCACGCGCCTACTACGCGCGCCTGCCGGGCGTCACTCAGGGTAAGTTGCCCAAGATCAATGTCGAGCATACCAAGGGTCTCAAGCCAGCCGAAATAGGGTGCAAAGATGGCGATTGGGGGACGATATTGAGCTTCGCCTTCTACTTGCCAGGGCTTGACCCTGGCTATATCCATATTCCCTGGGACTGCTCGGATCTGGGCTTCGACGGGCACGCGCACGTCCATGAGACCTCCCACTATTTTCAACGACACTTTCTGCGACAGAACCCCAGCTATGGCCGCTTCGGCGAAGGATTAGCCAACGTTCAGGCGGCCCTGATTCGGAACACAAGCTGGATCACAACTACAGGTACAGGCCTATTGGAGAATCTCGACATCAATGCGCGCATGGCCTGTTGGAACGGCAGCAACTGGGCCCCGCGGATCGATACCGTCGCTCAACACGCCGAGTGCCTCACCGGCGGAGGCACACCCGGCTTTCCGCAGGCAGTATCATGGGACAATACTTTGGCGAATGCTGGCTGGTTCCAGCGGATCATCTATGATATGACCGACGGCGGCAACGGTGAGCCGGAGGAACTGACGCGCTTCATTCCCCTTGGCCAAACCCCCGCTACCTGTGGCGCCACCTGCGAGTTCGGGCAGTTTGACAAGGTCAGCGGCGGTCCCTCCGCTCCGCCATCAGCGCTCGCCCTCAACGATGTACTCATTTACTATCTTGGCGGCTCAGGGGCGCGCGGCACGAACCCCAACTACGTTGATCGTGGCCTAAACGGGCTTGACATCACCGATGTGCTCGATGGCTTCATCTGCCGCGGTCATGCGGCCCCACAGCATGTGAGCGAGATCATGTCTACGGCGATGGGCCTCAACTACGACCCGTCGGGTGCGCCTAAGTCGTGTCCGCATCCGGAGGACTAGATAGCGGATCAGTCCTCCCCCGCATTCTCCTCGCGCGAGGAGAGTGCGGCGCGGTCACTGCAGATTCCAGTATCAAACCTAATCTGCCAGAAATTGGAGTCTTGCATGGAAGAATATAAAGGGGTCGGGAATCTTTAGTTGGTGGTCAAGGAAAAAGTGAAGAGATCATGAGCGCGCTGTGCTCTTCTGGGAAATTGGTGGTTCAGGTGAACAACAGGCTTCCCTCCGAACCAGGTATCGCGCGGAGCCTTACACGGTAGGCCATGCGTTCATCTGGCTAGACGGCTATCTCAAATTGAATGCGCTGATAGGGCACTGACAGGCTCACGGCATCTCGTAACCGAGGTCCTGCCTTTGCCTCAACGAGTCCAAGATCGTGCAGGACTTTGACATCAGCACGCACGTTCTTAAAATCCCTATGCACGAGTTTGGCGAGTTCTGCCAACGACCGTGGCCGGCGCGTCCGAATCACATGGAGAAGGGATAGTCGAGGCTCCGTGAGCACCTGCCGCATGGCCTCAACGCTGATGAAATACACGCCGGTTCGTTTGGTGATCTTTCGTCCTGTCTTAATAGCTTTGAGTGTGTTCTTGAATTCTGACAGCCCCTCTTCGAGAGAGCGTACTCCGACTTTGAGCCTTTTGACCTTCATGTATGCGTCTCCCTTTTGATGAGCACCAGATCATGGAGAAAATCGTCGACTAGTCGGTCGATGGACGTGAACGTGTACGGGAAGATTTCACCTCGGCGATGTCGGTGATCGCCTTGTTGTTCATGATTGTCGTAGCCTACCAGTCGCTCACCATTGAGAATGTATACTAACGAATATTTATAGCCATGTGGCGCGCTTGCTGTTCTGGGGACCTGATACGCCTTCATTTCAATAATGCCTCCGACCTCGTCAACGTACTTGGTGTGGAGGACCAATCTGCCCTTTGGCATAGGGTATTTGATACCATAAGATGGTGGAGCGTCAAGCGGATCCTCTCTAGAACTTCTCTCAATTGTATTCGTCGGCATTGCGATCGAGTGCAGACGAGAAACTCTGGGGTCGGATCTAGTCTTGTGCGTCGCGGAATGGTGGAGGGGAGACAAAAAAGATGAGAAGCATTCGTTGGAGGCCAGATGCAGGCTAAGAGGCTGCCCGCCTTGAGAACCGCGAAGAGTCGGTCTTGCCGTTTCGTCAAAGCGTGATCCGGATCGAGGGGGATCATCGCGAATCAGTACGAGGGTTGAGGTCGGATATCAGGAAAATGTTGCACTTCCGATATCGGGTTTATGTGAAGAGCGTGGCGAGGGGCAGGCTCAGATTTGGCAGCAGTGGTGTGGTGAGCGTGTCTTGCGCTTCCAGGGTCAGGACGGCGGCCTGCCCGTAATGGCCGTCGATGAGGCGATAGATTTTGACCTGAGCGAGTTCCGGGTCGAGGATCCAATATTCCGGGATGAGGGCGATATGACATGCCCTCCATCGATCACTTCGTGGCGCTTCCCGTCGTCCGGGATCAATTGGTAGTCTTCGTAGGTGATTTTCAGGTGGCCGGTGTGGGGAGTCATACGCACCTCACGCGCTGTTTGCCCGATATCGTGCAGCAGTATCAAGGATATGGCGATATCGCAAGCGTGATGAACTACGGCGGTCTTGCCGAAAAGCGAACATGACTGGCGCCGCGACGCGACCACGCTTGCACTAGGGCGAGAACACCAATTAAGAAGGCATAATCGATAACCCTCACGAACGAACCCTCTGTTTGCTTTTTCCCGATCGCGTTTCCTAAAATCCAAAGTGATTGCCGTCTTGTTCAGGTTCGCCCGAGGAGAACTTTATGCTCTGTCATGCTTTTGCTTCCGGTACATCATCTCACATCAGCCAGCGCATTCTTTTGATTATGCTGACGCTGGTAGGGTTTGCGAATGGGATGTTCAGCCCGATTGGTGTTGACGCTGCACCCGGTGGTAAGACGGAGGTCTTGCCTGTTCAGAAAGCCGCACCGGCGGCGGTGGTGATTGAGACGACCGGAAGTGAAGCGGAGCTGCGGCGGCAGTTACGTGCGAAGACCGGAGTCACGGAACTCCACGCTGGGACGATGCGGTTCTCAGAGGCACCAATCGGGAGCTTTGGGTTCATCCAACCGCCCGCCCTTGGGTTGGTGTTGGTGACCCAGAGTCCTGATCTGGCGTTGGAACGGGTTGCGAGCGTACCGAATGCCTATGAGATCCATAAACTTGCCGATGGGAGTGGATTGTTGGTAGGGTTTATTGAAAAGAATATGGCTTCGCAGATCGCTCCCAAAGAACGGCCCAAGACGCTCCGTCTTTTCCTCCATTCCAGTTCTTCGGACGAGGCGCCACTCATTGTAGCGGTTCCTTTGGAGAAGCTCATGGCGGATCAGATGCCGCGGCAGCGTGATTCCGGCAAACGTGATGGTCCGGTCGTGCTCGAAATGGATCTCCAGAGCACCATGACCCGCAAGGGTCCAATCAGCCAATGATCTCGATAGGAAGACGAGGGCTCATGCCATCAATACAAAAGGGGTCAAACAGCCGCAAGGGCTGTGTCGGAACAGGCACTGGCTGACGTGATCATGATGCAGGAAAATGTCTGGGCCGATATTGACAACGCAGGTTGAGTGCAGTACGGTTGCAGCGCTTCAATGAATTGATTTCAAGTGTAATCGATTTTTGAAAGCCTCTGAGATCAGATAGTCTGTGAGGATGACCATCGGCAGCACATTTTAATTGTCGGTTTTCAATACAAGACAAGGAGGCCGGTCCATGTTTTCACATTCCCGCTCCGTGTGTGCCCGTATGCTTGGGCTCACCGCCTGTGTGACTCTCTTTGGGAGTTCACTCGTATTTGCAGAAACCCCATCAACGTCCGTGGCAATGAACCACCAGTTGCCGGGTTGGGCGGAGCAGCTCAAGGGACAGACGATCGTCGAGGACGCGATGTCGGGAAAGGCCGATCGCGCTGCGATGGTCGAGCAGCAACACCAGCGCATCATGGACCAGATGTCCAAGGATCCGCAGGTACAGGCGGTGAATACCGGCATGTACAACACCTCGGCCATGATGCACCAGTATGGAGCCGGCGGCCAGGATATGTTGCTCATGTCCGACCCTCGGGTGGAACCAGTGGCCGCGACCGGGGGAGGCCGGTGTCCAGCGACTGCGCCCGTGAAGCAGTACAATGTCTCCGCGATCAACGTTGAGATCACGCTCAACCAGTGGCTCGATTTTTATCCTGGCTACATGTATGTGCTGGATGAAGATATCGACAAGGTTCGAGCCGAAGAAACCGCAAACCGTGAAGCGCGGGACAAGGAGGGCTTTGATCCAGGAGCCGTCCTACCTGGCGTGCAAGCGCAGTGGATTCAGCCGCTCACGATCCGTGCCAATCAGGGAGATTGTCTCAAGATCAAGCTGAGCAACAAGATGGAGGGTGACGAGGATGTCAGCCTCCACATTCATGGCTCGGCGATGGTGATCAGCAAGACCGGTGCTGCGGCCACCACGACCAATTCTGATGCCGTGGCGACCAAAGACAAGTCCGTGGAAATGGAATGGTATATCCATCCCAACACCCAAGAAGGGGTGCGCCAGTTCCATACCTACAGCAACGATCGTGAGCTCACCGTGATGGGCATGTTCGGGTCCTTCGTCGTGGAGCCTCGTGGGTCCACGTACTGGGAAGCGCTGGGAAGTGGTGATCCGACTCCGGCGACCAGCGGCTGGCAGGTTATGATCAAGAATGGTACCGGCCCTGACTTTCGTGAATTCGTCTTGTATTACCATGAGGTCGGGGACGAAGCCTTCCGCCCTCTCAATAAGAAGGGCGATTTCCTGCCTCAACGTGATCCGTTGACGGATACCTATCGTCCAGGCGGCCGCGCGATCAATTACCGAAGTGAGCCGTTCGGCATCAACAACATGCACCTGCAGCACGAATACTTTGGGTTCGAGGACGAGTCGATGGGCTATAGTTCCTATACCTTCGGCGACGCTGCTCCGACCATCCCTCGTTCCTATATCGGAGACCCGGCAAAATTCCGTCTTGTCCATGGCGGGTCGGAAGTGTTTCATAGCCATCACCCGCATGGAGGGTCGATTCGCTGGCCGAGGAGTCCTCGGGCCATCGATGACATGAACCTCTGGGCTACGGCAGTCAACGGCCCGGTGAAGTACCCGGTGATCCGTCACAAGACAGATCGTGTCGACGTCGAGGTCATCGGCCCATCGGAGGCCTTGGACCTGGAAACCGAGTGCGGGTCCGGTCTCTGCCAACAGCTGGCTGGCGATTTCCTCTTCCACTGCCATGTGGCGCATCACTATGTGTCCGGTATGTGGGGCTATTGGCGCGTGTACAACACGATCCAGCAGGGTGAGATGCGAAATGACGTGATGCCGGATCTGCGAGAGCTTCCGGATCGGAAAGGTCGCATCAAGGCGCCGATCTCATCAGACAAGCTGATCGGCCAAACAGTGGATTGGTTCGGGACGCAGTTCAAGATCATTGAGAAGGGCAAGAGCAATTGGAAGGGGAACCCGGCCACGATTACGATCAAGGACTGGGTTGCGATGCAGTTGCCACCGCCCGGTAAGCCTGGCCATAAGGATGACGAGAAGGGCCAGATTCTTTCTTATGACGCGACCGTGTTGGATTGGGTGTGGGACGGTAATCGCGCCATGAGTGAGAAGGAAAGTGATGTCAAGAATCCTAAATATACGTCGACCCATCCTGGAAAGCGGCATCCGATCATGTTCGAGCCGCTGACAGGCAAGGTAGCCTGGCCGCATCTCACCCCGCACTTTGGGAAGCGTGTCATGTTCTCCCCGAATCACGTCGGAGCGCCATGGTTGGAGATGATCCGCCGCGACGACAATGGTGAGGAGAGCCTCGACCAAGCCAAGCCCGGAGAGCAGGGGAATTGGAGCCTCTGTCCGGAGAATGCAGGCCGGAAGAACTTCAACGTCCATTTCATCAGGGTGCCGATTAAGATTGCCAAGGCTCAAGGGAAGGAGCCTGCGGTGGTCGATCCGAATGGGTTGATTTACGTGTTGCACGAAGAGGAAGCGGCCATTCGCGCCAACGATGACCTCAAGTATCCGTTGGTCGTGCGTGGCAACATCTATGATTGTGTGGATTGGACCTTAACCAGTGAGTGGGACGACGACGACTACACGAACTTCCAGGCGTCGAAGATCAACACGCACTGGCATTTCCTGCAGTTCGATAACCAAGCATCGGATGGGGTGATCACCGGGTTCTCCTATGAACAGTCGGTTCGTCCCTTCACCATGCTGGAGAAGAAGAACCAAAAAGGACTTCCCGTCCCGATGAACACGGTCTTGACCTCTGCGGTGAAGAAGGGGTCCAAGACCATTTCAGTGAAGAACGCCAAGCAGTATCACGTGGGAACCTTGATCATGGTCGGTGCCGATAACGTGAAAGGGAACGAGATTTCACGTATTAAGGCGATCAAAGGCAACCAAATCACGCTATCAAAGGGGTTGAAGCACGATCACCCGGCGAAGGACATCGTGACGGTTGAGTTTGTCCGTCAACGGTTCTGGGTGGATGCGGACGTGGGGACGGTGTTTTGGCATGATCACGCGTTCGGTGCGACGACTTGGCCACATGGTGGGTTCGGGACGTTTATCGCTGAACCGGTGGGGTCGACCTATCATGATCCGACGACCGGGAAGCAGATCCGGAGCGGTCCCATTGCGGATATTCATACCAACGAGCCGGTGGGCCATGGTGTGAACAACAGCTTCCGTGAGCTTATGGTTCAAGTGCATGATACGGTGCCACACACGGTCAACATCGTCACGGCCGGGAATCCGCCGGGGCAACCGATCGAAGTGGCGCTAGAGGCAGGGAAGACCGTCTCTTTCGTCATGCCTGAAAAGATTTACATGACTCCGATGCCGTTCTTGAACGGTGGGACACATACCACAGGAAGCGGGCTGAACTTCCGTGCCGGACCGATCGCACAACGGTTGGCGACAAATCCGGATGTGTCTCAGATTTTCAACAGTCAAATTCACGGGGATCCCTATACGCCGCTGTTGAGGGCGTATACGGGTGACACGATGGTGTTCAGACTGTTGCATACGCTGATGAACGAAACGATGACCTGGACCTTGTCCGGCCATTCGTTCTGGACAGAGCGGTATGCACCCGATGCGAACCGCAAGAACTCCATCCATGTGGGCATTGCAGAACGGTATGACTTGGTTGTACCGGAGGCCGGTGGCCCACGGCATCAACCCGGCGACTATATCCACTTCAATGGCAGGTCGTCGAAGCTGTCCGAAGGTGGATGGGGCATTGTGCGGGTCTATGATAAGGAGCAAAAGGATCTGAAGAAACTGCCTGCTGGATTCTCGAACAAAGGTGAGATTCCGGAGGCCTTGCCGGTGTGTCCTGCCGATGCTCCGGTCAAGAGCTTCAACGTCGTCGCGATGGACTATCCGTCGATGACCTTCAATCCGAAGGCACCGGAAGCCATCGAGGTCGATTTTGAGCGAAAGATACAGCTCGCCAATCCGGATGCAAAGATTTATGCGCTGGAAGACGATGTGGCGAAAGTATCCGGGAATACCAGACCCATGCCGTTGACCCTTCGGGTGAACGTTGGGGACTGCGTCAAGGTGAATCTGAAGAACAAGATGAAGGACAGTAAAGCCTCATTCTCCGCGATCGGGCTCGCCTTCGATCCGAAGGATTCCATGGGGGCCAATGTCGGGAAGAATCCTGGTGATCAGACGATTGCTCCAGGCGGCGAACGGGTCTACACGTACTATGCCGATCCGTTCAACGGTGAGACGACCTCACTCGTCTGGGACTGGGGCAATGTGATGACGAATCCGAGGAACGGCCTGTTCGGCGCGATCGTGGTGGGTCCGAAGGGGTCAAAGTACCGCGATCCCAAAACGGGCGTCGATCTGTCGAACAAGAATGCCTGGGCGGCCGACGTGATCGTGGACAGGTCCATACCTGGAAACGAGATGCGTCCGAACTACCGCGATGTGGCCTTGTTCTTCCAGGACGAGGATAACATCATCGGCACGAGCTTCATGCCGTATGTGCAGAACGTCGCGGGCTTGACCGGAATCAACTACCGGTCCGAGCCGTACCTGTTCCGCGAAGACCAGGGGTGTTCGCTGGGTAAGATGTTCCAGCCTTGTAAGGCGGATAAGCCTGAAGATCCAGAGACCCCGATCATTGAATCGCATGCCGGTGATCCGGTGCGCATCCATGTCATCGGCGCCAATAACGAACAGAACGGCATGTTCAGCGTCGAAAAACATGAGTGGCCGATCGAACCGTTCATGCGTGGAGCTGATCAGATCAGTGTCGTAGAATTCTCAGGTTCTGAAACGCTCGATGCCTTTATCCCATCAGCCGGTGGCCCGTACCGGATGCCTGGGGACTATGTGTATAGCAACCAGCGGTTGCCGTACTCTCAGTCTGGGCAGTGGGGATATATGAGGGTGTTGCCGGCTGGGGATAAGAGGCTACAGCCGTTGACCGCTGGTGGAGTTGGCTCCAAACATGCGGATGCGGATGATCAGCCTCAAGCAGTTCCAACGGCGATGAAGTAATCGCCAGAGAATTCTGAGGAACGCAAAAATGAGGGGGGAGCCGTGCTAGAAAGGCATGGTTCCCCCCTCTGCTTTTTCGTGTGGTCGCATGGTCCCTGCAATTGAGGGCTCAACTCGGTATAATAGAATCAATTCAACTCGCGAGTATGAGGTGAGGGACATGAGCGGTAAGGGCAGGTTGGTTATCGTCGTTTGTGGGCTCCTCGCGTGGGTGCTGGGGACCGTGCCTGCGCGTTCGTACGATGTTGTGGAGATCACCCATGGGGGAACGATCGAAGGGACAATTACACTCGATGGATCGGTACCGGAGCCGAAGGCGTTCAATCTCATTACCTTTCCCGATCCTGCCTACTGTGGGCGTATATCGAACGGACGGGGGTGGCGTCTGCTGCATGACTTTATCGTCGGCCATCAAGGCGGGTTGAAGGATGCCATTGTCCTCTTGGAAGGGGTTGAGTCAGGAAAGCCGTTTGAGGTGTCGGTTCCGTTGATCGAGGCTCGGGACTGTATGTTTCAGCCATTTATGACGGTCGTCCGGAACGGGCATGCGGTGGAAGTGATCAACATGGATCCGGTCATGCACGACATTCAAGGCTATGAGACCTCGTTGGAAGCGGGAGCTCGTGTGCTGTTCAATACTCCGCTGGTCATGAACTATCAGCATCGGCGTGGGGATCTCCATGCGTTGCACAACCATGCCCCGGGAAAATCGTTGGTCGGGCCGATTTATCTCAATAAAGGTCGACGCACCTTCTACATGCAGTGTGGGTTTCATGCCTACATGGAAAGTTGGGCCATGGCCGTGAACAACCCGTACTATGCGTTGACTGATGCCGAAGGAAAATTCAAGATCGACCAGATTCCTCCCGGTACCTATCAATTGGTCGTCTGGCATCCTCAGACGGGACCCGGGACCACGAAGTCGGTCGTGGTGCAGCCGGATGGAACACTTGTCGAGCAACTGACATTGCCGGCTCCTAGAGGGAATCGAACCGCGTATAAAATCCTCGATAATCCACGATTTGGTCTCGAATCGTTAGGGTATTCGGTCGATATCCAGCCATTGCTCGAACACCAGCGTTGATGACCGATGCATCCGTCTCTTCCAAGGATGACATACAGGTCGAGTATGATTGCGTTGGTCGGGGTCGTCGCGCTGAGTACGACCCTTCCCCTCGCCGAAGGTAACGATACGGTTCCTGCCGAGGCTGAATTTTCCGGTACGCTCGTCAAGCGGGTCGACGGCAAGAAGTATCAGGCGCAGGTCTTCGCAAAGGGTGATCGACTGAGATTGGAGTATAAGTACGCCATTCGAACCGAGCTGGGGTTCTCGGCGATCGAAATCATCAGGCCTGATTTAGGTGAGCGGTGGTACGTCCTTCCCCAACAGAAGCAGCTCCTGGTTCTGCCGATCACGGATGACACTCTGTCGATGCGCGCGGAGCTCGCTGGAGAAACAAGCAGAACCGCCGTCGGTGATGCGGCCGTGGCGGGTCGGGCCGCGCTATTATTTGATGTACAGGTGGAACGGCAAGGTCTTCATGAACGATTTTATGAATGGGTCGACGTAGAGATTGGGGTGGTCCTCAAGCTGGTCAGTCAGGACCGTAATTGGTCATTCGAGTATGAGCGAATTCGCCTGTCACCTCAATCCACCCGATATTTTGAGAAGCCTCCGGGATATAGAAAGCGCCCTGGTGGGATGAACCAGGGGCGTGAGGAGTAGAGAAGTGATGAACCGATTTCTTCGACGGGCTGCAGGTGTTGTATGTGGGCTGGTCTGGTTTGTCTCCCCCATGCTCGAACCGACATGGAGCGGGACTGAAGCCGATCTGCAGTCGATCCACACTTTGTACGACAACAAGGAATTCCAAAAGGCACTTGAAGAGCTGAACAAGCTCAACAGTGAGGAAGCCAGTACAGCGGATATGTGTCGGCTGAAGGTTCGGACATTGCTGAGGCTTGGTAAGCCCAAGGATGCGTTAAGTGAATATGACCAGCTCGTTCAGGTGTCGAAACAGGATGAAACTCCTACGCTGCGGGAGGTCGCACTCGGATTCGTCGTCGTCCTTACCAAGGATATGCGTGAGCAGATGCGAGGGGCAGCCTTTACGGCCCTGAAAGAATGGCAGAGCGCCGACGCGGTTCCATTTTTCGAGGATGGACTCAGTGATGGATCCGGTCTTGTCCGGGCCTTGGCTGCCGAGGGACTTGCCAAACTCGATGCTGGTCGACGGTCTCCAAAATTTAGGCAGGCCTTGGAGGACCAGGCCGTGTTGGTGAAGGAAGCGGTGCTCAAGGGGTTTACAAAATCTAACGATGCTTCGGTATTGTCACTGGTTGAACCGGCGCTCAAGGACCCTGAGGTGCGTGTGCGGGTGGCGGCCGCCGAGGTCCTCTGCCATCTGAAACGTCCGAACGGTTGTGACCTGCTCTTGCGCTATGCCCGAGCGCCCAATCCCGATGAACGAACTTCGGCTATTCGTGCGTTGATGGAACGTCAGCCGACGCAGGTTGTTCCGATTCTCAAGGAGGCAAGCGAGCACAAACAACCATCGGTGCGCGGCGCCGCCGCAACAGGATTTGGACGTGTCCCTTCGGAGGAGGCACTGACCACGCTCACCCGTTTACTGAGGGATCCTCTCCCCCCGGTGCGAATTGCCGCTGCGGTCAGTTTAGGACAATTGCAGGGTTTGAATGCCAGTCCTCCCTTGACCCAGGCGCTCGGCGATCGTGACAACGCTGTCAGAGCCTTTGTGATCGGAGCCTTGTTAGAACAGGGCGAACGGTACGAGGTGGTAGCCGATTCTGTTCTGGATCTGATCAATATGAAGGAACCGGCGATTCGTGCCGCGGTGGCAAGGGCGTTGGGCCATGCCGGAGGGGCCAATCGAGCACCGGCACGATCGGCGTTGATGCTGCTGATTCAAGACACGGTATCCCGCGTGAGAATTGCAGCGGTCAAGTCGATGACGAAGGTCGAAGGCTCGCGTGCGATTCCAATACTCAAACAGAGTCTCCACGATGAGGATGATGCGGTTCGGGCGACCGCGGGTGGCGCACTGCTCAGCCTGCTTGCCGTGAATGACTAGATGCAAACGTGTGTGTGGCTTCTGTGTTGTGTCCAGAGCGAGTAGACCCAGCGTTCCGTTCCAAGACTATGGTACGGTGCAGTCGTGGTCGATCTCGGGGAAGGAGTATGCTGCGATGTTGGTGCGATCGTTGATTGTGTCATATGTCGTGCTCGGGGTATCGTTGTCGTTCGCAGATGGAGGTGGGGTTGAGGGATCAGGTGCAGTACTCGCCGGTAAAGACGGCGCACCAATGATCGTCGTGCCGGCCGGCTCGTTTCCAATGGGAGTTCCCTCCGGTGATCGAGACGGGGGACGGGATGAATACCCACGACACGAGGTGTTCCTCGATACGTTTGCAATCGACAAATTTGAAGTGACGAACGGCCGGTATCTGGACTTCGTGAAGGCTACCGGGCATCGCGTGCCACAGAATCCCACGAATCCCACGCGAAATCTGTGGCAAGGAGACAGCATCACGGAGTCGCTTGCCGATCGGCCGGTGATCAACGTCGATTGGTTTGATGCAGACGCATACTGTACGTGGGCAGGGAAACGGCTGCCGACGGAAGCAGAGTGGGAAAAGGCAGCCAAAGGGACGTCCGACAAACGATTCCCATGGGGGAATGTGGAACCGACGGCGAAACATCTCAATTACAACCAACGGTGGATCGGTGAGAAGACCCTCATGCCCGTCGGGAGTTATGAGGCAGGGAAGAGTCCCTATGGCGCGTACGACATGGCCGGCAATGTCTGGGAATGGGTGAACGACTGGTATGATCCTCGATACTATGAGAAGAGCCCGCCTAAGAACCCGAAAGGACCGGGGTCCGGAACGAAAAAAGTCATTCGAGGTGCTGGGTGGCAAAACGAGACGCCCAGCGTCCGCATCTTTACCCGGGTAGAGAGCGATCCGACCATTCGGAATGAGTCGACAGGATTTCGCTGCGCGACAGACGCTCCGATGCCACAGTCATCGGAGAGCCCAGTCACGCCGTAATCTTAGTTCTGAAGTTCTGGAGCGGACGTCACGTCTCGGGCGCAGCGGAACCCCAACCAATTCATCTTCGTGCTCGGGTCGGTCCCGTTGCGCTGTGCGACTCTTACGCTGGGCGTGCTGTCGATCCAGCTGCCGCCACGAAACCCTCGCTGCGTTCCCTTTTCGGGCCCCATGGGATCCTTATCGGGCGCGGTCGCATAGTACTTGCGGTCATACCAATCGGCTACCCACTCAGCCACATTTCCGGACATCTGAAACACGCCGTATGGACTCACGGCATTGTCATATTTATCGACAGAAATAATCGGTGGGTAGAGCAACAGTCGTTCGGGGCGATCCCGCACGGGGCCTGACAAGCCGGTGCGGCCGTAGTTCGCTCGTGATAATCCAGCCATCTGATTGCCCCAGGGATAGATGCGTCCGTCCTCACCACGTGCGGCCTTTTCCCATTCGGCTTCGGTCGGCAAGCGTTTGCCGGCCCAACGACAGTAGGCATCGGCCTCATCCCACGATACGTGCATGACGGGGTGGCTCGACATCGTGTCTTGGAAGTTGCCGCCGTCATACTGCCAGTCGATCAATGGTGGATGATCGTGCGCGAGGACATACTTTAAAAATTGGACGGTCGTGACTTCAAACTTGTCGATTTCGTACGCCTTCAAATACACCTTTCGCTGCGGAAATTCCGCTTGATAGGCGTTGCGATCCACCTTCTTATCGCTTCCCATGAGGAATTCGCCGGCCGGAATCAAGATCATCTCGTCGTGAGCCGGCAGCTTGGCCCGTTCCTCTGCCAGTTGTTTCCCTTCAGGAGTCCATTGCCGGACGACATCCGCAACGTCCAACGCATACGTTGCCGTTACAGCCATCATGCTTATGATCGCAGTACTCGCCACGATTCCAGAAACTCGCACGGCCCATCCTCCTTGGTTAGTGTACGTCTGGTTCGGTTTGTTCGGGTGGCAGGGTGTTGAAGCCTTCCAGGGGCTGAAAATTGACCGGAAGATTGAACAGGTAGTCCGAGACCGGGCGCATTTTTACATGGTGATACTCCACAATCCAACTCCCGTCCTTTTTGGCCAGTTTCATGGGAAAACGAATATCCGTGGCCAGCCACTGGTAGTACTCTTCAATGTGTTCACCGTGTTTAGTTGTAACCTCATAGAGGATGGTCGGATGCCCGTCTCGCATTTCTGTTCCGATTTCTTGCCGTGATATTTCGCCGTCCAACTGCTCAGTCACCCTCAGATCTTGATCGGGGCTATAGGGGACAGTCTTGAAATGCTTCATCCTTGACAGCAGCAGCCACACGAGCTTCTTATCCTTGCGTACGATACTCACATTGACAGGGCCCATGGTGTGGTGCTCAATCCGCCACATGGTGTCACGGTAATAAATGTTCGCCTTCTGCAATTTGCCCTGGATTTTTGTCACCTGATCGGCGGTAAACTCCAAGGCCCAGCCTCTCGGACCGAGAAGCAACAGGCTACAGGTAAGGCTGAAGACCAAGACAATCTGTCGCATCTTAAAAATCCTACCATAGACGTTTGCACATTTTCTTCTGGGTGATCTGGACGTTCCCATCGACTGCGGGCCTCTTCGTGTTCGGGCGATTTCTGGTGGTTAAGGGGTCATGGACACAGACGAACGTGCGCACCGGAATCCGATCGTCGCTGAACGTTGATCTGGGGCTGATCCACCTCTCGTCGCGGTACGGAGCATGACTCGTTTACTTTTCCAGGAGCCTCCACGAATGCCTTTATAGCGTCCGGTTGTCGGACCCTGCGGATTGCGGGCCGGCATATAGGCATAGTAGTCGAAACCGAACCAGTCCTGTACCCATTCCGCGACGTTTCCTGCCATATGGTGAAGGCCATAGGGGCTTCTCCCTTCATCATGTGACTCGACGGCCGCCAAAATGGGGATTTCATGCACATGATGTTGTCCAAACATCGCCAGCGTGGAACTTGGGGCAGCGTCGCCCCACGGATAGAGGTTGCCCTCTGGACCGCGTGCCGCCTTTTCCCATTCCGCTTCGGTCGGCAACCTTGCGCGTTTGGTCGCACAGAAGCCCTGTGCCTCGGACCATGTGACATAGAGTGCCGGCCAGCGGGCCAACGTCTGGTCTGACACGAAATGAACGGTGATGACGTGCCAAATCAGTTTCTGGAGCTCAGGGGAAGGATAGAGTTTCTTCCGCTGGAGGTAGGACAGATATTCGCCGAGACTGACCTCATCTCGGTCGATCTCGTAGGCATCCAACCAGACTGGTTGTTGAGGGAGTTCCGTGTCGTCGAACTGTGTCCATTTCCCGTAGGGATCACCATCGATTCGCTTGCTGCCGAGCAAGAACTGGCCGGCAGGAATCGTGACCATCGGTGACGGGCGAGCCAGATCTGCGATCCTCACCAAGTGTTTGGCCAGGTCCGGAGTGGGCTTTGACCCGGATTCTGCCATAGCGGGGCCGGTCATCAGGAAGAGTAGAACGATGGAGTGTAGAGACCGGCCAAAACGATTCGACATCAGCCCTTGCTCAGAACGTTGAGGGTGCACCCGAGCCGCGTGAGACTATAAGGCCCCATGTTTGTACCTTGCAAGAGTTCTTGCATCACTTGATGCCGCCCTTCCCGTTGATGTACGCGACGAGTGTCTGGTCATTCTGACACCCTTTCAGAACGAACGACACCCGAATTATAGTATGTGGTGGACATGTCCGAACTGTCGTTGAAAGGAGCGACGAATGAGCAAGCTTCAATGGGTCCTGGCTCGCTGGTTGTACCGAGGTGCCGCGAGCGTTGGGGTTGTCACGACGATCCTCGCCTTTTCCGTCAAGGCGGAGACCACGCCACTCGGTCAGGACGTGTTTCTTCAAGCAAGACAGGTGACCGTGGGAATTCTGGCTGATACACAAGATCAGCGAGTGCCCGAGAAGTATGGGAAGGTCGCCATCCGAGGAACCGGTTTCCATCTGCGAGACGGCTATGTGATTACCGCCAGGCATGCGGCGGAAAAGCATGACCCTACCATGGGAACTACTATTCAAAAGCAGATTCGTCTGCTGACAAACGATCTCCACGAGCTTTCTGCGGATCTCGTCGGCGACAGTGCCTTTATGGATGTCGTGGTCTACCGTGTCAGCGAACCTCATCGTGGAGTTCTTGCGACGGAGACGTCATTTGCGACAGGAGAAACTGTGCCGGGCATGGAGGTGTTCACGGTCGGCTATCCCCTCGGCTGGGGGCCGACGATGGCCTTCGGGCGACTTGGAAATACCAACACATTCCTGCAAACGGTCGATACCCGCCTCATTCAGGCTGACCTCTCTGCATGTAGCGGGAACTCAGGAGGGGGATTGTTCAATGCCCAAGGAGAAATTGTGGGGATTCTGCACGCCGTGATTCAGACCGACAAGGAGGAAAACCAGGCCTACTGCAGCCGCATGGCTTTTGCCATTCCGGGGAATCTTGCAGAACGCATCGTCAACGCGGCGCTCTCCGGCAAGCCGCTCGCGTTCTCGAAACTGGGCGTCCATCTGACCTCGGTGAAGGATGGAACCAAGTTGCGCGTAGCTGTAAAAGATGTTGCCGAACCAGCTAAGGCGGCAGGTGTCCAGAAACACGATATTCTGCTGGCTATCGATGGGACAGAGATTCTCGATGGCGCTCACCTGAAGAACTACCTGATTGAGCGGACCACTCCAGGTCAGGAGGTTTCAATCAAGGTGCGGCGAGTCGATGTGGATTTGACGTTCCACGTTGTGCTGGGGGGAGGCTAGTTGCGCAGCGGCGGAGGCGATCCATGATTGCCATTCCCAACCCCACTTCCTTGCAGGGTTCGGCGTAGATTCGATCAAGGTGAAGCGCATCCAGACGCCGAAGCGCGGCGAAGAGGTTGCGTGCCGCCTCTCGCAAGTCTCCGTTTGGGGACAATACTTCAACGGCAGTAAATCGGTCTGCGTTCACATTCGATTGGGAGATGAGCAACAGGCCTGCCCGCTCGTCAGACGTTGGAACTGCCTGAGTTCCGGCAGAGGTGAGCATAGTGAGGGGAGTGAGGGTCGCATAATGGCGGGTCAACTGACCTGGGGCAATTGGCTGGTCATGGTCTGAGGCCCCACAACGCACTGGGCCAATGATAGCAGTGAGTTGTTCCAGTGTGATGTTGCCCGGGCGCAAGAGTTCAGGTTGTGTATCGATCAACGAGACGACGGTCGATTCGACCCCGACCGAACAGGGTCCTCCATCCAGAATCAGATCCACCTTGCTCCCAAGACCATCGGAGACATGTTGTGCCGTCGTGGGGCTGACGTAGCCGAATGGATTGGCGCTGGGCGCAGCGATGGGGGTGCCGGCCTCACGAATGAGCGCTTGCGCGACCGGATGGCTTGGCATCCTGACGGCAACCGTAGGTAAGCCTGCGGTGACGAGATCAGGAATGACCGATTGCTTTGGCAGGATTATCGTCAGGGGACCAGGCCAAAATGCGTCCATGAGTTTCTGGGCGAGTGGGGGCTGCGAGGTGACCACTGCGTCCAGTTGTGATCGATCGGCAATATGCACGATGAGGGGATCGAACTGTGGCCGTTGTTTGGCCTCGAAGACCTTCGCTGCAGCGACGGGATTCATCGCATCACAGCCGAGTCCATACACCGTTTCAGTAGGAAAGGCCACCAGTCCGCCTGTCCTGATGATGCTGCCTGCCAGCCGAATGGACACCGAGTCGGTTGCCGAGAGGACCGTGCCTTTGGGTGGGTAATTTTCTTCGCCCATAGGTATGTGATGCCAACCCTCAGGTCCTACTCCTTGACCGTCACGGTAATTCTGACGGGCTCTAACGGATTATCGCGTTCATCGCGCGGCACAGCGACAATGTGGTCGACGACCTCCATTCCCCGAAAGACCTCTCCGAACACGGTATAGCGACGGTCCAGACCGCTATTGTCATCCACGCAAATAAAAAATTGGGAGCCGTTGTCGTTGAAGTCACGCGTGCTATTACTCTCGCGCGGCATTTTGGCCATCGACAAAGCACCACGCTTGTGGGGATAGTCGTTCGGTTCTGGCGGGAGAAAGTACCCAGGGCCTCCGGTTCCATGGAGTTGGCGATCAGGATGTTTGCTCAGCGGATCCCCACCCTGAATAATGAACCCCGGGACCACACGGTGGAAGGTCGTGCCGTTATAAAACCCCATCTTCACGAGGTTGATGAGGTTGTCGACATGACGCGGTGCCGCGTCAGAATAGAGGCGAACTTTGATCTCACCGAATCTCGTCGTGATCGTGATGCGTGGATCTTTCTTTTGAAACTGCATTGCCATGCCCCGACTGTATCAAGCCAGTCTCCACGATGACAAGGAGCGGCGACGAGGCCGAGGCCTACCGGTCACAGCCCGGTCGTATCTGGTGTGAGGCCGTCGCCAGGGTGGATGCCGAGCCACATGATCCCACCGATCAGCGCCATGGCAGCTGCCACGCTCAGGGAAGCGGTCCAGCCCCACTGTTGAGCGATCCATGGTGTGAAGGTCGGAGAAAGAGCTCCCCCGATATTGGCTCCCATATTCATGAGACCTGACAGGCTGCCGGCGTGGGTCGGTGAAAGATCGCTCGTCGAAGACCAATAGGCGCCGATCGTGAAGTAGAGCCACCCCGCGCCTAACGAGAGGCTGGCGATCGCCAGATACGGAGATTCCACACTTGCTCCGAGCGCGATCGACCCTGCGGCGAGGCCCATTCCCATCATGCCGACGATCTGGCGGCCTTTCGTGATGCCATAGCGGATGGCCAGCCGGTCAGTGACCCATCCACCGGCCGGGCAGGATAGAAGGATCATCAGAAACGGTGCGGCGGCAAACAGGCCGCCACTGAGGACGGTAAAGCCTCGCACGTTGACGAGATAGAGATAGAACCAGGACATATACACATAGGCCACATAGCCCAGACACCCATAACTCACCACGAGCCACCAGACGCTCGGCGTGCGCCGAAACACCGACCATGGAATCGATGGCTGCTTCGTAGGAACGGAGAGGCTCGGAGCCTCGGTCCTGTGCGGCTTGTGCCATCGGTGGCTTGCCGGACGATCAGCGGCCAAGAACCACCAGATAGCCGCGAGGCCTAACCCCAATCCACTCGAAAGATAAAACGCCGTCTGCCACCCATAATTGACCATGACCCATGCTGTGATGGGCGGTGTGATTGCCGCGCCGATTCCGATTCCCCCGATAGCGATGCCGATGCCGAGTCCCCGTTCATGGCTTGGAAGCCAGTCGGTCACCGCTCGGTTAAACGTCGGCAGGGCTGCCGCCTCTCCGACACCCAGGAAAAATCGAACACAGGCCAGTGCCCCCACCACACCGAATGGTACGGCGAGGAACGACGTCGCTGCGACAGCCGTCCAGGCCGTAAAGCAGGACCACCAGATCAGGGCGATCATGAGGATGAGACGAATACCCCAGCGATCACTGAGCCATCCACCAGGAATCTGAAAGAGGGCATAGCCTACGACAAAGGCCGAGAACACCAATCCCATCTCCTGCTCGGTGATCCCAAGTGCCGGCATCATCTGGCGTGCGGTGACGGAGATATTGACCCGATCGATATAGGTCACGACGCTGATGGCGAAGAGCAGCCCAAGAATCAACCAACGGAGGGGAGAGGGGGGCATAGATTCAGGAGGGTTTGTGGAGGCGCTCTCATTCACGAGTTAGTCATCGGAAACATTGGAAGGTGTAGGGCCTAGGTGCGGGAGGTCTTCGAACACATACGCGTGGTGCCGCCTCGTGAGTTGTGCGGAGACGGCACCACTGTGCTCTATTCTTTGACGATGTCGAGTAACTCCACCTCAAACACTAAGGTCGCACCAGGCTTGATGGTCGGAGGTGAACCACTATCACCATAGGCTAGGTTTGATGGGCAGATCAGCTTGCTTTTTCCACCAACCTTGATGCGTTGCACTCCTTCCGTCCAGCATTTGATGACCTTGCCAAGCGGAAAGGTTGCGGGTTCTCCTCGCTTGACGGAGCTATCGAACACTGTGCCATCGGTTAATGTGCCATGATAATGCACCTTGACCGTATCCGTTGCCTTCGGTGTCGCCCCGGAACCCGGCTTAATGGGGGTGATGACGATACCGGACTCGGTCTTGGTCGCACCTTTTTCCGAAGCCGCTTTGGCGAGAAATGCGGTACCCGCCTTCTTCTCACCCTCGGCGACCAGGGCCAAGCGGGACTGTTGGAGCAATTGGATCTTTGGTCCATATGTTTGGAGATCGACCTTTTGAGATCGTTTGAGGACACCATCGGTCAGGCCGTTCTTGACCATATCGAGTTCGGCTTCGCTCAAGGAAAAGGTTCCGAGCGACTGGCTGATGGCCAATCCGAGCGCATACAGGGTCTTTTGATCATCGTTGGATGGATCCGACGAGGCAGCAAGCCCCGGAGTCGTCAGGAGACAAAGCCCGGTGGCTAGGCCGAGGATATGAATTCGCATGGATGACATGGATGATTGGTCCTTTCTTGTGAGGGGGCTCATGTAGCCTGTAAGGATACGATACGCGTTTCAAACTCACAATAGAAATCTTCCAGACCAGTTCAAGAGCCTGCCGACATCAGGCGGACACCACAACTTCGTCTATTCACTTGCGACAGTGCGTACAATAGATATTTCTTGTTCGTTGGTATTGCGGGTTTCCTGGTATAATCAAGACATGTCTACCAAGAAACCCTCCAAGCCGCGTCGAGTGGTCAAGCGCAGGGGCAAGGGCCTTCGGAACCTCGGCGGTCCCAAGAGAGACGACAAGAATCTTGCCAAAGGCCTTCCCGATACCAGCCGCATCCCCTGGTTCCCTCCCATGCCCAAAACGGGAACAGACGCGTGAGCCCTGCTTGACAATACCCTTGCTGCGTCGTTCAATGAATCCATGTGGAGTCGAAATTCTCTGCGGGACATTCCCTAAACGAAGGGAGCTCGATATGGTGAGCAAACTGTCAAGACGACTCGAGGACTTTGAGCTACGACTGAGACAGCTAGAAAGTACCAATCCGGACATCCCTTACAAAGCGGTCCTTGAGCTCACTCGCATGGTTCATGAACTGTCGCAGAAAATCGACCAGCAACAGGAAGCCGCCGCCGCAAAAGGCTAAGCGGACAATGTTGGTACGATAGCCGGGCGCACCCAGGCGCGATAGGCCACGGCGTTGTTTCGTGTCTTGCGTCAACTCCATTCGTACAGCTTCAACTGGTTCGGGTGTTTTCTCCCTCTCAGAACCCGCCCAAGAGGGTTGGAAAACCTGAGCCGCCTGTTTGCCTTTCTCCTAGGTTTGCGCTGAGGCCTCGACTCCCTCAGGAGCTCCTGCACCTGTTCCCACGACTCAATCCGTTCGAAATCTTCAAGGTCTTTGTCACGGAGGTTGAGGCTCCATTCTGCTACAGGTCTCTGTCGTGTGCCTGTTGGCCGGTTCAGCCAGCGAAGTTGGAAGTACCAGTTTCCTGACCAATCGGTGCCGGTCGTGTGAACGGTTCCGATCAGACCGGCCGGATAGCCAAAACGGGAGGCAGCCAGACGAAGGTAGAGACCTTTGGTGATATCTTGACGGGGCAACATGGAAGTTACCAATGGTTACACTATGGGCGATGGAAGGTCAAGATGGGGAAACGAGGAAATAGTAGCGTTCAACTGGTTGCGGAATCCCTCCCAGTCCATTGACCGGGTTGAAACCATCCGGTGGGAAGCCGTGGCGAGAGGCCTCACGACAACTGCTGGACAGGATGTCTTTCTCACGACAGCAGTCATCCGGCATGGGGTGGAGGGGATGCCGGGGGATCGATTCGGCGAGACGGAAATCGGACGGAATTGAGGGCACCATCCAAGCTAGCAGATACTTACTCAGGCTATTTCAATTACCTGCCGTCATCAAGGCAAACACCACAATAGCGATCATAGCCAGGGCAATAGCGATCAGCATGAGCGGAGGGTTCTTGCCAAACATTCCAGGCATGGCTCACTCCTCGGGTTAAGTCTGAGATTCTGAGATCAGCCTATGCTTTTGGCTATTGCCTTGTCTACTGGGGGAGCAGACCTATCTGAACCAACCAGGTAGAGAGGTATTATACTGGTATTACATTTGTCAATGCCAAACCGGTGAGTATCTGGCATAAAGCACAGAACTCCGGTCTATCCTATATCTACCAGGAGGCGTCTTGCTTAAGAAGAAGTGGTCTCCTACAATGCTTTTCCGACAGGTGAAGTCAACGACAGTATGTGGTGGAGAAGCACCATGATTAAGACTCGCATAGGTCTTTTCTACCTAGTCCTCGCTGCTTGTATGGTATCCGTTGCATGTTCACCTAAGGGCGTTGTACAGCCAGTAGGCGAAGACAACTATGGATGTAAAGAACCACCACCGGACACTTTCACTTCAGCAGGTGTTGACGCTCGTGTCGTCGAAACCACGTTTGTAAGGGCCATCACTGGCAGCGTTGATTTTAAGACCTATCCTTCCGTCGTATCCTTGGCGAGCCAAGCTGTCAGAGATGCACGAACCAATAACTACCTTCAGTGCCTTTCGATTAAACGGGATGGATTCACACCCGCACAAGTCATTTACCAGCAAGAAACAACCGCCTTTCTCTCGACGAAACCTACTCCAGAAGAATTCATGAAATGGCAACAACGCCATCCGTTTCCTGTGGGTTCTGCGGAACAGATGAAGGTTCTTGAAAGAGAGGTAGACAAACTCCGAGAAGAAATGTCGAACTCCAGTCAGGAACTCCAGGCTCTACAGGAACGCACAAAAGGGAGAAGGTTGATCGAATCCAAACGGAAAGATTTTCTAGATGCACTGTCTAAAGGAGAGAAGGGTCAGATTGAGGTAGATTTCGTTGCTCTAAATTCTGAATCAGAACGTTTTGCAAGAGACATTGCATCAGGGCTAAAGGAAAGCGGTTGGGCTGTAACGAGGCTAGGCCCTCTCATTCCTACAGATGGCGTACCTGAAGGAATTCGCGTCGTCGTGAAAGATCTACAAATGCCCAGCACATTGATTCTACTTTCTGCATTGAACCGCATAGGCGAACGAGTAGAGGTGATGGTGTATCCGTCGCGAGGTGGACCTCCAGCCATATTTGTAGGTAACAAACCGTAATAATATAGGGCGCTTCAAGACGCCTCATCCCTCTGCCCCTTGATCTTCAAAGCCTGAAGAACCTCAGGATATTCGAGTCTCTCCAACCCATCCCTCAACATCGGCAACGGCACCCCATGATTGTAAATTCGATCACGGACATCTTGCCCAGCATGGCACACCAGACTCTTTAGCTTTGTTGAGACCAACATTCGCTAACCAAGTCACCCCAGTATGTCTTAACCCCTGCAGCACTAGTGTCTTGTTCTTGAGGCCGACTCTCTTCAGAATCCGGGCTACCATTTGCCGGTTGCATCACCAAACGGAGCCTTTCCTTTCGTGAGGTGGGGAAAAGGCAGGTCTTACCGGCTTGTCTCAAGGCCTGGAGATGGTCGATAAAGCCAAGCTGGAGGAGAGACGAATGAATCGGCACCTTCCGCCGCCCGTCTTGGTTCTTTAGTTGTTGGTTCTCGCCTTCTGACTGAGTCGAACCCCTCCGGTATGAAGCCTTGGCGAGAGGCCCAATGAAAAATGCTCGACCGGTTGCCTAGCTCACAACGGAAATCGTAGGGCACTCAGGAGAAGGGATGCCGCCGTGCGCATTTCTGGAGAGAGAGAATGTAGAAGGAATGGCGGAGAGGGAGGGATTTGAACCCTCGGTAGAGATTTTGTCCCTACGGCGGTTTAGCAAACCGCTGCCTTCGGCCACTCGGCCACCTCTCCAGGTCACTATTCCTCAGGGTCGCGTCAAAGGGTCGCCCCGCATCCACAGCGGAGACCGTTGATCGGGCGGGAAATCACCGACGCGGAGGCATCTTACCTCAGCCCATATGAACGGCACAAGAGAAGAGTCAGGCTCGGTGACCCTCACCGGAACCGGTGAGGGTCAGACACATCGGCTTGTGAAGTCTATTGAAGTTCTGTTGCGCGAGAGATAGGAGTTGCCGTCCTGAGAAAAGTTAAGATGGCTTAGGCGGCAGTCCTCTCCGGGTGGCGATTCATGGATTTTGTGAAACCTTCCGACTGTGTCCTCACCCCATCTTTGAATGTTACGTGGGAAGACACCATGGCTAAGAGTTCCGGCGCATGCAGTCTCTTCCAGGACTTCTCAGCGACCTGGAGCATTTTCCACATGATCGCCTTGGCTCCCTCGATGCGTTTATAGTGCCGGGAGGCGGTTGTGCGGAGCTGCGCCGAGTCGAAGGGCGATACCACCACGTTCGTCGTGCGGATATGACGCCAATGCTCCTGCGGAAACGCATAGAAAGTCACCATTCGTTCCCAGTCCCGCAGCAGGGTCTTGACCGCTTTGTCCTCCGTCTTCCGGTATGTCCGTACGAATTTGTCTCGCCGTTCCTCACATTCGGCTTGGGTCTTCGCATACGCCATTGCCTTCAGCTGCTCTCTCGCTTTCGGCCGAGCCTCCTTCGGGAGTGTCTTGAGGACCGTGGCGATCTTACGATTCCAGCATCCTTGTTGCGCACCGGAGGGATGGATGTCGTCTAAGGCTGCCCACAAACCGAGGCGCCCATCAGCCACCGTGAGGCGTGGGAACGTGAGCCCACGCTGTTTGAGATCACGCAGAAGTGTGAGCCAGCTTTCTTTGCTTTCCCGCTCTCCACTGTCACAGGCCAGGACAATCCGCTCGCCGGTCATGAGCGTGCCTACGATCGTGAGGAGTGCGCTCTTGTGATCTTCAATGCCTGCTTTGACATAGATGCCGTCGGCCCACCAGTAGGCGACTGCCAGGTGCGACAGATCCCGTTTTCTCCACGCGTCATATTCCAGCTGGAAGAACATCTTGAGCCGTTGGATCGAACCCACCGGCAGCGGCGCCCCTTCGCTCAACAGATTGTGCAACGCTCCATCGAAGTCCTCGGTGGCGAGCCCATGGGCATCCTGGCCCGAGGATACACGACTGACCTCCCGAGGCCGCCGAGTGAGTAGTGGGAGGACCTTGCGCTCAAATCGTTTGGCGAGGTCCACGATCTTGGGGCGAAGGACCGTGACGGTCCCACCGGTCATTGGGGACTGATCAGGTTTCTCAGAACCGTGCCGGCTTCCGGTAGGCAGATCAACCGGTGCCACGTCACATCGGTGCTCTGCCTGGACGCCACGGAGATATGTGGTGCCGTTCCCTTCCAAGATCTGGTGCAACTGGCCCTGGCTCCTCCCTCTTACCCACTGCGTTGGCGTGTCATTTACTGCTGCGCGTGATCGGACCATCCCGTGACAGACTCGCTCCAGCATGGCGGTGTATGCGTTCCCCCCGGTGACAACCAAGGCAGTGGTTGAGGGCTCACCGGAATGGCTGTGGTGGCGTGAAGCCAGTCCTACACCTAACGACGAGATCGCTCGGGACAGATACGGGCGGAGTGAGCGCATGCCCACGATGAGAGGTTGTATGGACTCCATGAATTCGGTCAGCAGACTCGAGTGACTTGTCAGGGGAATCGTGTTGTCTAGGAAGAAGTCGGTTTGTTCTTCTGTTTTCAGGAGAGGGGTGGTGTATCGAACTTCGATATGACTTGGTCGTATGACACCACTGTTGGACAGCATTTGGAGCGTCTGCCGTCTATGCCGTTGGCGGGTGAAGTAGGTCCGGACGTAGTGAAGCGCCATCTCGTAGCCTCCGCGATGGTTGCTCTGATGATTCAGATGTGAGAAGCGTGGAATCAGACCCATAAGATGCTCCTGAATTCGCCTTCTACGTTCTTTGGACGACTGCATCGATGGCAATGAACGAGTAGACTCGAGTCTTCGGCTGTCGTCGCGTGTTCCAGAATGAGCTGATAGGTGTTCCCGCCACAGAATGGGCATGCCTTCCCATGAATCGCTTTGGGGTTTGGCTGTGCCTGGTCGCCCTGTTTTCTCATCGCGTCTCCTCTGTGAGCTCGCTGTGCCGTACTGTGAATGGCGTGAGGATAAGACGAGAAGGGGCGAGTCGCAAATACCATGGAGGTACGATGAACCGAGCCAAAGGGGGGCCGTTCGTTTTGAGACTCGATCTGGGGCTGGTCAACAAGGTTCTTCTGTATCCGGCAGGCCTGTTTCATGTGTGTTTGTGTGCCTGATATGAATAAGGGTGAAGGTAGGTTTCTCCGGGAGGAGGAAGAAACCCTGTGCTACCGGTGGGTGGGCTCCACGGCAGCGACCTTCACCCAGGTGTGATGTCGTCAATGGCTCAGATGGTTACCATAGCGGCGATGATGCCGTTACGCGTGAATCAAGATCCGGTCACACTTCCTGCGCGAACTTGGCGAGGACTGATCTTCAACGGACGCGAACTTCCTGAGCCGCGCCTGGTCCCCAGGCGATGCGCTGAGCACCTCAACATTGATCCAATGATTCTTAATCCACTGAACCTCCGCCAATTCGACGGAGACGCAGACGTGTTCCTCAGGCAGCCACAGGCGGAGTTTGACATAGTCGCCAGGGTGCAAGTGCTCTGGTTGTGAAATGGTGGGGGAGGAGGATGAGAGGTCGTAGATGCACCCCTCTCCCATTAACCCTTCTTTGTCCTTTGAGAGGATGCATTCGATCATAGTTTGTGAGAGCAGTGCTGAAGGCATCTTCCCTCCTGTTCTAAGCCGAAGGTCAACAATAGTCGCACGGTAATATAGGGATGGGAGGTCGGACTACTCCTCTGGTAGGTGGCAGGGCCCAACTAAGGTACGGTCAGCAATTTTCTGGTGAACCCAAGGGGCAAGTGATCAATGGTCCGACAGCACACTGAAGTGTGCCGGATCGATGCTGAGATAGTGAGCGGGGACGTGGGTGAGGATTGTAGGTGAGGAAAGATAGGGCGGAGAGGGCGAGATTAGAAGCCTCTACAGGACCAGAGACTAGAGGCTATGATTGTGCCTCATTGCTTAGTTCTCAATCCCTTATACGAGAATCAGAGATAGCGGAAGAACCGATAAAAACTGATTGGACACGCTGGTTCTGTCACACTTTAGCCACAGTGTGCTACCCATCGCGTCGCACAAGCCGTCTTCACCGCGGTCACTGACCTCGGCTACGACGAACAAGGCCGCATCGAACGGGCTGCGGAGCGCGCAATCCTGTTACTGAGGGGAACGCTAAATAGTGCGCATCTTGATTCTTGGAACGCTTATAAACAAGGGGTTTTGAGACTTTGCCAACTGAACATTACGCACTATTTGGTGGTCGGCTCAGTATGTGACTGTCGAAGCGCGAATGGCCACTTGTGCCTCTCGACCCCCTGCGAGGTCTTGGTCGGAATCGCGGGAACGCGTCATCACCCAGAGTAGCAGGAGCCAGAAAAAGGGGAGGACCAACCAGGTCTCCCAGGGCCACGCTGCAGACTGCATCGTCAGCAACGACAGATTTTCGCCACGCATCGTCTCGGCGAAGGCCCACCAGCGAGACCCCATGATCCCTGCTATGACGACCAGCACGGCAAGTCTCTGCCAACGCACAAGGAATGGCCAGAGCACAATTGCGACCACCAACTCGAGATAATTGAAGCCGTACCCCGCCGGTCGGCCCCAGTAGAGCAGCGTCAGGGCCAAACCAAAGGCCAATGGGAAGTTGAGTGAAGCGCGGCGCGCCAACCAGAGGCTCACTCCAAGGAACAGGCCCCAGAGCCCCAACGCGGCAACCTGCGCTGGGAGCAAGGCCAATCCGAGATTGACCAACCCCTGCAACGGTGTCCGATTCCATACGCTGAGCGGGGATTGCTCGGCTAACGGGAGGGCTGTCCACATCGAATCCCCCGCGTTGAGGTAAAAGGCGAGCGTCTCGGCTCGCAAGTCCGGTCCCCAGCGGTAGAGTTCTGCTGCCAGGAGCAGCAGCAGGATCCCGCCGGCCGCCATCAGCGGTTTTGGGTTTTCTCGCTCCGCGCTGCGCGGCTGCACAGCTTGCAAGAGGAGGAAGGCGACGAAGAAGAGTGCGTAAAAAGGCTTGATCAGCACCACGAACGCGATGAGCGGTGTCGCCCAGATCAACCGCTGGCTCCAGAGGAGTCGGGCCGCAGCCAGAGTGGCGAACAAAAGCACGAGTTCAACGTTGCCGCCCTGGATAGTGGCCAACAGATCCCATGAGCCGATCACCAGCAGCAGCCAGCCAGCGTGTGCGCTGGTCGCGCGGAACCAGATCAGCACAAAACCCAGAACGGACGCCATAATCACGACAGTGAAGACCACGCCGTCAAGGTTGAACTGATTGATCCAGAGCGCGAGCGTCGGCGGATAGACGTAAGGCCCTGGCTGTTGGGGTGGGGCGAGGGCCTCGCGGAGAAAGACCCGCCCCTCGCCACGCGCCTGTGCAGCTTGCAGTTCCGATTCAAGGCGATTGAACGACCGAAAGATCTCGTGACTTTCCTCGGCTGTCGCATACGGGCTCTGGCCCTTGGTGATCGCCTCGGCAGCACGCTGATACGCGAGAAAATCGATCGGTACCATACCGCGCTCCGACGAATCCACGACAAGCGCAATCGGTGCCAGCAACCAGACTGCGAACAACGAGCACGATAGGATTAGCGGAAGGCGAAAAAGCATGTCGGTTTTGGTCCCATCAAGGATCGTCTGCACACCGAACGACAGAACTTGGCGTGGTGTACCCTTTCAAGGGCCAGTCGTAAGCTAACATCAGCTAAGGAAACTGTCATCAGCGAATTCCCGCGCAAGCCAGGGTGGAGCCCCCTCGGTTGGCATACCGCCGTGGAATCATGGGTTTAGGCTCCACTCTCGCTTTGCGCACCAGTTGAAATGGAGGAGTCATGGACAGACGAAGACCCTGTGGAGCCACGTCGGGCATGATAGCTGTCGCAGTTGGGCCACAGCATACCGTTCCTTTGTGAGATTGCGTATTGTATCCTGCGCCCAAGTGTCGGTGATGATTGTTGGTGAGCACCCGTGGCAAGTCTTTCGTGGTGGCGTAGACTGCGAGTCGGACGCGGCGGCTTGTGCTAAAAGCCCCGCCCGGCCGTACCTATGTTCCGCAAACCAACCAGAGGGAGGAACAAAAATGACATTGCAGCAGATCTTGGTAAGCATTTCCTGTGCACTTACATTTACTTCCTGTACCGTCCAGGCCCAGACTACACGGATCTCGACCGAGTACCTCATGACGCTCTACGTACCCTTTGAGGCTTCTCAGCAGATCGACGATACGTTGTTCATCTCTACGATCCCGTCCGGTCGTGAGGGATGGGTTAAGGGTCCCAAGATCAATGGCCGCATCATCCCTCCCGCAGCGGACTGGCTTCGAATCATGCCCGCAGGTAATGCTCGAATCGATGTGCGGCAAACCGTCAAGACGGACGATGGCGCGCTCATCTATATCAGTTCGAATGGCATCGTCAGCTATACGAAAGAGAGCTGGGATCGCCTGATGAAAGGGGAAGTGATCACTGGAGAAGATCATTACTTCATACTCGCGCCAACGATGCAGACTTCGGCAGAAAAGTATGCGTGGCTGAACCATGTGCAATGTATCGGCAAAGTGGTCGAAGTGCAGTTAGGGGAAAACGCCTTCGTCAAGTACGATGTTTACATAGTTCGGTAAGTCTGCCTCATCGGACGCGGGTCGATAACAGTTTCGCGCAGGAATTCCACAGACACCATACACGATCTCCCACTTATGGAGGTGTCAGTGTAGTCCTGGGAAGGTTAACGGTTTCCGATTGTATGTGAGGCTGACGTAGCCGATGTCTTGAAGACACTTGCAGCACTCGGAGATTTCCAACTAGTGCTTAGTTGCATAAGTAATCGATAAGGCGTACCGTCTTGGGCAAGGAGGCCGACCATGTCCAAGACGTCGCACAGGTTGCAGTGTTCCGAGCCAGACCGGAAGACGCTGGAGGAGTGGGCG